>Ga0302314_10000789_pt1 | contig 58825 bp, 48 predicted proteins | sample III_Palsa_N2_3_FD_200533 | JGI IMG/M metagenome (GOLD analysis project Ga0302314, IMG submission 200533) | Peat permafrost microbial communities from Stordalen Mire near Abisko, Sweden - III_Palsa_N2_3 | ecosystem: Environmental > Terrestrial > Soil > Palsa > Peat permafrost | place: Sweden...
GGCCCGGATCGGCGCGCGCCAGCGTCAATAATTGCTCTGCCAGGTGGATGGCACGCTCGATGGCCGACCCTAGGCGCTCGCGGGCTTCGAGGCGGGCGGGCTCGTCAGGCGCCCGATCCAGGAGCTGCAACTGCAGGCGCAAGGCAGTAAGCGGCGAGCGCAGTTCATGAGCAGCATCGGCGATGAAGTCACGCTGCGCGGAAAAGGCAATTTCCAACCGTAGCAGAAGGCGATTGAGTTCGCTCACCAGCGGCTCGATCTCCTGGGGTAAGTGCTCCGCTTGCAAGGGACTCAAACTACGCACGTCGCGGCGTTGAACCTCGGCGGTGACCGCCTTGAGCGGCTGCAGGCCCTGGCCCACGATCCAAGCGACGAACGCCACCATCACGGGCAGCAGGAGAATGAGGGGTATCACGACGCGGAGGGCGGAGGCACCGGCCAAACTCTCGCGCACCCGCAGCGGCTGAGCGATTTGAATGACCCCGTTCGGCGTCTGTAACCCGTAGGCCCGCCAGTCCTCGCCTCGCAGCGAGAGATTGGTGTAGCCGAGCACCACCTGATTGATGAGCGGTAAGCCGGGCCGCGACAAGTAGACGCGCGAGCCGAAGACATCCCAAATCTGAATGACGAAGTCCGAGTCTCCCTGATCGGGCGGTATCTCAATGCGAGGCGCCAGAGAAACTTGCCCGCGCAATGACAGCGCCATTTGGCGCAGTTGGTAGTCAAACAGCGTCGAGGTCTCGTTGAGCACGCGGTGATAGGTCACGAAGGCAGCCACCAGCGAGACCAGCGCAACGAGGACAATGAGAGCCGCCGAGAGGCGAGCGCGAATCGAGTTCATGATTATTTGGGTATGAAGTAGCCCACGCCTCGCAGCGTGCGAATGGAGTCGCTGCCCAGCTTGCGCCGCAGACCATGGATGTAGACTTCGACGGCGTTGCTGCCGATGGGTTCATCGTAGCCGTACAGGCGCTCCTCGAGTTGAGCACGAGACAGTACCGCGCCCGGCCGTTGAAGCAACGCTTCCAGCACGGCGTATTCGTGTGCCGACAGGGTCACCGGCACCCCGCGTTGCTCCACCGAATGCGCCGCGGGGTCGAGTTTGAGATCGCCATGTTGAACGACGGGATCGCTGCGGCCGGCCGCACGCCGCAACACGGAGCGCATCCGGGCGTTGAGCTCGTCGAGGTCGAAGGGTTTGACCATGTAGTCATCGGCGCCCGCGTCCAGACCTGCGACGCGGTTCACAATTTCGTCGCGTGCGGTGAGCACAATAATGGGCGTGGCATCGCCCCGTTGCCGCACCTCGCGGAGAATTTGCAGGCCGTCGCGATTCGGCAAACCCAGATCCAGCAGCGCCAAATCGAAGGTGGTTGTCCGGAAGGCGGCGGAGGCCTGTTCGCCGTCCCGGATCCAGTCCACGGCGGCGCCCATCTGGCGCAGGGCCGTTTCCAGCCCTTGGCCGATCATGATGTCATCTTCCACCACTAGCACTCGCATGGCAGAAGCCTACCTCATCCGGGTAGTGGTCGTGGCGTTGCAGCGGGGTTTGGGCGGGAGGGTCAAGTTCTCTATCCCGTTGCCGACCCTTGATTTATAGGCAGCGCTTTGGATTGTCCCCGGCGCAGCCGCCCATCGACACTTTGGCGGTACCGTGAGCGTTGCATACCCGAACGATAAGATTGCAGCCCGCTGGGCAGGGGCCCTCGAGGCCCGGCTCAGGCAGGCACCGCTTGAGAACTTCCTGAGGTCTCGTGGACAGAAATGGGTGCTGACGGGCGATGCCCGCGTCACCGACAACCTCGCCTGCGGTGGCATTTACTTGGTCGACGGCGCGCTCAACGCCTTCATGTTGGAGTCTCGTGGGACTCTTACCATTGCGCAACACCCGGCGGTGGGACAAATCGCATGCGCCGTGAGTTACGGACTGGCGACGCTCATCCAGGAGCCCAATGCTTGGCGCATCGCTGCGCTGGTGTCCACGGCTAGGGTGCTGTCGCCCTATAGCGGCTTGGATGCGGCCGCGCATACCGCCGCGGCGGCTGCCCGGGATTACAGCGCCGCATTGAATGCCGGTACTCAGGCGACCGAGGTCGCGCATATCAGTAATGCCGCCTCATTTGCGGTGGAAACCAACGACGAAGAACGCGCCCTTCATGTCATGAAATTAATCTTGGGGCGCCTCTCCAACGCGGGCACTGGGACACGGGCGGATTCCCGGCTGCCGTCCCTGACTTACGATTTGGGCGCCGCGACGATCAATTCGTCGAGTACCTAGCCGGCTCACCGTCCTCTTGTAGGACTAACTCCCAACCCAATGTAATGGAGTCCGATGGTAACGCGCGCCCGCGACGTCTCGGCTGCGCTCTTTTTTGTTAGCACACTAGCAAAATCGGGTTTTACTTACCGGGTGAGGCAGGTTGTGTACCAGAAAATCGCTAAATGGGCGGCCGCCGACGGGAAAGCTTTGAGGTCAGCGCCAGTGAAATCCTCGATACGGGGCCAGCATTTAGAGATCGCGCTGGCCACCGTTGCCGATGCGGTCATCGCCACCGATTCCCAACAGCGCATCACCTTTCTCAACCCCGCGGCCGAGTCTATGACGGGGTGGCGCGCTGATGAGGCCCTGAGCAAGCCGCTCAGCCAAGTCTTTTTCCTGGTCGATCCTCACGACAAATTGATCGACAGCCCTTTCGATGTCGCTCAACAGTCCACCGAAGGGGGCGTCCTATTGCGGCGGGCCGCCTTGGTGAATCGGCGCGGCTTGCAACTCGAGATCGAATACAGCGCGGTGGAAGCGCAGAGCTCCGGCTGCGTGGTGGTCTTCAGAGCGCGGCGCCTGGCGGCGGAGATCGCCCTGCAGTCGAGTAACGCATCGCTGCTCGCGAACGCGGACGCCTTATTCGAAGAGAAGGAGCGGGCTCAGGTGACGCTGAACTCCATTGGCGATGCGGTCATCAGTACGAATTTTAGCGGCCGCGTGAGCTATGTGAACATCGTCGGCGAGAAAATGACCGGCTGGGTGCAGCAGGAGGCCTCGGGAAATCTGGTGGACGACGTGTTCCAACTGGTCGATGGAGACACGCGCGAGATCATCCCGTGCCCGACACAGCGGGCGATAATTGAAAACTGCCGCGTGTCTCTTGAAGCCGCCTGCGTGTTGCGCCGTCGCGGTGGAGAGGAACTCGCCGTCGAGGTGTCCGCGGCGCCCATTCATGACCGCCAGGGCGGGGTGATCGGTGCCGTCATGGTGGCACACGACGTGACCGCGGCACGCGAGCTCTCGAGCAAGCTGGCGCGGTTGGCCTTGCACGACACTCTCACCGATCTGCCGAACCGTGCCTTGTTCGGCGAGCGACTCGGACGGGCGGTGGTGCATGCGCGGATGCGGGGCGGTTTCGTGGCGGTGCTATATGTCGACCTTGACAGGTTCAAGCACATCAACGATTCCCTCGGGCATGCCATTGGCGATCAGTTGCTGCAGACCGTGGCCAAGCGGCTATTGGGCTGCGTTCGCAGTACCGATACGGTGAGTCGCCAGGGCGGCGATGAATTCGTTGTATTGCTGGCCGATATTCATCGGGTCGAGGATGCCACCCTGTGTGCCGAGAAAATTCTCACGGCCCTGGAGGCGCCCTATGCCATCGGCGAGCACGCGCTCACCATCACCTCGAGCATCGGCGTGGCTATCTTCCCGAATGATGCCGTCGAGGGGGACGCGCTGCTCCGCTGCGCCGACCTCGCCATGTATCAAGCGAAATATAACGGCCGCAATAATTTCCGGCTGTATTCCGATCACCGCAATGTCGAGGCGGACGCGGGCTGAGCGCCGGCGTGCAAACGTAAGACCCGCCTTACAGCAGTTACCTGCTCCCCGGCGATAACCACATCTCCTTCCTTGCGACAGACTTTGTTTGTCTACACGAGCGATATCGCTCCGATAAATCGACGAAGCAAATCTAACGAAGGAGAACATCATGGGACGGGGAATTCTACTGTGGATGCTGGGCGTGCCTCTTCCGGTTATCTTGTTGCTTGCCATGTGCTCGCATCATTGAGGCATCGCCATGGCACAGACATTCAATAATGACTTGGCTGCAATACCGGGACTCAACGATCGTGCCCCGGACGCTGCTCCGCGTTCGGCGGTGTCGTGGTCTTCCATCTTGGCGGGGGCCTTCGCTTCGCTAGGTCTAACATTCATCTTGCTGGCGCTCGGTTCCGGCTTGGGATTCGCATTCGTCTCCCCTTGGCCCGGCCACGGAATGTCGACCACGGCGTTATCGGCGACCGCCGCAATTTGGCTGCTCGTCGCCCAATGGATATCGGCCGGCGTCGGCGGATATCTGGCGGGCCGGCTGCGCACCCGATGGTATGGAACCCACGTGCACGAGGTGTTCTTCCGCGATACGGCCCATGGACTCATTACCTGGGCCGTGGTGACAGTCGTGATCGCCATGTTGACGGTGCCCCTCGCGGGATCGATGTCATGGCCGGCCACGCACATGGAGCTGTCGACGGTGGATTTGGATCTTGCCAGGAAGGCGGCCGCCGAGACCTCGATTTACCTGGCCCTGTCCCTGCTGGTCGGCGCTTTCATCGCCAGCGTGGCCGCGGCGTTGGGCGGTCATCAGCGAGATCTTCACATTTGACCGGTTATATTTAAAAAGCAGAAAAGGCTATGGTGACCGCCCTGCGGGAGGCGGTCACCTCTGCCAAATTCGACAGTTCAGCGTGCAACTGATAGAAATTTGCAAGAACGCGCTGAATAGACACTTCGGTCACGGAGAATTTTCCACCGGCAGCAATGACGTGCAGATTGGCCCGACAAAGGTCTAAAAAGTTTGCTCTGGAATGAGGGAATTTGCCGCTGGATGTCGCTTTACAGAGTGTAGGCGAACAATTCTCTAACCCGGAAGTGACAGTGACTGCATCCAACGTATCGGCTGGTTTATCAAGTGGCCCGATGGGCGCCGACAAGCGTGGCGCCCGTCGAGTGCTGGTCATCGACAACCACCCCATAGTTCGAGCGGGATTGCGGCGAGTCATCGACAAGGAAGACGATTTGCAGGTGTGCGCGGAGGCCGATACGGCACGCGATGCCCGGACGGCCATCAAGGACCGCCACCCGGATGTGATCATTGCGGACATCGGCCTCAACCAGGGAGATGGCATCGAGCTGGTACGCGATGTGCGCGCCCATTACTCGCGTCTGCCCATCCTGGTGCTGTCGGCGCACGACGAGGCGGTTTACGCGGAACGGCTGCTGTCCGTGGGCGCGAACGGGTACATCATGAAGCAGGCCAGCAGCGAACAGATATTGCTGTCGCTGCGACGGGTGCTGAATGGCGATATTTATGTTTCGGAGGACGTGGGCTTGTCCATGATCAGAAAGTCCACGGGACGGGGCGCCTACTATCCACCCAACCCCATCGATCGCCTCAGTAATCGCGAGCTGCAAATCCTGCATCTCGTTGGGCGCGGCATGAGCACCAAGGAGACGGCCCGCACGCTCAATTTGAGCGTCAAGACCATCGAATCCCATCGGCAGCGCATTAAGCACAAGCTGCAGTTGACCACGGGCTCGCAGCTGCTTCAGTACGCCATCAATTGGTTCACCGGGCAGGAATCAGGCTCGGGCGGAGGCGGGTAAAGCACCGATTAATTAAGATTCCGCCACGAGCGCCCGAGGGACCGCCGTCACAGCCGGGGAGTGTCAACCCAGGTACGCTGCGGCCGTTACCTGCTCATGGGAGGCCCTGTGGAATGCCGCGATCGGTCCAATCGAGTCTTGTCTTTGGCAGCCGCGTTAGCCGCAGCTGCCATCGTCGTGGGCTGCGCCTCCCAACCGACCCAGTCGACATCGTCCCCCCTGCCGGTGTTGCATCGCGAGGACATGCTGTGGCTGGAGCGGGTGTCCTTCGGCCTCGATACGGTCAGCGTGGCGGAATATCGCCGCCTCGGCCGTGCGCAATACCTGGAACATGAACTGCTGCCGCAGCGGGCCCCGCTGCCGGCGCCCATTGCCGCCGAGCTAGCCGCGCTCGAGGTCAATCATGTGGACCCGGTGCACTCCCTTGCCGATGTCAATGCACAGTACAGGGCCATTAACGCCATGCCAGATGGCGCTGACAAGGAGGCGGCCCGCAAGACGCTCAACGAGCACGGCAACAAACTGGCTTACGAAGCCGTGCGCCGCGATTTGCTGCGTGCCGTGTATTCGCCGGCCCAGTTGCAAGAGGAAATGGTGTGGTTCTGGTTGAACCACTTCAGTGTGTTTCAGGGCAAGGCGAATTTGCGCTGGCTGGTGGGTGATTATGAGGAGCGAGCCATTCGGCCGCATGTCTTTGGGCATTTCCGGGATTTGGTGATGGCCACGTTGGAGCATCCGGCGATGCTGCAGTATCTGGACAATAACCAGAATGCCGCGGGGCACATCAACGAGAATTACGCGCGCGAGCTCATGGAATTGCACACCTTGGGGGTGGGTTCGGGCTACACCCAACAAGACGTGCAAAATATGGCTCGGGTACTCACCGGCGTGGGCGTCAACGCAGGCGATGCGCCGCATCTTAAGCCCGATATGCAAAAGCTATATCGACGTGATGGCGCCTTCGAATTCAATCCCGCGCGGCATGACTTCGGCGCCAAGACGTTGTTGGGGCACACCATCGACGGCAAGGGATTCGGCGAAGTCGAGGAGGCCGTGAAGCTCATTGTCCAACAGCCCGCCTGCGCCAAATTCATATCGCGCCAACTAGCCATGTACTTCGTCGCGGATAACCCGCCGCCGGCGCTGGTGGAGCGCATGTCGCAGACCTTCATGCACTCCGACGGGGATATTGCGGCCGTGTTGCGCACCCTGTTCCTATCGCGTGAATTCAACGTGGCCTTGGGCGGTAAGTTCAAAGACCCCATGCGCTTCGTGGTCTCCGCCGTGCGTTTTGCCTATGACGGCAGGCCCATCAGCAATACCCGGCCCATGGTGAATTGGCTGAACGGCCTGGGGGAGGGCACCTATGGGCACCAGACACCGGACGGCTACTCTCTCACCGAAATCAATTGGGCGAGCTCGGGCCAAATGAGCCGACGCTTCGATATTGCGCGCTTGATCGGCCAGGGCAACGCGGGCTTATTCGACGCCGAGACCGGCAGTGCGTCCAATGCCACCGGCTTCCCGCAGCTCTCGAATCGTTTGTACTTCGAGGCGGTGGAGCCCTTTCTGGCGTCCCGCACCAAGGACGCCTTGAACCGCGCCAACTCTCAACAAGAGTGGAACACCTTCCTGCTGTCGTCACCGGACTTCGGCTATGAGTAATACTGTCAAGCGAGGATTATCATGAATCGTCGTCACTTGCTGCGATTAGGGGGCGCCACGCTGCTCACCGCCGGCCTATCGGGCCGTCTGTATGCCGCGCCGGCGTCCGGCCCACGCTTTCTCTTGGTGTTTTTGCGCGGGGGCTACGACTCGTGCAATTTGCTCGTTCCCTATTCGAGTAGCTTCTATTACGAGACCAGGCCGAACATTGCGGTGGCCAAGCCCGATGCGGCATCGAACACCGGAGCCTTGGCGCTGGATTCCGACTGGGCGCTCGCGCCGGCCGTACGTGAAACCGTGGGTACGCTGTATGCGCAGCGCCAGGTGGCGTTCGTGCCGTTCGCGGGCACCGACGATCTGTCGCGCAGTCACTTCGAGACCCAGGACAGCATCGAGATGGGACAGCCCTCGGGCGGTGTGCGGAACTATCGATCCGGATTTCTCGGGCGTCTCGCCGACACTCTAGCCGGTAGCGTCGGCAGTACTTCCTCGATAGCCTTTACCGACGCATTGCCCCTGTCCTTTGAGGGGTCGGCGACGGTGCCGAATCTTTCACTCAAGAATGTGGGCAAGCCCACTTTCGATGAGCGGCAATCGAAAATTTTGAGCGACATGTATACGGGCCATCACTTGGAGGGAGCCGTCAGCAACGGGCTCGAGTTGCGGCAGGAAGTGGCGCAGGAAATGCAGGAGGAGATGAACGCCGCCAACCGCAATGCCATTAACACCAAGGGATTCGAACTGGAGGCCGAGCGTATGGGCCGGCTGATGCGCGACAAATATCGCATTGGCTTCATCGATGTGGGCGGCTGGGACACGCATGTGGGCGAAGGCGGCGGTCAAGGAACCCTGGCCACCAATCTCGGCAGCTTGGGGCGAGGTCTGCAGGTTTTTTCGCAGACTCTGGGGGCCGAGTGGAACAACACGGTGGTGGTCGTCCTATCGGAGTTCGGCCGCACGTTTCGCGAGAACGGCAACCGAGGCACCGACCATGGTCACGGCACGGTGTACTGGGTGTTGGGCGGCTCGATCAACGGCGGTAACATCGTCGGGGCGCAGCAGAAACTCGAGCGCGGCAAGCTGTTTCAGGATCGCGACTATCCGGTGCTCAATGATTATCGCGCGGTGTTGGGCGGCCTATTCCGTGGCATGTGGGGTCTGTCGCCCAAGCAAAGCGGCACCATCTTTCAGCAAGTGGCGCCAGTCGACCTCAAGCTGGTCTGACGCCGCACCATCTATGTGAATTGCGGGATTGTCCGTGAGGATTTTGGAATCTGTCAGGGGACGCAGGAGAACTATGCCTCCGGGGGCTATTCGCCGGGTCCGTTAAGCCCTAGGCATGAAAGCTCGGTGGTGTACTTTCAAGGCCTGGTTAGGTCAGCGTTGGGCGCTACCGCCTGATTTTTCGCGGTGCAGAGGCATGCATCGAACGCGAACGATGGTGCGGCTCATCGACCAGAGAGAGTTCGTCGGACACCGGGATGTCATGGCTATCGGTGGCACGGGTCCTCACCCACACGGCGTTTCCCTTGTTGTCATGTTGTACGCGGCCGCCAGCGCCATTGGTTTTGCGCTCGAAGTGGGGGCGCCTGATCTTGACGGTGTCGCTCATGCTGGAACTGTGCTGCTCGAGAGAAATGATGCTTTTCGATAGGCCGCTACTATAGGTAGCGGCCAGGGCCGCGAACGTGACCGCCGTCACGGCTGCCACCCAATCGCGGAGACTCGCAATCGGCATTGGAGCCCGAATTGAGCTGCGGGAGGCGTGGCAGCTCGATCCGTCAACCAGCGGGGCACTCCTTTACACAGGCAAAAAACGCCGCTACTGTCAGGGAACAACGATGCGTTTCATGTCTTATTGTGGGGCGAAGCTGCGCCCCAACTTGTGGCGCAAGAATAGAGGGATGTTCAACGACGTGCCGTCGCGTTTCCAACTAGGGTAATCAATGCTCACACGCCTCTTTGGCCTCGCAGCTCATGGCACGACGGTGCGCACCGAATTGCTCGCCGGCTTCACCACCTTCCTGACCATGGCGTACATCGTGGTCGTCAATCCCGTGATTCTAGGCGACGCCGGCATGCCGGTGGCCGCCGTCGCCGCGGCCACTTGTTTTGCCGCGGGGTTCGGCTGCATCCTCATGGGCCTGGTGACCAACTATCCCTTGGCCATGGCCCCTGGCATGGGCCTGAACGCCTACTTCACCTTCACGGTGGTCAAGGGCATGGGTGTGCCCTGGCAGACGGCGCTGGGCTGTGTATTCCTGTCGGGTGTCGCGTTTCTGGTATTGACGCTGTGCGGTGTGCGCCAGCTCATCATGAATGCCGTGCCGCGCTCCTTGTTCGCCGCGGTGGCGGGCGGGGTGGGCTTGTTCATAGCCTTCATTGGTCTCGCCGACGCCGGTGTCATCGTGGCCAAGCCGGGCACCATCGTCGGGTTGGGTAATCTCACCACGCCCACGGCGGCCCTGTCCTTGCTCGGATTGCTGGTGATTGCCGGCCTGCAGGCTTGGAAGGTGCGCGGTGCCATGCTGCTCGGGATACTCGTCACCGCTGCCATCGGTTGGACTCTCGGGTTGGCGCACTTTACGCCGGGCGCATACAGCTTAAGCGATTTGTCGGCCACGGCTCTCAAACTCAATGTGTCGGGGGCACTCAATCTCAAGGGCGGTATCGGCCTGTCCCTGATGGAAATCGTTCTCGTGTTCCTGCTGGTCGACTTGTTCGACAATGTGGGCACCCTGGTGGCCGTGACCAAGAAGGCGGGGCTGCAGGCGCCGGATGGCACTATTCCTCGGCTGAATCGCATACTCATTGTCGACTCGGTGGCCATGACGGTGGGCGCCTTGTCGGGCACGAGCCCGGTGTCGAGCTATATCGAGAGTGCGGCGGGTGTCGCGGTCGGCGGCCGCACCGGGCTGACCAGTGTGGTGGTGGGGATCTTGTTTCTATGCACCTTGTTCTTCGCGCCTCTGGTCCAGGCCATCCCGACCGCGGCAACCGCGCCGGCGCTGATTCTCGTGGGCGGCATGATGATGGGTGCACTCTCCGAGGTGGATTGGATCGATCCGGAGGAGGCCATTCCCGCCTTCCTTACGGTCATTATGATTCCCCTGACCTATTCCATCGCCAACGGCTTGGCTTTCGGCATTACCAGTCACGCGGTACTTAAGTTGGTGCGCGGCCAGGCTCGCCTAAGCGATTGGCTGGTGTACGTGCTCTCGGCGTTGTTCATCGCCCGCTTCATTTACTTGGCCTGAGCGCTCCTGGCGCGTCGCGCTACAATGGCCGGGTCGTGGGGGCCAAGGGGAAGCGATGCAGACAATAAGTCAGGATCTAAGCAGTCGACCGCGCGGGCTGCGTGTCTTTTTTGGCGCGACGGTACTGACAGGTGCAGTGTTCTTGGGAGCGTGCAATCCCTCGAGCGCGCCGCCACCGAACTCGCCGCAAAACACCGCCCACCCCAAGATTGCGCTGGTCATGAAGTCGCTGGCGAACGACTTCTTCTCGACCATGGCGGATGGCGCGCGCCATCATCACGCGCAGCATGCCGGAGACTACGACCTCTTGGTCTCGGGGATCAAGAACGAAACCGATCTCAATGAACAGGTGAATTTGGTGGAGCAGGCGGTAGCGCAGGGTGCGGCCGCCATAGTCATCGCTCCGGCCGACTCCAAGGCGCTGGTGCCCGCTCTGCGTCGCGCGCAGGAAGCGGGCGTGGTCATCGTGAACATCGACAATCGCCTCGATGCCGACGTGGTCAAACAGTCGGGACTCACGGTGTCTTTCGTGGGCCCGGATAATCGCGATGGTGCCAAGCGTGTCGGCATGGCGGTGGCGGCGAAGCTCAAGCCCGGCGACGAAGTGGCCATCATCGAGGGTGTGACCACGGCCTTCAACGGTCAGCAGCGGCGCGCGGGTTTCGAGGACGCCATGCAAACGGCGGGCATGAAACTCGTGGCCGTGCAAAGCGGCGAGTGGGAAATGGACAAAGCCAACACGGTGGCGGCCAATCTGCTCACCGCCCACCCCCATCTCAAGGCCTTACTCTGCGCCAACGACAACATGGCCATTGGTGCCGTGACTGCGGTGGCGGCCGCGGGCAAGACACGGGAAGTGTTGGTCGTGGGCTTCGACAATATCGCGGCTGTCAAACCGTTGCTGGCGGATGGCAGTCTGGTGGCGACGGCGGATCAGCACGCCGACCAACTCGCGGTGTTCGGCATCGAACAGGCGCTGGCGTCGCTCAAGAGCGGAAAAGCAGGAGGGGATCAGATCACCGCCGTCGATCTCGTGACGCCTTGAAACGATTCTCCGATCTCATCGTGCTGGTCCTCATCTGGATCGGCTTGATTCTGGCATTCGGTGAGCTGAGTTCGGGGTTCTTGAGTTCGGCCACCTTGGGTTCGATAGCCAATCGCACTCCCGCGTTGCTGTTGGCCGCGACGGGCATGACTCTGCTCATGATCACCGGCGGTATCGATTTGTCGGTGGGATCGGTGATGGGGTTCTGCGGCGCCATGGCGGGCGTCATGATGGTGGATGCCGGCTGGGGTCTCACCGGCGCCGTGCTGCTTTGCATGCTGCTGGGATTTCTATTGGGCGGCTTCAACGGTCTGGTTAGCGTGAAATTGCGCCTGCCTTCGTTCATTGTCACTCTTGGCATGCTGGAAATCGCGCGCGGTCTTGCGTTCCTAGCCACGCATTCGCAGACCAAGTACATCGGCATGGCTATCGAAGGCATTGGCACGCCCATTCATGGTTGGATCGTGTCGCCGGCGTTCTTGGTGGCATTGGTTGTCGTCATTATCGGCCAGGCGATGCTGTCGTATACCGTATTCGGTCGATACCTGATCGCGGTGGGCGCGAATTCCGACGCGGCAGCCCTATCTGGTGTGCCGGTGGACCGCACGCGTCTCTGGGCGCATGCCTTGTTGGGCGGTCTCGCAGGGCTCGCCGGGGTATTCAACTGTTCCCGGCTGGGATCGGCCGACCCCAACGCCGGCGTTGGATTCGAATTATCCGTCATAGCGGCGGTAGTCGTCGGCGGCACGAGTTTGCTGGGCGGCCGAGGCTCCGTGGTCAAGAGCTTGCTGGGGGTACTCATCGTCGCCACCTTGGAAGCCGGACTCATTCAAATGGGTGCTTCCGAGCCGGTGAAGCGAGTGATGACGGGAGCGGTGATTATCGCCGCCGTGTTCGCGGACACATGGCGTCGCAGAGCGTGATACTGCGCGCGCAGCACCTGACCAAGCGTTTCGGCGGAGTCACGGCGCTGCGTGAGGTGGAGTTCGAGCTGAACGCCGGCGAAATACACGCGCTGTGCGGCGAGAACGGAGCCGGCAAGAGCACGCTCATCAAAGTGCTGTCGGGCGTTTATCCTCATGGCACCTATGAGGGTCGGCTGGCGGTGGACGGTCACGAGGCGCGCTTTCGCTCCAGTCGCGACGCTGCGGCCGCCGGTATTGGCGTCATTCATCAAGAACTGGCCTTTGTCGACGACATGAGCGTCGCCGACAATTTGTTCCTCGGTCAAGAACTCACACGCTGGGGCTTCTGGGTTGACAGCGCCGCTACTCACCGACGCGCGGCGGCCGTGCTGTCGACCTTCGGTGTGCCCCTCGATCCGGGCGCGCGCATGGGAGATCTCGGCGTCGGTCAGAAGCAGCTGGTGGAAATCGTCAAGGCGCTGACTCGCGACTCGCGCATTCTCATTCTCGATGAACCCACGGCGGCTCTGGCTCAGCATGAGGTGGAGGTGCTGTTGCGCATTCTCGGCGAGCTGCGTGCGCGCGGCATCGCCTGTATTTATATTTCGCACCGCTTGAGCGAGGTGTTTCGCGTCGCCGATCGAGTCACCGTGCTGCGCGACGGCGCCACGGTGTGCACTTTGCCGAGAGCCGACGCCGATGAGGCGACCGTGGTACGGCATATGGTGGGCCGCGAGATCACCGATTTGTTTGCGCGCTCCGCGTCCACTCCCGGCGATACTGTGCTCAAAGTCCAGGACCTGGCGGTGGCCGGGCCTAGGGGCCGCGGACGCCTGCGCGACGTATCCTTCGAATTGCGAGCGGGCGAGGTACTTGGCATTGGCGGCCTGATGGGCGCGGGACGCACCGAATTGCTCATGCACCTGTTCGGTGCTTGGGGGCGGAGGACTGCCGGCAGCGTGACGCTCATGGGGCGGGTGCTTCCCGAGGGGAATGCGCGGGCGGTGTTGAAGTGGGGGTTGGCCTTGGTCACCGAGGACAGGCGCCGCCTGGGATTGTTCCTCGAGGAGTCGGTGGGATTCAATTTATCGCTGTCGGCGATCGGCGAGATGTCGCGTGCCGGCATTATTCGCGGCGCACAGGAATGCGCTCGCAATGCACAATGGCTGGCCTCGCTGCAGGTGAAGGCGGCGGGTCTCGGTGCCGTGGTAGGGAGGTTATCCGGCGGGAATCAGCAAAAGGTGGTCATCGGCCGCTCGCTCATGCGAGCGCCCCGGGTGGTCATGCTGGATGAGCCCACGCGCGGCATCGACATCGGCGCCAAGTTTGAAATCTACGCGCTCATTAATAGACTCACCGCGGAAGGCTGCGCGGTACTCCTGGTCTCCAGCGAACTACCCGAGCTCATTGGCATGAGCGATCGCATACTCATGCTGCGTGACGGCACGGTGGGGGGCACCTTCGAGCGTGCCAAGGCGACTCCCGAGCTACTCATGCAGGCCGCCTTGGGCGGCCTGCCCGAACTCATGGCCGGATAGCGGTGGCGTGAGGTGTGGGCGCCGTCATCAAATCCACGAACATTTTGGTAAATCGTGGTAGGTCCAGGTCTACCTGGGCATGTATCTGTTGTAGGTCGAGAGCGGGTTTCAATGCCGCGCCCCAGGTGAGGGTCTCACCGTAGGCGGGGCCGTGACTCACGTCCACGTCCGCGTACAACGAAATCTCCTTGGTAATAATACTGTGGTCCAGCCACGCGCAGGCCGCGAGTTCGTCCCAAAGGTAATAACGCTCCTGGGAATTCTTGGCGATATATTGAGCAGCGGGATTCGGCGACTTCGCGATGGCGTCGAGCATTTCCTGGGTGAACATCGCTTTGATGGATATATCCACCGTGGTGACGTCGATGCGCGGCCAGTGGGCGCGTAGGGCAATGCGTGCGGCCTCGGGATCGAACCAGAAATTGAACTCGTGCCGCGGACTGGTGGCGAATTCAGGATCCTCACTATGCGGATTCAAGCTGCCGCCCATGACGACGAGGCCCTGGGCCAACTCGGCAAAATGAGGGTCGAGCGAAATCGCGAGTGCAATATCGGTCAGCGGGCCGGCGGCGTATACCGTGACCTCGTGCGGATGCGCATGTACCTGGCGTATCAAAAAATGAGCGGCGTCCTCCGCGATGGGCCGGGTGTGGGGTTCACCCTCGACCAGCGGCGCGGTGTCCCAAGGGCCCGGCAGCACTTTCGGCTTCGGCGGTTCGATCAAGCCGTCCGGCTTGGTGGTCACGGAGTCCGGCTGCTGTCCCCAGGCCCCCAGCCAGCCGACCTGCCCGACCACGGGCGTCATGAGCCGGGTTTCTTGCTCCGTGCGCACCAGGGGAAATACGGCGCCCAGTACCACGGGCACATCCGTGCGGCCCAGCACTTCCAACATGCGTAGGGCGTGCCGTGCTTCCTCGTCCCGCCAGGCGTTGCCGGTCACGACGGCAATCCCCAAGACCTCCACTTGGGGCGATTGCAGCAGCGCCATCATGGACATGATGTTGGAGCCGCCGGGACCCGACGTGTCCTGATCGATGACGACCAGGCGCTTCTCCGCCTGAGCTGGTGCAATTGCCGCGCAGCCGATCAAGGCTGCTAGGCAGATTCTGCTGAGCATCCGCATGTACCTATCCCTCGATTTGATTTTTCGTGACGCCGTTAACAGGCGCATCGAATTCGGCACTTTAGCAATATTTTTTGCTGATTGTCGTCTGGGACAAGCGAGTGCTTGTGCGAGGGTGTGGCACCGTTTATAGTCGACCTGTGAATAGCTTCGTCCAAGTAACCCTGCTGGTACTGGTAGTCGTAACCGACGCGCCGTAGGGGATCTATTCACGGAAATCAACGAACCCCCTGCCGGCGCAACAGCTGGCAGGGGGTTTTTTCTTGTCAGTGGCTGCTTTTTCGGCAGGGCTCTATTTCAAGGAGCCTTTGTGACTATTAGCGGCGCGGACATCATTATTCATTTCCTGGAAACGGCCGGCGTGCGCATCGTGGCCGGCGTGCCGGGCGGGGCGCTGCTGCCCCTGTATGAGGCCTTGGGCCGTTCCTCAACGATCCGGCACATCCTGGCGCGCCATGAACAGGCGGCGGGCTTCATTGCCCAGGGAATGGCGCGGGTTTCCGGTCGCGCGGGAGTGTGCCTCGCCACCTCGGGACCGGGCGTTACCAATATGGTGACCGCCTTGGCCGATGCCAAATTGGATTCGGTGCCGCTGGTTTGCATCGCGGGCCAAGTACCTAAGGGTCTGATCGGCACGGACGCCTTCCAGGAGGTGGCGACCACGGAGATGGTGCGGCCCATCACCAAAGCCTGTTACTTCGTGAACTCTGCCGCCGAGTTGCCGGATATTTTGGCGCAGGCCTTTCGAGTGGCCGAGGGTGGCCGCCCGGGACCCGTCCTGATCGACGTGCCGAAGGATGTGCAATTGGAGCGGTTGCCTCGCTGGCCATCCTCCAGCGACTTGAGGCAGGACTCGCCAATCAGCTACGAGAGCCACCTTCGACAGGCGCGGGACCATCGACGGGCCTATGCGCAGGCCGCCGAGATGATCCGTAACTCGCGCAGGCCGCTCTTTTATTTCGGCGGCGGCATCGTCAAGGCGCGCGCGCAGGAGACGGCGCGCGCCGTGGTGGAACAAACCGGAATTCCCGCGACCACGAGCCTCATGGCGCTGGGCATTTTGCCGCGCGAGCATGCCTTGAATATCGGAATGCTGGGTATGCACGGCGCGCGCTACACCAATCATGCCATCGAGATGGCCGATGTGTTGATTACCATCGGTGCGCGCTTCGATGATCGCGCCACGGGACATGCGGCTTCGTTTGCGACGGGCGCGCAAATTATTCACATTGACATCGACGAGCGCGAGCTCGGCAAAATCAAGCAGCCCACGTTAGCCATACAAGATGATGCAGCGAGGGCTTTGATGGAACTCCAAGGACTCTTGGGCGCAGCCGCTGCAAAGCCTGCCGCGTGGGAGGCGTGGCGCGCGCGTATTCGCGATCTCAAACGTGACTATCCGTTGGCAACGCCCGGCTGCGAGGAGCTGTGTTCGCCTTACGGCATCATGCAGGCGTTGGGGAAACGAATTCCTGAGGATGCGATCATCACCACCGATGTGGGGCAGCATCAGATGTGGGCGGCACAGACTCTGCCCATACACCGTGCGGATCGCTGGCTGACCTCGGGTGGTCTCGGCACCATGGGATTCGGCTTACCGGCGGCCATCGGCGCGGCGCTGGCCTGCCCGCAATCGCCGGTGTTCTGTATTACCGGCGATGGCAGCCTGCTCATGAACATTCAGGAGTTTGCCACGCTGGTCGAACTCGACACGAACGTGAAAATCATCGTGCTGGATAATTCGGCGTTGGGATTGGTGCGCCAGCAGCAGGAGCTCTTTTATCAAAAGCGCTTGGTGGCCTCGCGGTTCGCGCATCGTACGGATTTTGTCGCGATTGCAAGAGCCTTCGGTTTGCGCGCCCACGATTTGGGCAGTTGCTATGACGACACGCGCCTTCTCGATCAAGTCCTATTGTCGCGTGGGCCCGCGCTGATTCGCGTGCCCATCGATGAAAAACACCATGTGCTACCCATGGTGCCCTCGGGAGGAAAGAACACCGAGCCCCTCGATCATGTGCCCGCGTCTCTCGATGAGGCCATAATTTAGGGCCGCGGGTTTTCCTCAGGCCGCGGCAACAGGACGTAGTGGTTGCGATACTCGTCGAGCAGTCGATCGAGTTGCGCTTTCCATTCGTCCTGCGCTATTTCTTGTGCTTGGCCGGCTTGATTCCGCGTCGAGTCGGAGCGTGTGGGCAAGTAAATCTGGTCTGTCATATCAGTCTCCAGAAAGTCTTTCGCCGATAGGGGGAGGGGAGTGTACACCCGCATCGATTGAGTGCAATGTAGGCCCTGCGCTGCAGTGCGATTAACGCCGTACTGCGGTCGCCTTGGAGAGATGTCCTGACTGAATTAACTGCCTCCGCTCAAACCGATTGCCCGCCCACCGATCTGCGTACCGCTCGGAAAACCTTGGCATTTGCCGGCGCCGCGCATGCGTTGCATGACGGGTATACGGACCTCATTTATATTTTGTTGCCCCTGTGGCAGTCCGAGTTCGCGCTGGGCTACGGCATGCTCGCTGTGCTGCGCGCTCTGTACGCGGGAGCCATGGCCGCCCTGCAAGTTCCCGCGGGTCGATTGGCCGAACGCTGGGACGGAAGATGGGTGTTGGCCCTGGGCACGCTGACGGCAGCACTGGGCTATGCCCTCGCGGGCCGCTCAGGCGGCTTGGTGGGACTGGGCGTGGCGCTGGCGATTTCCGGCGCGGGCTCGGCCACCCAGCATCCGATTGCATCGGCGGCCGTGTCGCGCGCCTACGGGCGGTCGGCGCGCGGTCCTCTCGGGACCTATAATTTCTGCGGCGACCTGGGTAAGGCCAGCATCCCCGCGTTGACCTCATTACTGTTGACCTTCATGCCGTGGCGGCAGTCTCTGTGGGTATTGGTCGCGCTAGGCGTGTTGGCGGCCATTGCCATTGTCCTTTTCATGCCGCCGCTTGCGCGGCGGCGACCCGGAGCCGGCACGGTGCGAGTGATAGCGGGTGCGGGACGCGGCGGCTTTCCTTTGTTGTTCTCCATCGGCGTCTTGGATACCGCCGTGCGCATGGGGCTGCTGACATTCCTGCCCTTTCTGCTGAAGGCCAAGGGCGCGTCTCTGCCCACCATCGGCCTTGCACTGACCTTGATTTTTTTGGGCGGCGCCGCCGGCAAGTTCACCTGCGGTTGGTTGGGCTCTCGCGTCGGCGTCGTGTGGACGGTGCTCCTGACCGAGACGGGCACCGCCGCGCTGATTCTCGCCGTCCTGTTTCTGCCGTTGGCGGCCTCGCTCGCCGTGCTGCCCTGTCTCGGGGTGATGCTGAACGGTACGTCCTCCGTGCTGTATGGCACCGTGCCCGAGCTGGCTCCCCCGGCGCGCATCGAACATGCCTTCGCGGTGTTCTACACCGGCACCATCGGGTCAGGAGCCTTGTCGCCCGTGTTGTACGGATTTCTGGGTGACGCACTCGGACCCCGGGTGGCGACGATGGCGACGGCGGCGACCGCCCTCGCGATTTTGCCGCTGGCGATTATGCTCAGCCGCTTCTTGGAGCGGGACGGAACTGCGACGCAAGCCGTGCCGTAACCACACGCCGCACTGCACAAGAAACCGCTGTTGTCGCGGCTCAAGTCACCGAAATGGAGGCCGATAAATACCATGGACGTGCGCATGCTCGTCTCAGCATTTTTGACTCTTGAAGAAACGGATCGCTGACTTCATGCCCGATCGTGCCGGTCCACAGGCTCTTACCTCTGCGCTCGTCGTTGAAGATAGTGCATTGCAGCGTGGCCATGCCGCCGATTTATGCCGGGAATTTGGCATAACGCGTGTCGAAGAAGCCAGCAATGGGCAAGAAGCGCTGGCGCTGCTCGAGGTCTTAAGTCCGCATCCGGATTTGCTCATTGTCGACTTGGAAATGCCCACCATGGACGGCGCCGAATTGCTGGAGCATCTGGCGCGGCGGGGCATCAGCATTCCCATCATCATCGCGTCATCGCGCGGCAGTGCGCTGCTCAACTCGGTTCAAGACATGGGCAGCGCCGTCGGGCTGCATGTCGTAGCCGCGCTGAAAAAGCCCCTGCAGATCGGCACACTGCGCGAGGCTCTGGGCAACATCAACCGGGTCAAGCAGAGACTTCCGAAGCAGACGAAAAAGTTGCCCATCGAGGCATCGGTGCTGCGCGCCGCCATCGATGCGGGCGAGATCGTGGTGCACTATCAGCCCAAGGTGGACATTGTCACGGGCAATGTGCGCGGGCTCGAAGCCTTGGCTCGCTGGCAACATCCTACTCTGGGTCTGGTGCCGCCGGATGAGTTCATCGAGCTCGCGGAAAAGAATGATTTGATTCACGAACTCACCATGCAAGTGATGAATCAGGCGTTGTTTCAGACCGCGGTTTGGAATATGTACGGTTTGGACCTTTCCATAGCCATTAACGTTTCGCCTTTGCTGCTCAATCGATCGGAGCTCCTGGACGAGATCGCCAGTCTGCAGCAAACCCATGAAGTTCCTGCCGAGAACATTGTCCTGGAGGTGACGGAGACCTCCTTGGTGCGCGAGTTGGGCGTGGCATTGAGTTTGCTCACGCGTCTTCGTCTGCGAGGCTTCGGCGTGTCGCTCGACGACTACGGCACGGGTTTTTCATCCATGCAGCAGCTGGCGCGAATTCCGTTCACGGAATTGAAAATAGATCGCTCCTTCGTGCACGGAGCCCACGCCCGTGAGAGCTTGCAAGTCATCCTGCGCTCTGCCTTGGAGTTGGCGAATGAGTTGGGTCTGAACACGGTCGCCGAGGGTATCGAGGACATCGAGGATTGGCGGTTGCTACAGGGGTACGGATGCACGTTGGGTCAGGGTTGGCTGATCGCCAAGCCCATGTCGGCAGATGAGTTCGTTCCCTGGCTGAAAAAGTATGAGGCCCATAAGGCAACCCTGGGTCGCGGCGGCGCTCGAGCCTAGCGCCGACCGATGCCCATACGCGCCAATTCAGGGTGTCGATCGATCCACTGATGCTTCAACGCACCCGCGATGTGCAGCACCAGAACTCCCATGAGAATCCAGCCGCCGACGGAGTGAGCGCTCGCGGCCGTTGCGTGTGCCGCTTTCTGTTCGGGATCCGCAAGATGGGAAATGGGCGATAAGGCAGGCAGGCGTATGAATCCCCAGAGGGACGCGGCGCCTTGGGGGCGGGGCGGATGCGCCGAGATGATCGCCCAGCCCATGAGCGGCATGGCAATCATGAGCAGGTAGAGCAAGGCATGCGCCGTGTGGGCGGCGTAGCGTTCCCAGGGCGCCAAGTTGGTAGCCAAGGGCGGCGGCTTATGCGTGAGTCGCCAGAGAACCCGTAACACCGTCAGGGCCAGTACCGTCATGCCGCAGGAAATATGAAAGGGTACGGCAACGCCTTTCTGCGGCTGTGGCAACCCCTCCATGACCAAACCTACCGCGATGTTCACCAAGATCAGAGCGGCGATGGCCCAATGCAGGGTGATGGCAACCCGGGTATAGCGCGCAATTGTCATTGGATCATAGTCCCTCATCCCTGCGCAGTTTTGAAATCGCGCTTGGCGATGCGACCGATCATTGGTCGTGATAGGGCGGCGTAGCGCCGGCCCAGCATAACGGCCACGCCGCCCCAGGCCAGCGAGGCGGCAACCCCCACCGTCACCGCACCGCTCATGCCCAATCCCAAGGCGCGAAGGCCTGTCTGCGCCCAGGCGGAGCTGATGTCGCCGAATCGATATATCACCGTATCAATGACGTTTTTGGTTTTGTAACGGTTGCTCTGATCGACCACGGTAAAACAAATCTCGCGACTGGGGCGGGCAATGGCGTACTGGGCGACGCGCCGGACGACTTGCAAGAGTTGAATCATGAATAGAGTGGGTGACAGCGCGGTGGCCGCGAAGGCGAGCACCATGAGCAGGGGATTCAACACCAGACCCCAGATGACGCCGAAGCGTTGTATGAGGCGGCCGAGCCCGAGGAGCAAAATGGCGGCCGTGAAAACATTGACCACCAGGTCGATATCGGCAATGGCCTGTGCTCGGCTCGCGACGGCCGTGTAGGTGCGCGCGATCAAATCCGTCTGACAATAGTAGGCCACCGTGTTGACCCAGGTCATGAGCAGCATGAAGGCGGCTTGATTGAAGGCGTAGCCGGATTTGAACAACCGACTGAAGCCTTCGAAGGCATTGCCCTTGAGCGAGTGATCCAGTGTCGATTCTTGAGCATCCTCGACGCCGTCTCGATCAATTTGCTTCTCCGTCATCAGGAGATGAACCAGCGGGATGGTGAGCGCGAAACCGGCGGCAGCCACGAGCAGCATGCCGCTCAATCCCAGCGTTCCCACCCAGACATGCGTGAGCAACGGACCGGCAATCGCCCCCAGCGCACCGCCGGCGGCAATGAGGGCGAATAGCCGAGTAGCCTGCGTGGCCGAAAATACATCTACCACGAGACTCCAGAACACGGAGATCATGAATAAATTCGCAACGCTGAACCATACGTAGTACGCGGCGCCAATCCAGATATTGTCGGGCGCCAGTCGAAACAGCATGGCGAAAAGAACCACATTCAACAGCCAGAACCAGAACACACCGGGCAGCAGGGCTGTCAGGCGTAGGCGGGAAGCCAGTGCAGTGTAGAGCGTGGACGCGAGAAGGGTACCGATGAAAGTTCCGGTGAACAGCTGCTGTAAATGCGCAACGCCGACCACCGTCGCCACGGTGTCGCGCACCGGACGCAGGATGTAGTAGCTCCCCATCAGAAGGAAATGGCAGGAAAACGCCAGCGCGACGGCCCTCCTTTCGCGAGGCGTCAAGGTACTCATGGCCTTGCTCATTCGACGGCAATGACGACTTTGCCGTGCGAGTGCCCCTGTTCCACATAGCCGATGGCCTCCGATGCCTCCTGGAGCGTGTAACGCCGGTCGATGACGGGCGTGACCTTTCCCGACTGCATCAACTCGCGCAGGATGTCCATGTCCTTGGGGTCGAGGTCCGCCATGAGCCCCGCGAGCTTCTGACTCGCGAAGGGCGCCGTCACCCAGACGCCGATGAGTGCCGACATGGCTCCGATCCAATGACCCTTGTCCTGCGATCCGACCATGACCAGCGTGCCGCGGGGGGTCAACACGCGTCGGTATTCCGCGATGGAATGACTGCCGACGGTATCGACAATGAGATCGTAGCGTTGGCCGCCTCGAGTGAAATCCTCCTGGGTGTAGTCGATGACTTCGTCAGCTCCGATGGCGCGCACCATGGCGGCGTTCCGCGTGCTGCAGACTCCGGTGACTGTGGCGCCATAGGCCTTGGCAATTTGCACGGCGAAAGTGCCCACGCCTCCCGACGCCCCGTTGATGAGCACGCTCTGTCCCGAGCGCACCTTTCCCTCGTCGCGCAGCGCCTGCAACGCCGTGATGGCGGCCATGGGCGCCGCCGCGGCCTGCTCAAAGGTCATGTTGGTGGGCTTCATCGCCAGCGAGCCAGACTCCGCGACGCTCACGTATTGCGCGAACGCGCCGGTGCGGCCGCCGAACACCTCGTCGCCTGGTTTGAATTTGCTGACGTTCTTGCCCACCGATTCGACCGTACCCGCGAAATCCACGCCGAACCGTGTGTCGTCGGGCGTGCCGATGCCCGTCATGGCGCGCATGATGTAAGGTTCGCCGCGCAACATATGCCAGTCGTAGGGATTGGCGGAGGCGGCGCGTACTTTGACGATCATCCGGTTGTCGACCGGAGTCGGCTTGGCAATGTCTTCGAGCCTGAGTACGGCGGGGGCGCCATAGCAGGGTTGAACAATGGCCTTCATGCGAGGTGTGTTGCCGGCCACGGGCGGCGGCGCGACGCAGGCGCTGTTGTGGCTTATGGCAAACGCCAGCGAAGCCAGCGCCAGCACCAACAGCGCTAAGACAGAGCTTAGGATCTTGTATCGTAGCTTCATGATGTTGCTCCCTGCGGTCGCGGAAGGGCCGCGCGCTTCGGGAGGGACTATCGGCGCGCCGCGGTGGGTCTACCAGACCCATGCGACGGACGACGGCGGGGCGCGGATCAGTGACGATTACGGCGGATGAACGGCCGCGGCTTTTGCGCGATCCAGGGCCATCCGCGATCCCATTTGCGCGGGGTTGCACTATAGTCTCGACATGACCCCCTCCGCCGCAGTCGCCCGGCCACGAGTCCTCGCCCCTGTGTTGGGTTGGAGGCGCGTACGGGTGGCACTCCTGTGCTCCACGCTCATCGGCCTGTTGCTGAGTCTGGCGAATACGACATCTGCCGTGGTGGTACTGGCGCGTGCAATTCTGGTCGGACTCTGCGCACTGCTGGCGTTCGGCATGATGGAGCGCTGGCCCGCTCGGCAGCCGCGTTGGGTGGCGCGCTGGGTGCTGCAGTTGATTGCCATCGTTGCGGTGGTGCCGCTGGGCGCAGCGCTGGCCTATTGGCTGACGACGGAAGGCCATCCAAATTTCGCGCACGATAAGTTGCGGTTGGCAGGCTACGGGGCGCTCACCTTCGCGGGTATTTTATTCGCCCCCTGGATCGCGGTGGCCGCCCTGGTTCATCAGCGGGACGCGTTTGCTCGTGATCAAGAGACAGCCTTTGCCTTGGAGCGTAGCGAACTGGAACGCCAGGCTTTGGATGCCCGCTACCGGCTGCTACAGGCCCAAGTCGAACCGCACTTTCTGTTCAACACCCTGGCTAATATTCAGGAGTTGGTGGAGACGGGTGCGCCGCAAGCCGCGAAGGTGCTGCGAAGCCTGATCGCCTATTTACGTGCGGCTGTGCCGCGGCTGCACGATCCGGCAACTACGCTCGGCCAGGAATTGGATCTGGTGAGGGCCTATCTGGAGGTCATGCACATGCGCATGCCTGATCGCATGGCGTTCGATATGCAGGTGGACGCGTCGACCAAAGAGCTTCAGTGTCCGCCGATGACGCTTCTGACCCTGGTTGAAAATGCAGTACGGCATGGGATCGATCCCAGCGAAGTAGGCGGGCGCATCGAGATCGAGGTGCGGCTGGTGGCGGACCGCTGTGTCATGCGGGTCACGGACTCCGGGGTGGGTCTGCGGTCGGCGAGCGGCAGTCTCGGTACCGGTTTTGCCTCGTTGCGCGAGCGTTTACAATTGACCTTCGGCGGCGATGCCCGGCTCGATATCGAGAGCATCCTGCCGCACGGAGTACGGGCAGCGGTATCCTTCCCGGCGAGGAGAGCTGCGCCGTGACCGCGCAGCGCCCCACCGCCCTGATCGCGGAAGATGAACCGCTGCTGCGCGAGGCGCTGGAGCGTCAACTCCTGCAATGCTGGCCTCAACTGACTGTTGTGGGGCTCGCTCGCAACGGGCGCGAGGCCGTGGACCTGTTCGAGGAGCATCACCCTGATGTGTGCTTTCTCGACGTGCACATGCCCGGCATGACGGGCATCGAAGCCGCGCATCACATCGGCCGCCGAGCGCACCTGGTGTTCGTCACAGCCTTCGATCAGTACGCCGTCCAGGCATTTGCCCAGGGTGTCCTCGACTATTTGGTGAAGCCGGTGGATGCCGAGCGCTTGGCGCAAACGGTGGTGCGGCTGCAGGAGCGGTTGCGCGACTCGCAGCCGGTGCTGCATACCGACACATTGCTGCAGCAGTTGGCCGCGCATCTCGAGCGACGACCGGCGACGGGGCCGTTGCGGTGGCTTCGGGCGTCGGTCGGGCAGACTGTCAGCATGATCCCGGTGTCCAGCGTCGACTTTCTCCGCGCCGAGGAGAAGTACACGGTCATCGCATGGCGGGGCGCCGCCGGCGAGCCGCGCGAGGCCGTTATTCGAACACCCCTGAAGGAAATCGCGACACAACTCGATAGCGAACAATTCGCTCAGGTACATCGTTCCATTGTGGTGAACTTGAGTTCGATTGCGCACATCGTTCGTGGACCTAACGAAACGGCGGATATCCACTTGAAAGGTCGCAGCGAGGTGCTGCCGGTAAGCCGCAGCTATTTGGCGCTTTTCCGGCAAATGTAGCCGGGTACTGGACGGATGCGAGCGCGCCGGGCGTGCGGGCAAGCTTTATTCGATAAAAGGCGCGACGTCCAGGTGCCGCCCGCAGAGGAAGGCGTCCGCCACGATTTGCAGGGGAGTGGCGTCCGCATCAATGCGTCGCGCGCGTATCAGGTCCGCGAAGTGGGCGTACAAGGCCGCGTATTCCGGAGTGGTGGCGACTTCCATCGGCTGGCCGTCCAAGGTCATCACTTTGCCGCCGAGGGATAGGATCAACCGGCCTGCGTCCGTGTCGACGGCAATATCCCAGGTCTGCGGCCCGGTCTGAAGAAAATCCAAATCCATGCTGATTTTCGTACTCTGCGAGTCGGTCATCGCGAGATGCGCGGCAACGGGCGTGGCACAGTTCTGGGGGAACGACAGTTCGGCATCTTTGAGCACAATGCCCGGAACCAGGTGAGTGAGTATGGACAGGGCGTTGATCCCCGGATCGAAGACCCCCAGTCCGCCGGCCTCCCATATCCAACGTTGGCCCGGATGCCAGACCCTGACGTCTTCTTTCCAGGTCACCGTGACGCTGCGAAGGGTGTGGCCCGCGAGCCAGGTTCGCGCCGGCTCGACCGCGGGTGCGTGCCGTGAGTGCCAGGAGGCGAACAAGGACACATCCCGACGCCTGGCGAGATCGACGAGCGACAGGACTTCGCCCACGGTCACTCCGGGCGGTTTTTCCAACAGCACGTGCTTGCCCCGTTGCAGCGCGCTGCGAGCCAGGTCGTAACGCACCTGAGGCGTCGTGCACAGCGCCACCGCTGCGACTTCCGGCATCGCTTGGAGCAGCGCGTCCATGTTGAGGAAATTCGGTACGCCGTCGAGTTTGCCGTGAGGACTCGCCGCCGCGACCAACTCGAAGTCGGGGTTGGCACGCAGCGACGGGACGTGTTGGTCCCGCGCAATTTTTCCCATACCCACGATGGCAATTTTAATGGTCGACATATTGGTTGGCGTCAGTGCTTATTTGGATGTGTCTGATACGCGGCGCGCGGCTTGTACCGCTTCGCGCTTGATAATGAGATCCATGGCCTCTTGGATGAGTTTGCGCATGGCCTCGCCGGCAGCAGCCGGCCGACCCGCCAGAATGGCATCGGCGACCTTGCGGTGGTCGGGGACGCTGGCGCGCTGCACGCCTTTATAGCGATTCGTGGTGCGAATACTGATGCGCAGTGCGGTCGAGGTGAAGCCGGTGAGCTGCGCATAGAAACGATTGCGGCTGCCGCGCAGCACGGCGACGTGAAAGGCAATATCCGCATCGAGCGGATCATCGTCGCCCCGGTCTGCCGCCGCCATGCGTTCTATGGCGTCGGTGATGGCGGCTTTTTCCGCCGGCCCCGCCGCGCGAGCGGCAAGTGCCGCAGCCCCCGGTTCCACGGCCAGACGGATTTCGGTGAACTCGATGAGCAGCGACGGCGAGAACTTTCTTTCGAGCAGCCAGCCCAACACATCGGGATCCAGGAGGTTCCACTTATCCTCGGGCTGCACCCATGTTCCCAGGCGCGGCCGGGATCCTAGCAGGCCTTTGGCCGTCAGCATTTTTACCGCTTCCCGCAGCACGGTCCGGCTGGCATTGAATTGCCGGCACAGTTCGGCCTCGATGGGGATGGGGTTGTCGGCGGAGTAGGTGCCGGTGACAATGGCGACGCCCAGCGTGTTGGCGATGCTATAGGTGAGGTTCTGACCTCGCACGGGTTCATTCATAAGCGATACTGTGACTTAAGGAGGGCGCGCGCGCCAGTGCGATATGTGGCTACCGGCATCTACCACCACACCGCATAAATGACGGTCAAAACGGCAATAACCGCCAGGGACGCCAGGTTGAAGCCGGAGCTGGTGGAATAGTCGATATTCTTGATGTCGACTTTCAGCGCGGCTTCGCGCCGGGGCTGCAGTAGCGACAGCACGATGGCGATGACCAAACAGGCCAAAAACACCAGCCCGACGCGATCCATGAAGGGTAGGGCCGGCCAGAGCATTTTAAGCGCCAACGACAATACCGCGGAGGCGATGGCCGCCGCCATGGCACCCGCTACCGTGCAACGTTCCCAGAACATGCCCAAGAGGAATATGACGCATATGCCCGGAGTGAAGAAGCCGGTGAATTCCTGGATGTATTGGAAGGCCTGATCGAAGCTGCCGAGCAGCGGCTTGGCAGCGACAATGGCAATGAGCAACGCCACCACCGCCGTGAGTCGACCGACCAGCACCAGATGAGACTGTGAGGACTCTGGTCGCAGATGCTTGTACACATCCATGGTGAAAATCGTCGCGATGGAGTTAATTTTCGAACCCATGGAGGCGACGATGGCCGCCAGCAGGGCCGCGAACACCAACCCCAGCAGGCCGCTGGGCAGCATGGCCATGAGATGCGGATAGGCCTCATCGGCCCGTGCCAGATTCGGCGCCAGCGCCACGGCGGCAATGCCGGGGAGGACGATAATGACGGGCATGATGAGTTTCAAGAATGCCGCGAGCACAATGCCTTTCTGAGCTTCGCGGATATTCTTGGCGGCGAGTGCTCGTTGAATAATGTACTGGTTGAAACCCCAGTAGGACAGGTTCATGACCCACAGCCCGCCCAGCAGAACGGATAGACCGGGAAGATCTTTGTAGTTCGGATTGCTGCGCGGCAGGATCATGTGGAATTTGTCGGGGAAGCGCAGGGTCAGCTCATGAAAGCCCGCCATGATGCCGGCGCCACCGGAAATTCGTCCCAGCGCAATGTAGCTAATGACCAGACCGCCCAGCACGAGGAGTGACACTTGAACGATGTCCGTCAGTGCCACCGCTTTCAGGCCGCCATAAAGGGCGTAGGCGCCGGCAAACACGGCCAGCGCAATCAGCGCGGTCTGTACATCGAGCCCCGTGACGGTGTGGACCGCCGTCGCGCCCAACCACAATATGGCCGTCAGATTGACGAAGACGTACACGCCCAGCCAGAAAATGGCCATCACCGTGCGCACGGCCGGGCTGTAACGCTTCTCCAGAAATTCCGGCATGGTGTAAATGCCGTTCTTCAGGAAGATGGGTAAGAAATACTTGCCGACGAGAATGAGAGTCAGCGCTGCCATCCATTCGTAGGAGGCGATGCCGAGTCCGATGACGTAGCCGGAACCGGACATGCCGATAATTTGTTCGGCGGATATGTTGGCGGCGATGAGCGAGCTGCCGATGGCCCACCACGGCAGCGAGCGGCTGGCGAGAAAGTAATCCTGAGCATTCTTTTGATGAGTACCCTTTTCGCGCGACACCCATTGAGCCAGCGAAAAAATGAATACGGCATAAACGCCTATAATGGCTACGTCGAGAGTCGGAAGTGTCACGAAGGCATCCTGCAGGTTGTAATTCGTATGGCAGGCCTCAATGGCCGACGTGGTTAGCCGCCTGCATCACGCAGGGCGCTCACCATGGTTTTTGCACGCTTCTCGATGTCTTCCAGGCTGTAGTCGGGCTTGAACAACTCCGAGCCGAAACCGAAGCCGGTGGCACCCGCCGCCAGCCAAGCGGGAATGTCCTTCGCGGAAATACCGCCGACGGGATAGACCTCGACGTCGGGCGGCAGGACGGCGCGTAGCGCCTGCAAATGCTGGGTGCCGTAGGTGGCGGCGGGAAACAATTTGAGCTTTTTGGCGCCGGCGGCGATGGCGGCGAAGGCTTCGGTGGCCGTTGCAAAGCCGGGCATGACTTCCATGCCAAGCTGAACCGCGAGCTCGATCACGGGCCCATGACTATTCGGGGACACCATGAGAAGGCCACCCGCTTCGTGAGTACGTCGCACCTGATCGATGTTGAGCACCGTACCCGCGCCCACGGTGAGGCCCGGTATGGAGCGCTTGGCGAGCGCGGTGATGCTGGCGAAGGGATCGGGCGAATTCAACGGCACTTCGATTTTGCGAATGCCGGCCTCGTAGAGAATGTCGCCGATGGCGACGACATTCTGCGGCAGCACGCCACGCAAAATGGCGACCAACTTAGGTTCGCGGTTCGTGAGTTGACTGGTCATGAGTGGCTACCTTCGGCAATTCGTCGGTGTATTTGGGCGAGTCCCGCGAGCGCGGCGGCCGAGCCGTCCACTTGATGCGATTCGCATCCATTGAGGGACAAGGCGCTGGCGTAACGCTGGGTGAGTTCGGGCGAGCCTATGAGGGTAATGGGCTTGGCGGTAATCGATCCCTCCATGATCCGTAGTGCGCCGTAAGTGTCGCTGGCGATGAGCAGCCCCGATAAGTAGGCCTCCGCCGCCGGTGCCGTGAATTCGCCGGCGAGCTGGCGTGCGCGGCACTCGAAGAGACGATGCAACAGCTGACCCTGCGGGAAGCCGTTGAATCCGGCCAGACCCTCGCGAAAGGCGGCCGAATCGCTGCGATCGTGCGCGCCGCCGTGATTGCGCACCAGCACGCTATGTTCATTCAGCACGGCAAACACCTCGCCGGTGGGTGCGCTGAAGAATTCTTGGATCAAGCCATCGTCCACCGCCGCCCACTTGGTGTGCGTGCCGGGGAGACAGAGTAGATGGCGCCCTTGTGCCAGCGCTTCGGTCAGCTCGAGGGCGCCCAGAATTTGGGTCTCTTCGCCTCGCATGACATCGGGAGCGTTGAAGCGGTTGCGGCAGGACAGGCCGGGAACGATGTGCACACGGCCGCCTTCCAGCGACTTACAGGCGTCGGCCAACTGGTCGGGCTTGGCCGGGCAGGGCAGATAGGGGGCTTCGACCCAACCGATGGTGGACCCCACCATGCCGCACAGCACTGCTTTCAAGGGCCCGTGGCGTTCCTGCCAGCCCGCCGCCAGCGAGTTCAAAACGTTGGCGAAGCGACCGTGGCTCTCGGCGGCGCCGGGGCCGCTGGTGCTGTCGAGAGCGACTCCCTCCGTGTTGCACAGAAAGAGCCGCAGGTTACTCGTGCCCCAGTCCCCCGCGATGAAACTCGCGGTGCTCATCAATGAGATTCGCGGTCCACGATGCTGCCGCTGGAGCCGGTGAGAAAGTCCAAGTCGCAGCCGCGATCTGCCTGCATCACATGCTCCACGTAAAGCCGGTAGTAACCGCGGGAGTATTTCTGCGGCGGCGGCGCCTTGTGCCAATTCGCGGCGCGCGCGGCCAACTCCTCGGGAGAGACCAGCAGTTCGAGCTTGCGATTGGGGCCGTCGAACAGAATTTCATCGCCATTGCGCACCATGGCGAGAGGACCGCCTGCCTGGGACTCGGGTGCCACGTGCAGTACCACGGTGCCGAACGCAGTGCCGCTCATGCGCGCATCGGAAATGCGCAGCATGTCGCGCACACCGGCTTCGAGCAGTTTGCGCGGCAGCGGCATGTTGCCCACCTCCGGCATGCCGGGATAGCCCTGAGGTCCGCAGCCCTTCAGTACCAGAATGGAATTCGCGTCGACCTCGAGCGCGGGATCATCGATGCGCGCGCGAAGGTCTTCGATGGTTTCGAACACCACGGCTCGTCCTCGATGAGTGAACAGCGACGGGCTCGCCGCGCTGGGCTTGAGCACCGCGCCGTTCGGGCACAGATTGCCGCGCAGCACCCAGATGCCGGAGACGGGATTAGCCGGCTCTGCCATGGTGTGTATCACCTCGCGGTTGAAGCACTCGGCGGAGGCGAAACTCTCGCCGATGGACTGACCCCATACGGTGGGCGCATCCACGTGCAGGAGGGGCTCAAGTTCCTTCATGACGGCGGGAAGCCCGCCGGCGTAGTGCATGTCCTCCATGAGGAACTTGCCGGAGGGTTGTAAATCGACCAAGAGCGGCACGTCCGCGGACAAGTGATCGAAGTCCTCCAATTCCAGCGGCACGCCGAGTCGGCCGGCAAAGGCGAGTAGATGCAGGACCGCATTGGTAGAGCCGCCAATGGCAGCCAGAACGCGAATGGCATTTTCGAAGGCCTTACGCGTCATGATGGTGGACAGGCGTATGTCTTTGCGAGCCATGTCCACGATGAGTCGGCCCGTCTCGTGCGCATTGCGTCGCCGCCGCGCATCCACTGCGGGAGCGGTGGCATTGAAGGGCAGGGCGACACCCATGGCTTCCATCAGGCACGCCATGGTCGAGGCGCTGCCCATGGTCATGCAAGTTCCCGGCGTACGCGACATGCCCGACTCGGCGCTCATGAATTCATCCAGCGACATGTTGCCGCCGCGCACCGCTTCGCTGAATTTCCACACGTCCGTGCCCGAGCCGATATCACGGCCGCGGAACTTGCCGTTGAGCATGGGGCCGGTGGAGACGACCATGGTCGGAAGGTCCACGCTGGCCGCGCCCATGACTTGTCCGGGAGTGGTTTTGTCGCAGCCGCCCAGCAGCACGACAGCGTCGATGGGATTGCCACGGATGGATTCTTCGACTTCCATGGCCAGCAGGTTTCGAAACAGCATGGCCGTGGGGCGCATTTGCGTTTCGCCCAAGGACATGGCCGGAAACTCGACGGGTAAACCACCGGCTTCCCACACGCCACGCTTGACGTGTTCGGCAACATCACGCAGGCCGGCGTTGCAAGGCGTAAGCTCCGACCACGTGTTGCAAATGCCAATGACCGGCCTGCCGTCGAACACGTCTGAGGGGAAGCCTTGGCTCTTCATCCAACTGCGGTGTATGAAGCCATCCTTATCCTTCGGGCCGTAGCTCTTGTGACTTCGGAGCGGTTTTTTTTCATTCGTCATTGCGCTGTATCCGTCCGGCAGAGCACGGGGGAGGGTATGGGTGATGGCTCTTTTATAATATCAATATACCACGACTGCTTTCGACGACTACCCGCATTTGACCGAGTGTTGCGATTGAAATGTGCGGCTCGACAGAGGGAGCCTGCCCGGGCGGCAGCTATTTTTCCTGACCTTGACTCCTCTTAAGGCTATATTATATTATAAATTAGACATTTGTCGATGACGCGAACGTTGCACTTTCATCGACTTCCATTCAATAAGAATAGACGCGGGGCTGGCATGACGCGGGTTTGGATTCGAACACATCCGTTGGCCGGGCTGCTGGCCTGCTCATGGGCTCTCCTGTTTGCGTTTCCGGCATTGAGTGCGCCACGCATCGATCTCGACGCCAATTGGCTGTTCAAAGCAGATCCTGCTGAGGCCGGCGAGAGCTCGGGCTGGACATCCGCCATACCGGGGGATACCGAGTCCGTCGCCGTGCCGCACACGTGGAATGTAGGCCGGCTGCACGACTTTCTCGGAGTGGCTTGGTACTTCCGGCGTTTCGACATGCCGGCTGTCGCGCCTGGATCTCATATCGAGCTGAATTTCGGAGCCACCTTTTATAAGGCACATGTTTGGTTGAACGGTGTGGAACTCGGGGCGCATGAGGGCGGCTTCACGGCGTATTCCTTCGACATCTCCTCGACGCTGCGGGCCACCAATGTCCTCGCGGTGCGCATCGACAATCGACCGGGCATTGCGACGATTCCGGGCTTTGCAGAAAAAGGCAGTCCGCAGGCTCGTTACGATTGGTGGACGTACGGCGGCATCGTGCGCGATGTCTGGCTGTCGACCTCCGGGCCTGCGTGGATTCGCCGTCAGCATATTCGCAGTCATCCCAATATGGGTCCGGTGTCGCATGCGGGCGCAATTGCGCATGCGGGCGCAATTGCGGATGCCGGCGCGGCGGTGGTTGAGGATACGATTTCGTTCGGCCGCGCGCGCGCCATGCCGATTACGGTGCGGACTACGGCATTCGGCCCGGACAATGCGGTGGAGGCCAGTGATACGCGAGTGGTCGCGGCATCGGGCCCGGCGGAGGTCACTGTATCGCTCAAGCTCGCGCGTCCTAAGCTCTGGAGCGTCGACACACCGAATGTCTATCGCATGGTGGTCGAGTTTCTCGGCAGGGACGGTCAGGTGCTGGACGAGAACAGCTCCACCTTTGGCGTGCGCACCATGGAGATCAAGGAGCGACATCTAATCATCAATGGCGAGCGGGTGCGATTGACGGGCATGGCCCGACACGAGGACTCGCCCTGGGAGGGCCTCGCGGAAACTCGCGGCACCATTCTCTACGACTACGACGATATGAAGTCGCTGCACACCACGTTGTCGCGCCCGGTGCACTATCCGCAAAATCCCCTGGTGTTGGATTATGCCGATCGTCACGGCATCGTACTGATTCCGGAGATTCCCATCTGGCAGTTCAGCGAGGCGCAGTTGGCGGACCCGCGCGTGCTCGAACTCGCCAAACAACAAATGCGCGAGATGATCGAGGAAGCCGGCAACCATCCCAGTATTTTCGGTTGGAGTGTGGCGAACGAAAGCGCCATGGGAACACCGGCAGGAATTGCTTATTTTCGCGCCGTTCGCGCCATGATTCGCGAGCTCGATCCACAGCGCTTCGTGAGCTTCGCGGATGATGCTCTGCCCAAGTTGGAGCGCGCCGATCAGTCAGCCGCCAAGGACGCCGACTTCATCATGATGAATCAGTATTTCGGCTCGTGGCATGGGCCTGCCGCGGGTCTCGGTCCGGCACTGGATAAGGTCAATCAACTGTTCCCGGACAAGATGGTGATTATTTCCGAAATGGGCTTCGCGGGAGTCTTCGCAAAAAACCCGAAGGAAGCCGATCTCGCTCGTATAAAAACCATGCAGGAACAGATGCCGCAGCTCGCCGCGCGCGATTGGGTTGCCGGTACGCTTCTCTGGTGTTACCAGGATTACAAGTCGCCGCGGAACCTATGGCCCGGTGAAACCGAGGGTTATGTGGATCATGGACTGGTGGACGAAGAGCGGCAACGCAAGCCCTCGTACTTCGTGTGGAAGTCCTTGACCAGCCCGGCCAACATCGCGGCGCAGTGGACGGGTCCGAAGGATCGCAGGCCGTCTGGTTTTTCGCTGGAATTGCGACCGCACACGGAGAGCGAGCTTCCCTATTACAAGCTGCGCGACTATAAGCTCGATTGGCGCGTAGTAGATGACAAGGGAGTGCCTCTCACCGGCGGCGAAAGCCACTTCGTCGAGTTGAGCGAGGCGATGCGAATCGCTGGGGCGATTCCTTCGGGCGCGACGCCACCGACCTTGCGATTAATTGTCACTCTGACCGCACCCACCGGCCTCATCGCTGATACCGAGACATTGGAATGGCCGGTCGCGGATCAGGCACGGTCGGCGAAATGAGCCGGCGCCGGCCGTGGCTGGCGGCCTGGCTGATGCGACAAGGCCTTGTTGAATCGCATACCTTGCAGCTTGGGGTCGGGGAAGTAAGGTTGGCGGCAGAAGACGATCCGTCTCGAATTCCAAAACGGCTTCACCGGCCGTTAAAGAACGCACATAATGTGCACACCCCCACAGAATCACATGAACATGTGAGCACATGTAGGAAAAACGAGATCAGGACTGATCATAACGATTGTCATTATTAATGATAGTCGTTACTATTGGAAATGGCGATCAAATCGTTCAAGGATAAGGCAACCGCCGCGGCGTTTGCCGAATTGCCGGTGCGCTCCCATCCGCCGGACATCCGCAAACGCGCGCTCGCGAAACTGCAGCAGCTGGATGCCGCAATGAGCTTGGAAGATTTGCGTGTTCCGCCGAGCAACCGGCTCGAGGCGCTTACGGGAGATCGCCAAGGCCAATACAGTATCCGCATCAACAAGCAATGGAGACTCTGCTTCGTGTTCGGCAATGACGGCGCCGAAGTCGTGGAAATTTCGAAGCATTACGAGTGAGGAGGGCAGCCGATGAGCATTCGAATTGAAGATTTGGGGAAGACGGATTTCCGTTCTGTAACGGTCGTCGGCGGCAAGCGAATTGCACCGACGTCGCCCGGGGAGATGTTGCGCGAGGAATTCTTGAAGCCGATGGGCCTCACCAACTATCGCCTGGCCAAGGAGATCGATGTGCCAGCGCAACGCATTGGCGACATCATTGCAGGCAAGCGTGGCATCACCGCTGATACGGATCTGCGGCTGTGCCGTTTCTTTGGGCTGACCGATGGCTGGTGGCTGCGGCTACAGGGCGACTACGACACTCGCCTCGCACGGGCGACGCTTGCCAAAAAACTCGCGAAAATCAAACCCTGGTCGGCACGTCTGGAAGCGAAAGCATCTTGAACACCGCCCACACGGCCCATGCCGACTGCGCCGTCGAAGTTTTACAGTCGCGGGGGCGACGTCGGGTGATGAGCCGGTCACAGAGGCAACTTTAAAGAGCGCTCTGGCGCAGAACGGTGTCGGCCGCAATGTCGTGCAGCTGCGCCTGCGAGATTCCGAATCGGCTTTGAATTTCGCGCCGTCCGAGAGTGGTCACTCTCAACGCTCGGCTGTCGAGGTTCGGTAGCAGCCACTTGCGGGTTCGTGCGACCGTGAAAAACGCCGCTCCCAGCGCGCCTCCCAGGTGTAAGCGTCGTTCGCTCCAATCCAGGCAGCCGTAAGCGAAGCGACGGCGTTGGGCGCGCGCGGCGGTGACATCGATGCCCATCGTGGCGAAGCCCTTGATACCGTACGCGCTGACGTCGTAGGGGTTATCGCCGCCCTCCGTGGTGTCCACCAACCACCCCAGGGTCTTGAAGCGGTCATGGAGCGCGACGCCGATGGAGCCGGCGATGTGATCGTAGCAGGTTCTGGCGGAGCGCAAATAATCCGGCGTGGAGGGGGCGAAGCCGTCGGGCGTTCTGCCGGCGAGGACGCTCAGGCGTTCCAACATGGCGGCGGCTTCCGGCCCGCGCAGACTGTAGTAGTGATGCTTGCCCTGGTGCCTGGCGATGACCAACCGGGCATCTTCCAGTCGATGCAAATGCATGCTGGCGGTGGACGGGCTCACCTCCGCGACCACCGCCAATTCGGTACTGGTGCGTGCGCGTCCATCCAGAAGGCAGAAAAGAATACGCGCCCGTGCCGGAACGCCTATGGCTGATGCCACGTCTGAGATTGCCCTCGAGGCGGGGCGAGCCTCGCTCGATCGGGTGAGGGCGGGGGGTGGCATTGCTGAATCTTAAGCCTACGTCGGTGATTGAGCGAGTCCCATGCGCGAAGACTGTTCCTTGTCATGACCCGATGCTTCGATTACGGTGCAACAATGCCTGTGACGCCCGATACCGATTTGGCCGTATCGAAAATTGCCGCCATGATCGCCGAGCCGGCCAGAGCGCGCATGCTCGTGAGTTTGTTGGACGGCTGCACGCGGACCGGTGCCGAGTTGGCGATCGTCGCGGGTGTCAGTCCCTCCACGGCCAGTGTGCACCTGGGCCGCTTGAAGGCTGCGCATTTGATCCAGGTCCATCGCGAGGGTAGGAACTGCTACTACGGGCTGGGTGGGCCGCACGTCGCGCGAGTGTTGAAAGATATGAATGCCTTCGCCGAAGGGCCGGTCGATGATCCGGCGGTGCGCGTTGGCGACGATTTGGGCGCCGGGCGGCTTTGCTACGATCACATGGGCGGAGAGCTCGGGATCGCGCTGCACGATGGCTGTGTCGCATCAGGCTGGCTAATGCGGGTCCGGCGTCGTAGTTACTCTTACCAATTGACCCCTGTGGGCATCTCGGGATTCGGAGCTCTGGGAATCGATGTGGCTGCCCTGCGAGGACTGCGCCGCCGCCTTGCCTATGGTTGCCCGGATTGGCGTGAAGAAACCCATCACCTGGGCGGCGCACTGGGTGCGGCGATCACACAGACCGCTGTCGAGCGTGGTTGGGTCGTGCGGCAGGACAATGGCCGAAGTCTGACACTCACCAAGATTGGTCGGCGCGAGTTGCTGGACGCTCTGGCGGTAAAGGAGTCCTAGGAGCGGCGGCGGCTAACCGGCCACGGCTTTTTCGAAGGTGCTTTGGACAATATCGAGGAAGGTTCGCTCTTCGCGCAGAATGAATCGCTTGGCCTGAGCGATTTGGAAATTCGCACGAGCCTCCTCGTCCGATCTAAGTCGCTGGCGATATTGCTCATAGGCCGCGAGACTCTCAAATGCAATGAGACCCCACGCGATATCGTTGGTGCCTTCGTAAGGCATGAAGTAGCCCAGCAAATGGCCTCCACACCTAGGAATGATGCGTGCCCACGCGTCGGCGTACTTGGCGAATTCTTCGCGCTGAAAGGGATCGATTTGATAGCGTATAAAACAGGTCATTTTCACGGGGTTTCTCGTCATGGGTTCCTCTGAAGAGCGGCCGTTCGCCGCCAGGGTTGTCGCCGCGAGGGCGCCCATGAGCGACATGGCGCCGCGGCGGCTAAGGGGGATTGTCATGGAGCGGCTCGGCATGCGCTCATCCTGAACGCTGTGCCGGCTCGACACTTCGGCCTACAACGAAGCGTGCAACCGGCGCTGCGGGTCGCGCCGTCCTTGGCGCTGCGGCGTCAGCGGAAAGAAAGGTAAATGCCTTCCACCGCGATTGCTTTGGCATCGTCCCTGGAGTTGCCGGAGGAAGTCGGCATCACAGTGAGTTGTAGGCGTTCGATTTGCTCTGGACGGATGTGGTCATCGGGTCCGCCGCGGTGGGCGGGGACCTCGCGCCAGTAGTTCCACAGACCTGGATAGGGAGTGGGAATCAGAATGCTGCGCGAGGACACGAGGCTTTCCAGCGGAATCGTGCGGGTGGCCCAGCTGCCATCGGCGACGACGGAAGTGGTCCACGCCGCTCCGTCTCTTTCCACGAGGGTGACTTGCACGGTCTTGCGTTGGCCTTCGATCGCGCGCAGCCGAATAGCCAAGGACTTCGCATCCTTAAGCTCCGGTTTGAGCGCTGCGATGGTTTCGCCGATGTACAGGGCGGCGGCGTAGCGCTCCGGGGTGTCTTTGCCCAAATCGGGCAGAGCCAATTCGAGTGCGGCTTCATCGTCGTTCTCACCCGGCGCAATGTGAAAGAACGGAGTGCGGTACTGCTCGGCGACACGAACGAAGGATAGGCGTGCGTAGTCCTTCTTGGGGTCGAGCAGCCGCAAAGCGGTGCCCGATGGTGTCATCTTGAACGACCACAGGTGATTCGCGTGGAATGGCCACTCGCCCGGTTGCTGAGGTTCGGAACCTGGAAAAGTGGTGAGTCGCCCGCCTGTGGCCGCGCTGACCACGTACTCGTATAGCCCGGGGGCCAACGACTTTGCCGGTAATACGGCTACGTAGTCATTGCCTCGTGAGCGCGTCATGGCAATGGGTTTGCCCAAGTAGTTCATGCCGGCTGGGCGTACCCACAAATTCACATGATCGGGTAGCGCGTTGTCGGCGACGCGCACGCGAATGTCGACGGGTCCCTCGGCCGGATATTCGGCGGGCGACAGAGTCTGTATGTCATCGGCGTAGGCGACCGGTGAGTTCACGTGATACTCGTCGAATCCAACGCGGTCGATGCGGGCGGGAAGAGTGGAGTCGTCGATGTGCGCGCGTTTGCTGATGAGCCAGACGCCGGGTTGCACGGTGAATTGCGCGCCGGCGGCGTGCTGTGTGGCCGGCGCAGAGGCCGCGGCGGGCGCGGCTGAAGTGGAGGTTGCGGCTGGTGGGACTGCCGTGGAGGTTACGGTTAGCGGGGCTGCCGTGGAGGTTACGGCGACTGTCTGCGTCGCGAGCTTTATGGGCGTCGCGAAAAAATCGTTGCCCAGATCGGGGAGGTGCAGAGCCATGGGCCAGGAGCGGAAGAGCAGCCGCGAGACCACTTGGCCGGGCTGGGGCTGTTCGAAGGGGTCGCGCACCATGACTTGATCGGGATACACCTCGAGGCGCCACACGCCCTCGCTGACCTTGTCCATGAAGTACGCGCCGGTGCCTTCGTAGTTGACCAGCGGCGATGAGCCGAACCCCACGATGCGCTTAAGATGGGCGGGCGAGCGCGGCTCGGTGCTGGTGTCGCCGGCATTCATGAATGCGTCGGCGGCGTTGAGCTCGCTGCGGTCACCGTCATAGCTCACGCGAAAATCGCCGAAGGTCTCGCTGTCCGGGTATTTGCCGTAGGACTGCATGCGGGGGAGGCGCCGCATGGCTTCTGCGGCAATGACAGCACTCACGGCCTTCTTCGGGGTGTGCACCAGGTTGAGGAAATGCGTCTGCCAGCCCAGGTTGTACGGGGCCGTTTGCAGCATGTCGTAGGCGAACATGGTGGCGGATTGCGCGCCGACGGAGCGAAAGGTCCGCGCCATGGCGGGGTACACCGTACCCGAGAGTAAATCAGCTTGATCGAATTCATACACGATGCGTGGGCGGCCACGGAGTTCCGGGCGCAACAGGTCGGGATACGCATCGACTGCCTGCAGGAAGTTGCCGTGTCGTTCGCGGCCGGCGACCAGGCCGGTCGGATACCAGCCGAACGTCACACCATCCACCTGGGAGGCCTTGATGGCCGGTGCGATGGCGAAATCCTGAGACACATTGAAGAAGGTTATTTTCTTGCAGCCTGTGTCGCGCACGGCTTTGACCAAGGTATTGATGTAGTTGACGGAACCCCGCAGGTCTTCCGGATGATGGACGGGCTCGTTGATTACCTCGATGAAGAGGATGGCCGGTTCGTCCTTGAGGGCGACGTGCGTGTAGGGGTTGACGTGATTCAGCAGCTGACCGATGTAGTTGGCCTGGGCCGCGATGGATATTGGGTTCGTGCCCATTTCCGTGCGGTCGAAGTAGCGCGAGAAACCGGTATTCGTCGAGGGACGATTGAGTTGATCGGCATAGGCCGGGTCGTACGTATGGATGGGCGTCAACAGAATGTAAATGCCGCGCTCGCGCGCCTTGGCAATAAGGTAGTCCAAGAGGTCGACATGCTCGTTGACGACGAGATTGCCGGCGCGATCGGAGTTTTCCCAATCGCCCCACGAACAGAGTCGCAGTACCGTCCAACCCATACGGGCGAACTGGGCCATGTCTTCATCGATCATGGCCTTGCGGTCTTGGCCGACCAGGCCGGCCATGCGGTAATCGGAGCCGGACATGAGGCAGTAATTGGCACCGTAGAGGGCCACTTCTTCGTTCGAATCCCGCCACCGCACCACCCCCGACTTGTCCAGATAGGCAGGCCGTACGGCGGCGCCGTTGTCCGCCTGTCGCGAATGGCTAAAGGGGGGGAGGGCGGCGAGGAGTGCCAGCGACCAGCCGGCGATGAATAATGAGCGCAAGGGAAACTCCGGTCTCAACAATGAGCTAGGCGGAACCGTAACTTTCCGGTTCCGCCTAACCCAATCCTAGCGGGGGAGCTAGAAAACTCTAGAACGTCAAACCAAACTGCAGAATGTAGGAACGACCGTAGACCTGGTAACCGGCATTGTTGGCCAGATTCTCCGCGTTGTTGTCGGTGGAGAACCGCGCCCGTTCATTCGTGAGGTTGCGGCCCTGCAGACGGACACTCCAGTTCTTGGGGAAGGTGTAGCCGACGCTGCCGTCGACGGTGGTTTCCGCCGCCAGCTGCATGAGCGTCGTTCCCACCCAGGTCGGAGCGACCGTGAAGGCCGTGTGATGCTTCACGGCGACTCGCGATTCGAAGCCCAGCTTGTTGTAGAACAAATCGAACTCAGACGTGGCGCGGGCTAGGCCCACCATGGGGTAGGGATTGCCCACCGGAGCCGCTTCGTGAATGTTCGATTCGGTCTGCGCGTGATTGGCGTAGATGCCGAAGTCCTGCAGGAAACCCGGCAGGAAGTAGAAGCGCGATTGGATGGTCACTTCCACACCGCCGATTTCCCCGCCCTTGGTGTTGTTCTCCGAGGTGATGACGTATTGCTGCCCGCCAATGGTCTCGATGGACTCGCCGGCACCAATGTAGGTCTTCACGTCCTTATAGAACGGAGACACTGCGAACATGGACTCCTCGTGGAAATACCACTCGTAGGAGAGGTCGAACATGTTCGCCTTGAACGGATCGAGTTTCGGATTGCCGCCGCCGCCGGTTCCCAGCTCCGTTCCGCCGCCGCTTTTCACCACGACCGAGTTCAGGCTGTAACCGGTCGTCAGCGAGTCGAGCGGCGGCCTGGCCACGCCGATGGAGGCACCGAAGCGCAGCAGCTGGGTGTCCGTCAAATGCAGCGTCGTGTTGAGGCTCGGCAGTACGTTGGTGTACTCGTTACCCTCGACAATGGGCGAGAAGGTGACGCCGCCGTCGAAGGTTTGATAACCCGAGCTCTCGGTATTCACGTGAGCCACGCGTACGCCGATGTCGCCCTTCAGCGGCATATCGGCGATCGACGAAGCGAAGTCCAAGCGGACGAACTCTTCTTCCGTGTGCTCGGTCACCTTGGTGCGCAGCAGCGGCTCGTCCGAGCCGTAGGGCGCCGCGGAATTTGGGTACACGAGGTTGTACAGGCTGTTGAAATTGCCGTACACCAGGGGCGGCGCGGTGAAGCTGGGTGAGGAGAACTGGGAGAGTCCCGCGTTCGCCAGCGATATCACCGGATTGCCGTTCTGGCCTGCGGTTCCCGCAGGGCACTCCTGCGAGTTCTGATCGCCGTAGGTGGTGAAGGTGGTCGAGCCGGTGCCGGCGCACAGACCCCATTGGTTTTCGTGATGAGTCTTTTCGCGATCGGCCAAGCGCACACCGAACTTCACGCCCGTGAACGTGGGATTGTCGAAGGTACGGCCGAAGTTCAGGGCGATGGCGGAAATGCGATCGCGGGTTTCCTCCGGTCCCGTGCTTTCGCCGGTGCCGTCCACGTTCGAGCCGCTGGTGCTGCGGTAGCCGCCGATGGTCTGGATGGAGGGATCGGCGGGATCGTAACCGGGCGTCGTCGCGTAGGGGACTTGGCCGGCCGTGACGTTGTACACGAGGCTCGGCGGATACACGTCGGACAGTTCGATGCCCTGCCACACGTTCTGGCGCCAGGCTTCGGAGAACGACAAATCGGCCTCGCTGGTCCAATCGCCGGTTTTCCATTCGGCATTCAGGCCGCCGGCCGCGAGAGTGTGCTGCTCATCGTAGCGGGCAATGGTGCTCTCGTAATTCGGGTAGGCGTTGTAAAGATTCGCGGCGGTCACGGTGCCGTTTTGTATCGTGTAGGAGTTGCCGGGCGCGTTGTAAATGGCGGAGTCGCCATTGGCCCAGTTGCCGGTGATGTTGTTGCCGTACCAAGCCTGGAATTGGTTTTCCTTGATTTCGTAGTGCGACCAAAGGCCATCCACCTTGATGGTCAGGTCGTCGTTGGCGCGCCAGCCCATACCGCCGGCCACCGCGTAACGATCCTGAGTCACTTCCTTGACTTCGGTGTTGAGGCCCCACGTGGTGTTGTCCGGAGAGCCGTCACCATTCAGGTCGCCCGTATTGCCGGCGCCGGCATTGTCGGGTGTGTTCCAGCCGAAGGTGCGAAAGTCGGGAAAGCCGTTCTTTTCGCGCTGGCCGCTGACGGCCAAGGACACTGCGAAATCGTCGTTGACATGCTTGATCCAAGCGCCGCTGGCGCGATAGCCCAACCCACTGTAGTCGGGCAGACCCTTGGATTCGTCGTTATAGGTCGGACCTGCGTGAAAGGCGAACTCTGGGCCTTGATAGTCGAGGGGCGAGAGAGTGCGAATATCGACGGTGGCCGCCAGACCGCCGGAAATCAGGGTCGCATCTTGAGTCTTGTCCACGATTGCGGCCGACAGCACTTCGGAGGGATATATTTCCCAGCGCAGATCCTGCGAGGGTTCCGAGGACGCCACTTCGCGTCCGTTCACCAAACCGAGAATGAGACGAGGTCCCAAACCGCGGATCGAAGCCTGGCTGGCGTTGCCGCGATCACGGGTGGTGTTAACGCCGGGCAGCCGATTCAATTCCTCGGCAATCGTGACATCGGGCAGGGCGCCGATTTCTTTGGTGGTGATGTTGTCACCGATCATGTCGGAGGTCTGCTTGGCGCCGATGGAGTCGCGCAGGGCTTGGCGTACGCCGGTCACGACGATCTCGGTCAGATTGTCGGCATCGGGCGTGGGCGCAGTATCGGCGTAGGCACCGAAGGAAGCGAATATCGCCAAGGCGCCGGTCCCGCAGACTGGCAGTTTCTTTTTCGTTTTCACGGACTCTCCCCTGTTATTGAGTCAAGCGGTTTCTATTAGCGTACGAACCGTATGTAGTATTATACGATAAATAGGATGATACCTGTCAATGGTGCCGTCGATGGGGGGATTTACTGAACTTAACGGGGCGAAATCGACCCCGCCGCGCGTGCGCAGCATTCTGATCGTGGGAGGCGGCGCGGCCGCTTGGTTGGCCGCCGCCACGCTGGCGCGACTCCTGAAGCCGAGCTTCTGCACGATTCGGGTGGTCGCTTCGGCGCACAAAGCGGAGGCGCCATTCAACACTGAGCCGCCATTTAGCGAGGTGGCACTCCCGTCATTTCATCGCTTGAATGCCTTGCTCGGCATCGACGAACCGGACTTGGTGCGCCGAACCCAGGCCACTTTTCGTCTAGGTTCCCGGTTCTCCGATTGGGGGCGCAGGGGGGAAAGCTACTTCCACACGTCCGGCCCCATCGGTGCCAAGTTGGATGCAGTGCCCTTTCATCAGCATTGGTTGCGGCTGCGTCAGGCTGCGGCGTGCGCGGATATCGAGGACTATTCCATCGCCACCGTGGCGGCCAAGCAAGGCCGATTCGCGGTGCCGGTAGCCGATCGACGTTCGGTGTTGTCTCTCTATTCTTACGGCTATCACTTCGATGCCCTGCGATTCGCGGATTACTTGAGTCAGTACGCCTGCGCTCACGGGGTGGCTCGAATGCCGCAACGCCTGGTCGATGTCGAGTTTCGCGCCGATGATGGCTTCATCGAGGCGCTGCGTATGGATGACGGATCGGCGTTGCGCGCCGATCTTTATATCGATTGCCGAGGCGGGGAGAGCCTTCTCTCTCGGCGGGACGCTGCGGCGAGCCATGAGGATTGGTCGCGCTGGTTTCCCTGTGATGGGTCGGTGGGTGTCCTATGCGAGCGGGCCGGCGAGGTCACCTCCTATGCGGACGTGCACGCGCTGCAACAGGGTTGGGGGTGGCGAATTCCGCTTAAGGAGAGCATCGATTGCGGACAGGCGTATTCCCGTGAGTACCTGAGTGACGACGCGGCCTTGGCCTCGCTGATGGAGACCCTTCCCGGTAAGGCGTCAACGGAGCCGCGGCGTTGGCGATTGTCGGCGGGCCGCCCGACCCATTTTTGGGATAAGAACTGCCTTCAGTTGGCACCCCCCGGGTTCGACGCGCTGGAGGCGACGTCGCTGCATCTCGTGCAGACCGGTATTACTCGCTTCTTTAGCCTGTACCCCGTGCGCATCTTGAGTCCGGATGACATGGAGGAATACAACCGGTTGACCCGCATCGAGTACGAACGGATCCGTGATTTTCTGATTCTGCACTATAAAGCCACCACCCGGGGCGATTCGCCGTTCTGGTTGCATTGCCGGCAAATGGACATTCCGGACACGCTGCGGACGAAGATCGAGTTGTTCCAGCGGTGCGGGCGAATTGGCATGAGGGACGATGAGCACTTCGGCGAAGACAGTTGGCTGACTGTATTCCTGGGGCAGGGCGTGCAGCCGCGCGCGTACGATCCGCTGGCCGAGGGCGTCGATCAGGATCGAGCGTGCGATGCGCTGGCCCATTTGCGATCGCTGATCAATGCCGGCGCGGCGACACTGCCCACCTTAGGGCAGTTCATGGATGGATACTGCTCAACCGAGCGAAAGGGTTACCCATGACGCCGCCATCCGAAGGACTGGGCGCGTTGCCCCTGGTGGGCCCGACGGCGCTACGCGGTGTGGCCATCGTGGGCGGCGGCACGGCGGGCTGGATGGCGGCGGCCATACTGGCGCGCCGACTTGGCAAGCGGTGCGGAGACATCCATGTCATCGAATCCCCGGAAATCGGGACCATCGGGGTGGGCGAAGCCACCATTCCTCCCATACGCCTATTCAATGCGGCGTTGGGAATAGACGAGGGCGAGTTCTTAAGAAAAACCCAGGGCACCATTAAGCTCGGCATCGAATTCAGAGACTGGACCCGGGCGGGTCATGATTACTTTCATCCCTTCGGGGCGCACGGCACCGCCGTCGAACAGGTGTCCTTGCACCAGGACTGGCTAAAGTTGCGCGGCACCAGGACCACCGGAAGCTTCGAAGACTATTCTCTCAACACCGTGGCCGCGCGACTGGGCCGGGTCCCGTCCTTCGCCTCCATCGAGGCGCCGCTGGCTCCCATGGTTGCCCATGCTTATCACTTCGATGCCGCCCTGTACGCGCAGTACTTACGCGAGTATGCGACGGCGCGTGGAGTGCAGCGGCTCGAGCGCAAGGTGGTGCGCGTGGAATTACGCGGTGAGGATGGATTCATTCGCTGCCTGCATCTGGACGACGGGCGGCAAGTCGAGGCGGATTTGTTCATCGACTGCTCGGGGTTTCGTGGTCTCCTCATCGAGCAGACGCTGCACACGGGGTACGAGGATTGGACACAATGGCTGCTGTGCGACCGGGCGGCGGCTGTACCCTGTGCCAGCGCCGGCGCGTTGACGCCCTACACCCGCTCGACAGCGCGCGCGGCGGGTTGGCAGTGGCGCATTCCGCTGCAGCATCGCATCGGCAACGGCTATGTGTATTGCAGCCGGCACATCAGCGACGATGAGGCGGCGGCGACGCTGATGGCGAATCTCGACGGTGAGGCGTTGGCCGAGCCGCGCTTTCTGCGGTTCACCACGGGACGGCGCAAGAAGTTCTGGAACAAGAACTGCGTTGCACTGGGGTTGGCCGGTGGATTTCTCGAACCCTTGGAGTCGACCAGCATTCACCTCATTCAACGCGGCTTGACGCATTTGATGAACCTTTTCCCCGACAGGAGCTGCGATACGGCGCTGGCTGACGAATTCAATCGTATCTCGGCCAACGAATACGAGCGCATTCGCGACTTTATTATTTTGCACTACAAGGCCACCGCGCGCGTGGACGCGCCGCTGTGGCAGTATTGCGGTCAGATGACTGTTCCCGATGAGCTGGCTTACAAGATGCGGCAATTTCGTCACAGCGGGCGGGTCGTTCGCTATGGCAGTGATCTGTTCGCGTCGCCCAATTGGATTGCGGTTTTCTTGGGACAGGATGTAACGCCGGAGAATTACGATGCCTTGGTCGATCAACGCGATGCCGCAGAGGTTCAAGCGAATTTGCAGCGCCTGCGTGCCGTCATCCAAAGAGCGGCACAGGACGCGCCGCGGCACGAGGACTTTCTGACGGTGCGCGGCGGTATGGCGCGATGAGTGATAGACGCATTCGATCCATAGCCATTGTCGGCGGCGGTACCGCCGGATGGATGGCTGCGGCGACTCTCGCGCGAGTACTGACCAACGCGTACAGCAAGGTGACTGTCATCGAATCTCCCGAGATCGGCACCGTGGGTGTGGGCGAGGCCACGATTCCGCCCATTCGCACCTTCAATACGTTGTTGGGCATCGACGAAAACGAGGTCATGCGTAAGACCCACGGCACCTTCAAGTTAGGCATCGAATTCCAGGACTGGGGGCAGTTGGGCAACCGGTACCTACATCCCTTCGGCAAGTATGGGATGGCCATCGACCAAGTGTCTCTTCATCATTACTGGTTGCGGCTTCGGGCGGCGGGCAGCGATGCGTCGCTACTGGACTACTCTCTGTCCGGAACGGCGGCGCGTCTGGGTAAGTTCATCCGGCCGGCCGACAATCCGCGGCTCATCCTGTCGAGCCTCTCTTATGCGCTGCACTTCGATGCCAGCCTCTACGCTGCGTTTCTTCGCGAGTACGCCATGGCGCGCGGGGTCCAACGGCTCGAGCGCAAGGTCGTGCGAGTGGAGTTGCGCGGCGAAGACGGATTCATTCGCGCACTGCACCTCGACGATGGGCAAGAGGTGGAAGCGGATTTATTCATCGATTGTTCGGGATTTCGCGGACTCTTGATCGAGCAGGCGCTGCACACGGGTTACGAGGATTGGACCCCGTGGCTGCCCTGCGATAGGGCGGTGGCGGTGCCCTGCGCCAGTGCCGGGGTGTTGACGCCCTACACCCGGTCGACGGCACGCGCGGCGGGTTGGCAGTGGCGCATCCCCTTGCAGCATCGTATCGGCAATGGCTATGTGTATTGCAGCCGGTACCTCAGCGACGATGAGGCGGCGGCGACCCTGATGGCGAATCTCGACGGGGAGGCGTTGGCCGAGCCGCGCTTTCTGCGCTTCACCACGGGTCGGCGCAAGAAATTCTGGAATAAGAACTGCATCGCGCTGGGGTTGGCCAGTGGCTTTCTCGAGCCCCTGGAGTCCACCAGCATTCACCTGATTCAGAGCGGCGTCACTCAGCTCGCCGCGATCTTCCCCGATCGCAGCTTCGATCCGTTGGATATCGAGGAGTACAACCGGCTCCAGCTCGACGAGTTCGACCGGGTCCGTGATTTCGTGATTTTGCATTACAAGGCGACGTCGCGCGACGACAGTGAGCTATGGCGCCAGTGCCGCTCCATGGAAGTCCCCGAGGCACTCAAGTACCGCACGGAGCTGTTTCAGGCCAGCGGCCGGGTGTCCTTTCATGATCGGGATCTTTTCGTCGAACCGAATTGGCTGTCCGTGTTCATCGGCCAGGGCATTGTGCCCCGACGCTATGATCCGCTGGCGGATCGACGGTCCTCAGACTCCGTGCGGGACGAGTTGAGCCGGCTGAAAGGGTTGATTCGACAGACGGCGGATGCGATGCCGGCCCACGCCGAGTTCATTGCCCAGCACTGCAAATCTCATCGATAGAAGAAAAAGGTGTTTGCGGTCAACCGGCCGGTGCGGGGGTTGCTGTCGAAGTTAAAATCCACCGGGATATCGGCGCTGTGCAAATTCATGCTTCTATAGATGAGAACTCGATTCAACGCGGCAGGGAAGGAGGCGATGCGTTCGTAGCGAACATCCTCGTCACAGATGTAGCGGGCCGGCGGAGGTCCGAACGCGTCGTAATCCTCCTTGAGGCCGCGCCCGAAATCGGGGCTGCGGGCGTCATCGATGGACTCGAAACCGGTGCGCCTATGCCTATAAAAAGAGGTGCCGCCGAATTCCGGTCCGCATAAGTAGTGCAGGATGGCCAACTGCTTTGGGTTGGTGGTATCGAGATGGGGGATTCTCTGCGGTCCCTTGAGTTTTTCCGGCGGCGTCGTGACCAGGGAAAAATGACTGAGTTCGCGGGTCACGTCAGCGGGATCCAAACCGAAGGCTTTGCCGACGGCGGGACCTAAGAACGACCGCACCGCGAAGCTGTAGATGGGCGGTATGGGCGCGCGGATACCGGGATAAAAGGTGTTGGATACCGCTTCGTAGGTGCAGCGCTCAGTCGCGTAGCCAATGAGTACATCGGGATCCGACAGGAAGTTATCGATCACCAATGCAGGGGACCGTTCACGACCGATGAGCACGGCGTTGATGCGAATTTTGGGGTGTACGCGGAGTTGGCCGTCGAGATCTTGGCGGGTGTGGTCCGAAGAGCTCAGGGTGAACTACCGGGCGGATGGCTCGCGTACTTCGCCCAATTCGCCGACAGTTCGTCCACGACCTTCGATCCCGTTCGATAGCCTGCTTCGAGTGCCGGAAGGAAGGCGGACAGGTGGGTTGCACTGTCGCTCGAGGATTCGCTGGCCAGGAGTTCGGCCGCCGATTCGCCCTTGGCCGGTGCGGAATAATTCGAGCCCATGCGCAGAACCAGCACCCTGTCGGTATCCACCCGATGAGTCTGTGCCAGCATCTGCAGGGAGTGCAGCATGCCGTGGTCTTCCATGGCGGTGGTCACCGATACGCCTTTGCCGTCAGTCCAATAGCGCATCCATTCCTCGGCTGAGCTATTCATGAGGTTACCGAGCCACCAGTCGTTCGCCGAGACTTCGTCCCCCTTCATGACGTGGGGCGGTTTCATCGCTTCGGGTTGGTCGGGGTAGCGTGCACGGATGGCTTGCAGATCCGCCGTGTCGTCGAGCTTCGTATCCGCAGTCAGTGCAAAAGCCCAATTCACCAAAGTGGGATTGAGGTGATACACCGAAGGACTGAATATGCCTTTCGCGGGGGGTGGCGCTTCGAAGGGACGGCTATGCCCGAGGGGAACAAGGCCCGTGGACCAGCCTGCCGGAATTTCCCGGGCGTCGATTTCATGCACCAGGTCGCGATCGACAACCCACTCGGCCCAGGCGGCGGACCCCACCGAGCCGGTATTGGGATTGATTCCCGCGATGCCATTCAGGATCCAATAGGCATGCGTCAAATCGAAGCGAGAATCGAGACCCAGTGCCATGATCGAGGCTGCGCTGTTGATCGAGCCGCTACCCGTGACTACTCCCAGCACGTGCTTCTGCGCGTTGTAGCGCAAGGGGTGATTGCCCACGGCGAACGGCAGCACTTCCGTCAGGGGTAGGCGCTCCGCCCAGTATTGAAACTCTCCGGGGGTGTCGCCAGTGTCCTTTCCCAGCTCGAAGGTCGTCACGATGACCACGCGGATGGGAATCTTGGCGTTTTCGGCGCCCCTGGCGGTGAGCATGCCAAGTCCAAACGTCACCGCTGCGGCGAGAAAGATATGCTGATGAAATTTCAATTGGGCCCCACTGGCATTCCGGTTATGCGCATGATCCTTGCATAGCCTGCAATTCTTGTACAGGCGAATGGATGTACTGGCGAACGCGGGGTAAGGTGGCCATGCCGGCGTAGAACTCGCTGATCACGGCACCCGCCGGCATTGCAATCTGGAAGCTCTGAATGAGACGAACAAAGGTATCGTCAGGCGCGGTAGCAAACGCGCAGGCCGCCCCACAGGCGGCCATCCACCTTGATCGGTGCGGAAGCATCCTTCATTAGCGCGAAAACGCCGCCACCCATGTCGCGTCTATAGGTTTGCAGCAGGAACGGCTGGGTGTTGCGGCTGACCGCCACGGCCGTCTTGTCCTTGTAGATCCGGCGGTTGCGGCCATTGGCGGCATTCCAAATCGGGTCCGCGCCATGCGGCTTGCGGAACTGCGGATTGTGGCTTGGAATGAGGAGGTTGTGGTCGGTGCACGCACAGAAGACCATCCGCTCATCGAGGCTCAGCACCGGATCACATAGTGGCGGAAGCACCCGATCGAGAAACTCGATGTAGCGGGTCATGTATTGCTGCGGGTCGGTGCCGCGGAGCGGCACGAGATTCTTGTCGAACAGATCGGCGCTGGTGATTTCCCGAGCGGCGACCGCCGCCGCAAATCGCGCTTCGATTTGGGCGGCAACTTCGACGGCTTTCCGGACGAATTGCGAGTCTATGGTTTCGAAACCGGAACGCGCCGTCATCACCATGATGCTCTCGCTCAGCCCAAGGATTTTGTCGGTACGCCCCGCCGCGGATTGCAACGCATTGCTGGATTCCCCGACCGAATCGACCAGTCCCGTCACCGTTTCCGCAAAGCTGTCGCAGCGATCCGCGATGTCGCGAGTCTCCTCGGCGATCTGACCGACATTGTCATTCACCTCGCTGACGGCTTCTCCCACCAGGTGCATGGCCTTGCCGATGGCCGTTGTGCTGTGCACGACAATCTCCGCCCGCGATACACCCTCGTCGCTTTGCGTCATGAGCTGTTGCAGCTCTACCTGTAGTTCCGACACGGTGGTCCCGATCTCGGCTGTCGCCTCGCTGGTCTGCTTGGAAAGGATTTTGACCTCGCTGGCCACGACGGCGAAACCCCGCCCAGCGTTGCCAGCACGGGCGGCCTCGATGGTCGCATTCAATGCCAGCATATTGGTCTGCCGCGCAATGGTGCTGATGTCGTCGGCGACTTTGCTGATCCGCCTCATCGCCGCTTCGAAGATTGCCAGCTGGCCGCCGATGGCGCGCACCGACTCGACCAGACTGTTGATGGTCGTCAACGCCGTCGTAATCTCGCCGCTGGAATTTGCGACCTCTTCTCGGGCGGTCGCCGCCTTTGCCAAGGTCTGCGCGGCCCTATCGGCGATATGTTGATTGCTGGTGACGATCGTACCGGTCGATTGGCGCAGTTCGCCGAAGCGTTCCGCCTGCCCGTCGACCAACCGGCTGACCCGCTGTACGTCGCCGGCGACGTCGGCCATTTCGACGGCGAGCTTGCCGATGCCGATCGCGATATCGGCGACGAGCCCGTCCGCACTGTCGGCGTGTTCCGCCATTGAACTCCCTCCTGGCCGACAAACATGTCAGTTGCCGCCCGCCCGTCAACCGCCAGCGGGCGTCCAACCGCAGTATAGGGCCGCGTGGCGCGCATATTGATTCTGGCACCGCATGGACGGATTCTCAGAGAAAGTTTGCTCGTTTGCTGCGCCGCACATCCGTTTGCGACGAGATCAACGGCGCTCGAATAGCGCCAGGGTTTCGACATGTCCGGTGAATGGCATGAGATTGAAGGCCGTGAGTCCACTCAAGCGCAGTTTGCCGAGCGAGACTAATTGGGTGCTGTCCTTGACCAACGATTCCACGCTGCAGCTCACGTACACAAGGCGCTCGGGCGCGTGTTCAGCGAGGTACTCGGACAATTCGGGGTCAAGGCCTCGCCGCGGCGGATCTACGATGACCACGTTGGCGCCCGCGGCGATCTGGCAGGCAGTCCCTGCAGGGCCTGGCACCACGGTGATTTTGGCTCGATTGGCCTCGTCGAGTTGCGCGAGCCCGAGTTCCAGTCCGTGCCGCGAGTGCGGGCCGACCTCGTTCATGTGCAGCTTTGCGACGCGATCCAGCACCGACAAGCCGATGGCGCCGACACCGGCATAGAATTCGGTGACCATGGCGCCTTGCGGGATTTGGTCGCGCACTTCGCGGATGATGCGCTCCGCCATGTCGAGGTTGCTCTGACCAAAAGCGCCCGGCGGGTAGTGAACGGCCGCTCCGCCAAAATGTTCGACCACGCTGTTCTTTCCCCACCAGTGATAGAAGTCGGGTCCGAGAATGGTATTCGAGCGCTCGACGTTGGCATTGAACCAGAGGCTGTGCAGTTCCCCACCCAGTCGTTGACGGATCAAATCCAAAACGGCTGCCAGTGGCTCGGGCGTGGCGCAGTTGGCGACCAGCACGACCTGCGCCGTCTGCGAACTACGCTCCACGACCACTTGTAGATAACGCGCGAGTCCCAAATGAACGCCGTCCGAGTAGCTGGTCACGCCCGTGTCCACCAAGGCCCGTCGCACCACAGAGGCCACCCGATTGATCAAGGGATGCTGCACGCTGCAATTCGGGATATGAACCACGCGATGCGAGTCGGCCTCGAACAGCCCGATCTTGGGTGAGTTCGAGCGTCCGCGAATGGCCAGCCGCGCCCGGAGCCTGAAGCCGGTCGTGGAACCTGAAACCGTGGCCGGGACGGGTACGCCATGCGCGCTGGCCAGTTCATCGAGGGCGTCGCGTGTAATGGGTGCAATGCCGGGTTCGCCGAAGCGCGGGCAGCCGGGGCAGGGCGGACGGTGCGGGCAGGCCGGGCCGTCCGCCGGGTTTGTTTGTTTGCGCGCTTTTAGAGGATGGCTGTGTTTGTTCACGGGGCAGTTAATCTAACAGACCGAGCGCGGACGGGCGCTGCCCGTATCAATTGGCGGGGCTGTGTTCCAGAATAGCTCGATGCCGCACTATTTATACAGCCGTACAGTGAGGCCACATGGTTGAGGCAGGACCGGAAGGCGGCAAATTCGCCGTCATGATGAAATGGATCGGGATTGCGGCTGCGCTGCTGTCTTTTGGGTCGGCCGTGTACGGCCTATTGCACGCGCAAGCGGATTTGCGGGAGCGCAGCCGATTGATTTCGGAGCAACTCGCGGCGGGGAAATCACAAGAAAGCGCGGGCGATTATGCAGCCGCGTGGGAAAGCTTCCGGCAAGCGGGAACTGCCGCCGAGGCGGATGGTGTACTCGCGAACTTACTGGGTGGGCTGGGATCGCAAAGTCGGGCCGTGCGAACCGCTCAGGAGGACCTGGCGATGCAGTGGCTGCGTGACGCCCACGCGCCCGAGGGCCATACCTTCTCCGAAATTTCCGACAAAGTGTCGGACACCTTGGCGACAGGGGCGGACGAGTCGCAGGGAGCGCGTAAAGCGGATCTGCTGGCGCATCTCGGCTGGGCTTACTTCCTCAAACAGCGCGACGGCAATACCAACGTGCATCCGGAAGAGATGTATCGACAAGGCGTCGCGGCGGACGCCCATAATCCCTTCGCCAATGTGTTCTGGGGCCACAATATTCTATGGAACCATGGGTCCATAGCTGAGGCGAATCAGCTCTTCGCCGCTGCGTTGGCGTCTCATCGCGAACTTGCCACGGTGCGAAAATTCGAGCTGATGGCCTATAACAATTCGCAAACCGCGGACTTCGAGGCGCAATGGTGGCGCGTGGTCGATGACATGCGTAAGGAGGGAGACCCCATCGATGCGGGCACCATGGCCGGCATGATTTCGCGGTATGAATTCTCGCGGCGTGAAGACGAGGATCTGGCGCAGCTACTGACCGCCATACCCGCCGCGGACCACGTCGAATTGCAGCGCATGCTGTTGCAGTCGGGCACCTTGGATGACGATGGAAAGCTCAACGTCGAGCTTGCCCTGGCCGGGTCCCTCGAGGCGGCCGGTAAACCCGATGAGGCGCTCGCCGAATGGCGTGCCATTGAAGCGGTCACGCATGACAGCCCCAGCTACGTGTTCACGCCGCGCGCCAATGCGGCGATCAAGCGCCTCAGCGCCCGAGTGAAGAATACTCACTGAGCGGGCATCCCGCTGCGTTGAAGAGCAGCGGGACACGAGGAGTGTTCTAAGCCGTAGTTTTTTGCCGCTCGATATTCGGCAGGAATGCTGCCAACAAGCCGATCGCCGGCAAGTAGGAGCACAGATCGTAGACCCGCTCGATGCCGATGACATCGGCGAGCGCACCGAGGCCTGCCGCGCCGATGCCGCCCATGCCGAAGGACAGACCAAAGAAGAGGCCGGAGATCATACCCACCTTGCCCGGGACCAGTTCCTGAGCGAACACCACAATGGCCGGAAACGCCGAGGCCAGAATGAGCCCGATCGCGACCAACAGTGGGCCGGTCCAAAACAAACTGGCGTAGGGCAGTGCCAAGCTGAACGGCAGTGCACCCAAGATGGAAAACCAAATGACGCGCTTGCGTCCGATACGATCGCCCACCGGTCCGCCGAGAATGGTGCCCACGGCCACGGCGCCAAGAAAGACGAAGAGTTCGAGCTGCGCGTCGCGCACCGACACACCGAAACGGTGAATCAAATAGAAGGTGAAGTAGCTGGTGAGGCTCGCGAGATACACGTATTTGGAAAAAATCAGCGCGAGCAACACGCTCATGCCGCGCCGGACGCTGCCGGGGGGCAAGGGCGCATGCTGTGCTTTTTGCGCGGCGCTATTGCGCAGCCGGGCCAGCCCATGGTTTTTGTACCAGGTACCCACGTTCCACAATATCGAGCACGACAGGAGCGCCAGCAGCGCAAAGAACATGAGGCTGGATTGGCCCCAGCGCACCACCACGATAGCTGCCGCGAGGGGACCGATGGCCTGACCGGTGTTGCCGCCCACTTGAAACAGGGATTGCGCCAGACCGTGCCGACCGCCGGAGGCCATGCGGGCGACTCGCGAAGACTCGGGGTGAAACACGGAAGAACCCACGCCGAGCAGGCTGGCTCCCACGAGCAGCACGCCGTAACTATGCGCGACCGACAGGACGACCAGGCCCGCCAGCGAAAACATCGTGCCCCCCGGCAGCGCCAGCGGGGTGGGGTGCCGATCTGCGTATAGCCCGACGAGAGGCTGAAGAATGGAGGCGGTGATCTGGTACACCAGAGTGACGACGCCGATCTGACCGAAGTTCAGGCCGAAATCGGTCTTGAGTTCCGGATAAATGGCCGGCAGCAACGACTGCATCATGTCATTCAGCAAATGACAGAAACTGATGGCAATAATCACGGCGAAGACAGTGCCTTCGGCTTGGCCTACCTTGGGGCCCGTGGGACTCAAAACCCGCTCTTGCATGAAAGTTCTCGGCTGACTCAAAGGAGCGATACGATACGCCTCTATGGACGGCCCGCTTTACTGATTGGGTCGTTAAGTTTCGAGAATGGGCCATGCTGCATCGCGTCATATCAGAAGAGCTAGAAGATACCCCACGGCCTGTCGTCGCTGTGGGCAAAGACTATCCCGCGGACTATGAATTAGAGCGTCACCAGCATCGGCGGGGTCAGCTGCTTTACGCCGCGCACGGCGTCGTTGCGGTCAGCACCCCGGATGGTGCGTGGGTGGCGCCGCCGGAGAGGGCGGTGTGGATTCCGGGTGGTACGCCGCATGCGGTACGCATGGTGGGTTCCGTGAGTACGCGTAGCGTGTTGATCGAGACGGGTCTGTGTCCCTCTTTGGGGCGGGCCTGTCGCGTGCTGGGTGTGTCGGCTTTGTTGCGTGGCCTATTGGTGGCCGCCGCCGAGATGCCGGTTGAATATGATCTGAACGGCCGGGACGGCATGGTGATGAACCTCCTCCTGGCCGAATTGGAACGCGCACCGGTGATTCCCATCGCCGTGCCGTTTCCGACTTCGCTCACGCTGGCTCGTATGTGCCATGCCTTTCTTGCAGCGCCGACACCGCATGACACCATTGCGTCCTGGAGCGCGGAACTCGGTGTGGGCCGCCGCAGTTTCACGCGCGCCTTTCGTCGCGAGACCGGTATGAGTTTTGCGGAGTGGCGTCAGCAGGCCTGCCTCTTGATCGCATTACCGCGACTGGCTGCCGGCGAGGCGGTGACTTCGATTGCGGTCGATTTGGGCTACGACAGTCCGGCGGCATTCGCCACCATGTTCAAGCGCCGGTTGGGGATTTCGCCCAGCCACTATCAATCCTGAGGTCGAGATGAATCACATGCAAATTGACAGTGAGAGTATTGGCGGCACCTATGGCTTGATTCGCCATCATGTGCGGCGCACTCCGATTCTGGAAGTGCGCGGCGATGAGCTGGGGCTGGGTAATTTCCCGGTGATTTTCAAGTTGGAGTTGCTGCAGCACACGGGATCGTTCAAAGCGCGGGGAGCATTCGCGAACCTCCTCACGCGGGAGACGCCGGCGGCCGGCGTTGTCGCGGCATCCGGCGGTAATCATGGAATTGCGGTTGCTTATGCGGCCATGAGATTGGGGAAGCCCGCGCGTATTTTTGTGCCGGAAGTGTCGTCGCCCGCCAAGACCGCGAGGATTCGAGAATACGGCGCAGAATTGGTGGTGACCGGCGAGCGATATGCGGATGCGTTGGCTGCGAGCCAGGCATGGGCCGCGAAGTCGGGTGCGCTGCAAGTGCACGCCTTCGATCAACCCGAAACCTTGCTGGGGCAGGGCACCACGGGTCTCGAGTTCGAGGAGCAATGCTCGAATCTCGACACGCTGTTGGTGGCGGTGGGCGGCGGAGGTCTGATTGGTGGAATCGCGGCATGGTTCGCGGGACGCGTGCGAGTAATAGGGGTTGAGCCGGAGGCTGCGCCCACCTTGGCCAACGCCTTGAGTGCGGGTCATCCGGTCGATGCGCCGACGGGCGGTGTCGCTGCTGATTCGTTGGCGCCGAAGCGGGTGGGCTCGCTCATGTTTCCCATTGCGCAGAAGCATGTCGAGAAAGTAGTGCTGGTGCACGATGAGGCGATCGTCGCGGCTCAACAGAAGTTGTGGGATGTCCTGCGGGTCGTCGCGGAGCCGGGCGGCGCGGCGGCGTTTGCGGCGCTGATGTCGGGAGGGTATCGGCCTCTCGAGGGCGAGCGAGTGGGGGTGCTGGTGTGCGGGGGGAATTCGACTGCGGTTAATTTCGGGCGATGAGTCGTGGATCAGATGTGCTAGAAAAGTACACTATAATTGGCTTTATCATGCGTAAAGTACGCCAAGAAAGACATGAAGGCGGTTAAGCCAATGCCCGAGGATGCCCCGGCGCAATCACTATTGCGCTTGGGGTCACGAATTCGCTTGGCCCGCACGCGCCGCAAGTTGCGTCAGGTTGACTTGGCTCAGCAGATCGGCCGCGCACGCGCGACGGTAGTTGCCATCGAAAAGGGCTCCCCCAAAACTGAAATCGGCGCGTACGTTGCCGCCCTGTGGGCGCTTGGACTCTTGCAAAAGAGCTGGATCTCGTTGCCGATCCTGGTCTTAATCGCGACGGCCAGGCCCTCGTCTTTTCTGCGGTCGATAAGCGTGTTCGGCTGCGGCAGCAACTGAACAACAAATTTTGCTGTTGCCGACAGGTGCCCGATGACGAGTAGCATCTGGCGCGCCAAGACTCGACCAATGTTCGGTGTCGTGGCCGGCGGCGCGAAGAGGTCCGCAAAGATCCGGCGATAGATTCATGTCGAGCAGTAAGCGCATCAGGCGCTCGCCAGCGGCACGTCCCTTTCCTCCAATCTCCAAGCTGCATAGGCGAGGGCTGCGCGTACATCATCGGACTTAAGATAGGGATAAGCAGCTAGGATCTCATTTTCAGATCGGCCTGTGGCAATAAGACCCACCACGGTGCCAACGGTCACGCGGGCACCTCGAATGCATGCTTTCCCCCCCCATGACGGTGGGATCGAAGGCGATTTGGTCTTTCCATGTCATATGCTTCCGCCTCAGGTTTTGCCTACTTCATGTCGTTACGCAAACGAAAGGATACGCCAGATCGGTGAACCGAGGCGTGAGAGCGACCAGGAATTACAGCTGCACCTTTTGTCCGGTGTAAGGACCAGAAATCTTGAAAATTGGTCGGGGTGACAGGATTCGAACCTGCGACCTCGTGGACCCGAACCACGCGCTCTACCAGTCTGAGCTACACCCCGAATCGGTCGCGGACTAGTGCTTGCGGGCTACCGCGAACCGGGCTAGTTCGCTCAAGCCTTCCTTGAAGATAGATTCCGGAAGGGGTGCCAGCGCAGCAAGCGCCTGATCTGCCTCGCCTTGAGCGAGGCGCGCAGTGTACGCAAGGCCCCCTAGGCTTGCAACGGCGCGGGTGATTTCTTCCAGCTGGTCCAGGCCGCCTTTTTCGATGGCATGCCGGATCATGGCGCGCTGCTCTTCGTTCCCGTGCTGCATCGCATAAATCAAGGGGAGAGTGGGTTTCCCCTCGGCGAGGTCATCGCCCAAATGTTTGCCCAACGCGGCTTCGTTGGCCTGGTAATCCAGCGCGTCGTCGACCAGTTGGAAGGCCGTCCCGATGTGTTTACCATAACGCGATAGGGACTCTTCGATGGTGGGCGGAGCGTCGCTCACCACTGCCCCGATTTGCGCGGCCGCCTGGAAGAGGCGGGCGGTTTTGCGGTAAATGACGTCCAGGTACCGGGCTTCGGTGGTATCCGGATCGTGGGCGTTCATGAGTTGCAGCACTTCGCCCTCGGCGATGGCGTTGGTGGCGTCCCCCATGATTTTCATGATGGGCATGCGATTGAGGTTCACCATCATCTGGAAGGAGCGGGAATAGAGGAAATCGCCCACCAGAACGCTGGCGGCGTTGCCAAATACTTCATTGGCAGTCTCTCTGCCGCGGCGCAGCGAAGAGCCATCCACGACATCGTCATGCAGCAGGGTCGCGGTGTGGATGAACTCGATAATGGCGGCCGCGTCGACATGTTCGGCTCCCCCGTGCCCGCAGGCCCGAGCCGCCAAAAGCACCAGGAGGGGCCTTAAACGCTTGCCGCCGGAGTAAATAATGTAGGTGGCGACCTGGTCGACCAGTGCAACGGGGCTGTGCAGACGCTGTTTGATGACCCGATCAACGGCGTCAAAATCGGTACCGACCAAGTCGCGAATTCGTTCTAGTGTCATGA
>Ga0302314_10000790_pt1 | contig 58810 bp, 45 predicted proteins | sample III_Palsa_N2_3_FD_200533 | JGI IMG/M metagenome (GOLD analysis project Ga0302314, IMG submission 200533) | Peat permafrost microbial communities from Stordalen Mire near Abisko, Sweden - III_Palsa_N2_3 | ecosystem: Environmental > Terrestrial > Soil > Palsa > Peat permafrost | place: Sweden...
CCTTCACCGGCAACCTCTGGATGCCGCCCATCGCACTACCCGGCTGACCAGCGAACACTACGCAGCGTCAGAATTCGGGGCTATTGCTTCTGAATGCGTACGCTTTTTGTGCGTTCGCCCTGGCTCGCACGCCGAGGGGGATCGCGAGCCCCTGACCAATGCTGGCCACTCGAAGGGAACCCTTTATGAACACGGTGGAATCGGCCGACACTGAGGCGGCTTCAGGACTCGACGTCCCGCCCATGGACACGGGCAGCGTTGCCCTCCAGCGTTTGATCGAGGAGGTGCGGACAAGCGAACCAGTAGTGACTGGTAGTTACAACCGGACCCACAATCGCCACAACCGTTAGGTGCCGGTCCTGAATCGGAAAATTGACACCGTACTGGTCAAGACGGCCAGTCGGTGCAACCTGGACTGCAGCTACTGCTACGTCTACAACCTCGGTGACGACGGCTGGAAGAGCCAACCTCGCCGCATGTCAGATTCAGTGATGAATGCTGTCATTGATCAGGTGGGCGCACTCAGTAAGTCGCAGGCGCCGCCGCTGAGCGTAGTGCTGCACGGGGGCGAACCGCTCCTTCTTGGCGTCAGCGCCACCGAGCGCCTCGTCGAGGGTCTCAAGTCGAGCCTGCGCGCAGATGCCGGACTGCACATCCAGACCAACGGCGTGCTGTTAACAGACGAGTTCATTGACGTCTTCGATCGCTACGACGTAGGTATCTCGATCAGCCTGGATGGTCCGACCGAACTGCACGATAGGAACCGTCGGGACCGACACGGTGACGGTTCCCACGAGCGTGTGGTGGCTGGCGTTGCTCGGCTTGTCACCCACCCGGCGGGCAATCGGCTGTTCAGCGGATTACTCGCGGTTGTGGATCCGACCTCGGAGCCTATCGAAGTCTATGAATTCCTGAAGGCCACCGGAGCGCCGTCCTTTGACTTCCTCTATCGGGACGGAAACCACGACACCCTTCCCCCGGGGAAGACGCGGACAGGGTCGACCGAATACGGCGAATGGATGGTACGCCTGCTCGACCACTATCTCGCCGACCGGACCCCGCCTCGAATCCGCGTACTTGATGACCTCATCCGTCTCATCCTTGGCGGCCGTGGCCGCAAGGAAGGCGTCGGGCAAGACGAGTACGGAATCCTCGTGATCGACACGGACGGTCGTATCACTCGGAACGATACGCTGAAGGTGGCCTACCCAGGCGCTGACCGCTTTCAACTCGACCCTTCAATCGTCGACCGAGGTATTCTTGGCCAGCTTGTTGGCGCAGAATTTGACGAGTACTTCAACCTCCAGTACCCGACATCTCCGGCCTGCACAGCCTGCCCCGAGCTGGCGGTATGCGGCGGAGGAATGCCCGCACACCGTTGGTCAACCAAGAACGGGTATTCAAATCCGACTGTCTTCTGCGCTGATCAGCTCGCCCTGATCTCGGCCATCAGAAGCCGCCTCCTTGCCTCCGCCACGGGAAATGACCAATACGAGGGATCGGCATGACGACCAGTTCGCAGCCTGAACGATCCGCATTGCAAGCATCCGCCGCAGCGACGTGGCCGGGGCTGGATCTGGATGCCCGCGAGCTGGCCGCAATGCCGTTCCGATACGCGACGCTGACTGAGTGCTTCAAGCCTCAGGTCGGTGAGCATATGCTTAAGTGGTTTGAGCGCGATGCACCCTGGGTCTCAAAGCAGACCGACTTCTACGAGCAGTATGAATTTAGCTGCTGGGATAGCTTGTCACCTGCAGCTTCCTACCTGACCAGGCGCGATGTCCTCGATGCTGTCGACACCGCGATGACAGGAATGTTCGGATGCGAATTCGAGTCGGACGTCAGTGTGGTGTGCCACAAGCTCGTGCGCGGGCATCGCATCGGCATACACAACGACTACCTCGTCGAAGGGGAGTCGCATCGACTGACCATCCAGCTCAACCGTGGTCTCGCTGACAGCGATGGCGGCTTTCTGATGCTCTTCAACTCTGGCGACCCCTCCGACGTTCACCGTGTGCTGCGTCCTCAACACCTGAGCGCGCTTGCGTTTGAAATCTCACCCGACTCTTTTCACGCGGTTTCCGAGATGCATGGAGGAGTGCGGTACACAGTCATCTACTCGCTCCGAGCTCGCCGTGGCTGATCTCCTCGGCATACGCCTGCGCGAGGAGGGTCTGCTCTGGTTCCCCAGCCTCACATCCGAACTGGTAGCGGATTTTATATCACGCAACCAGGTGGAGCCTAGCCTCGTCGAGCAGTACGGGACTTCTCGCTGGCTGGCGGGCAATACGAAGCCTCCTGCGCCCGACGGCGGTGACATTCGAGTCGGGTCTCATGTAGCAAAGATTGAGTACTTGTCGAGCGGGACAGCAGCAGCCTTCGAGGGTCTGCGCTTTTCTGACCGCCACCATCCGCCAGTTCGCGAGCGGATCCAAGCGGCGGCTGACGTCCTTACGCACATCCCGAGCCTGGCTGAGAGTATCGGGTCGGTCGTGAGGGTAATCCATCCGGTTTGCTCGCCTAGAGGCTACGACGTCAGTCACAGCACACCCGAACTGCCGTTCTCGATCTTTCTCTCGATACCCGAGAATGACGAGATGAATGCAACGCTAAGGGTTGCCGAGGCCCTCATCCATGAGTCGATGCACCTTCAGCTCACCCTTTTAGACTGCATCGAACCTCTGGCATTAGATGGCCTTGCAAGTGGCTACTCACCATGGAAGGACGAAGTTCGACCCGTCACCGGACTCCTGCACGGTCTGTACGTTTTTGCAGTCATCCACCAGGCACTCGGCATCCTGTCAAGCGGACGCGGCGAGTGGCACCAGTACTGCCGCAAGCGAAGTAGTGAGATCGAGCTTGAGATCGCCTCGCTCCCGAAGATACCGGAGGGACTTTCCAGAATAGGCGTCGAATTGTGGCGTCGCTGCCTTGAAAGCATCACAGCTTGAGCAAGACTTCGACGACCGACCGCCCTGGTTGGCTGTCAGCGGATGTTCTGCACACGAGGGCCAACGCCGCTCCCCCAAATCGACGGGTGCCTTACCGGGACAGGACGGCAGGTGGCGGGACACCATGCGACAGACATCCGTCCGTGCGACAGGCGCGGGCACGCAGGGCAAGGGCGGTCAGGCGCCGAGGCCGATGTGGGCGACGTAGGTGTAGGCGCCCCAGTCGGAGTCGAGTTCGGCGATGACGTCGTCCCAGACCTCTTCGAGGGCGTCGAGGTCGCCTGCGGCCAGGGCGTCGACGGCCACGTCCCAGACGTAGCGGACCTGCAGGCGTCGCACGCGCAGATTCTCGCGGCGGGCGTGCTCGTCCACGACGGCCTGGTTGATGGGGTGGATCTCGACCCGGGTGCCCTGGCCGCCCCGGTTCAGGTGCTGCTTCAACGCCCCTGGGCTGGCCAGGACGTTGCGGGCGCGCAGGTTCCAGTAGGCCGTGTCGATGGCCTCCAGGTTCGCCGGCAGCGGGTGCCGCCGGCCCCGGGTCCAGGCCCGGACCGTGCTCGGTGCCGCGGTGATCCCGGCCTCGGCCATCGCCTGCGCGCCGCCCCTGGTGGTGGTGAGGTATTTCATCCGTGCGGTCAGGCCTCGGCGGGTGCCGGCCGGGGACTTGATGCCCCCGTCGATGATCATGCGTTCCAGGGCGTCCTCCATGGCGCGGGCCAGGGCGACGCTGCCGTGGATGTTGCCCGGGTCGCGGCCGGCGCCGTAGACGCCGAAGTTCTTCCATCCGTCGGTCGACATCTATCGGCTGGTCTTCCTCGGGAAGGGGTACTGGTTCTTGAGTTTCATCTGCGTGGTCAGGCGGCCTTCCTCGAAGACGCCGCCCTCGCGTCCGGTGGCCTTGCGCCATTCGCCGCCGGTGACGTGGAGTTCGTCGGTGCCGCGGACCCGGACGATGGTGAGGCCGCTCTGGTGAGCCTTGTATGCCTTGTACCAGAGGTTCGCGAAGGCCTGGGAGCGGACGATGTGCATCCACTCGGGTCGGCGGATCTCCAGGTTCGCGCTGGACTGCCCCATCGTGGACGTGAACTTCGAGTACATCGCCTTGATGTACTCGATAGTCACCGTGCCGTCGGCGTTCCCGTCGGTCTCGCGTCTCAGCGCTGCCTCCCGGGCCTCGGTCAGTACCCGGCGGAACTTCTCCAGCAGGCCCTCGCTCGCACCGGACGTCCAGCTTTCGGCGATCACCGGTACCTCGCACAGCTTGTACCCGGCGCAGCGGATCAGGAGCCGGACGGTGGCCTCGTCGAGCAGGACGGGGCCTTCTTCCTGCCGGTTGCCGATGGGGTCGGGCAGGTGGGGGTGGTGCCAGGTGGGGCGCTGGTGTAGGAGATAAATGCCGGAGCGTTTGCTGTCGTGGCCGCCGGCGGGGTTGCGGACCAGCGCGCCGATCGGCAGGTAGGTCTTGAACGCGGACAGGAAGCTCGCGTTGGTGTCCAGGGCGTCGACGGTGGCCGGCGGCAGGGTGCCGGCCTGGAGCTGGTCCAGGAACGCGGTGTTGGTCCAGTTGTGGCGGCCCTCCCAGATCTCGTCCACCCCGTCCCTGGTCTTCTTGCGCAGGAACTCCGGCATCTCCGGGTAGACGGTGTGGTCGTAGTTCGAACCGACCCGGGTCTCCTCGAACAACGCCATCGCGTTCGGCACGGCCTTCTTCACCAGGGCCGCAGTCGCGGCCTCGACGTCACCGCCGTTCTCCTCCAGGGCCTGGTCCACCACGCGGGTGATCATGCCGGTGAAGTAGCTGTAGTCCCGACCCGCATAGCCCCCACTGCCAGCGGTCTGGGAAGGGCTCACTGCGGCGGAGCGCGGAGCAGCGTCAGGGGCAGCCGGGTCGGGCTCGATGGGCGCGTGGGCGGAGGCGGTGAGGGACTGAAACGGATCCTGGGCGGCCGGTGCGGACTGGTCCGAGCTCTGAGCGGGCTGGGGCGCGGTGGACTCTGGCGCAGGTGTCTGGGGTGCAGCGGTGGGGCCTGGTGGGGCAATGGGGGTGGGTTCGGCGGAGGTCTGGGGTGTGCGGGGCGTGTTGCTGGTGGGTGTTTGCGGGACCGGGCGGCGGGGGTTGGTGGTGGCGTCGGTCTGGGAGTTGTCGAGTTGTTCGTGGGTGAGTGCGCGGTTGCTGGTGTAGGGGTCGGTGATGCGGGCGTGGGCGAGGTCGGCGTGCAGGGTGAGGGTGGCTTGCAGGCCCAGGTCGCGTTCGGTGATGGTCGCGTGGACTTGGTCTGCGTCGCGGGTCAGGGTGAGGGTGACGTCGGGGGCGAGGACAGCGAGTAGTTGGGGGTCGTCGGTGTCGATGGCGGCCAGGACCGGGAGTTCGTGGGTGCGGGCCAGGTGGGCGAGGGCTTGGGCGGCGTCGGTGACCCGCTGACGGCCGGACAGTGGTAGGCGCGGGTCTGCGGTGGTCTGCAGGCGGTCGACCACGACCAGCGCCAAGCCGGGGATGTCCGGGATGCTCTCGGCGATCGCGGCGGTGGTCAGGTCGGTTCCGTCGTCGATGTACAGCGGCGCCGCGGTGAGCTGGTCGTGGAGCGCGGCGACGTCCTGCTGCTCGGTGGTAGTCAGGCGGCCGGCTCTGAGGCGGCGGTAGTCGACCGGGAGGTGTCCGGCGGTCACGCGGGCGGCGACGTCGTGGCGGGTAAGGCCGGAGGCGGCGTACAGGACCGGCTGGTGGTGGTCCAGAGCCGTGGTCCGGGCGGCGGCGGTCGCAATCAGGCTGGATCCGGCGCCGGGGGCCGCGGCGACGAGGTAGAAGCGGCCGGGCTGCAGGCCGCCGAGAGCCTCGTCGAGGGCGCGGATGCCGGTGGACAGACCCGTTGAGGTGCTCGGGGCGGTGGGGCTACCGGGCGCCGTGGTGGTGGGGGTGAGTACATCGTCCAAGGCTTGGGCGAGCGCGGCCAGCCGTCGCGACGTACGCACTTCTGCTGCTACTGGCTCTTCCGGCACCTGGGGGTGCACGGCAATCAGGATGCCAGGTGGCGGCGTGGTCGCGGTGATGGCGATGCACGGTGCCACAGCTGCGGCGGGGGCCGGTAGTTCAGTGGTTGTGGCAGGTGCTGCGGCTGGTGGGACTGCTGGCTGTCCCGGGGGTGCTGGGGCTGCAACGGCGATCGTGGCGGCGGCGGTCGCCGGGGCAGGACTCTGGGTGGGCTGCTGACGGTCTAACAGGGGGCCGGGCCCGGCAACGGACTGCCGGGGTCCAGACTGCACAGCAGCGGTCGGAGCGGCGTACGCGGCCTGTGCCGGAGTCGCCAGGGCCGCGGCAGCGGGGGCGGGCGAGTCGTCGGCGGCGGTGAATTCGGCCGCTGGAACCGGAACGCCGGCGGGGGTTGCAGGGACGAGGACCGCGATCGGGGTGGTATGGCGGCGCAGAACCTGGGGGCAGCCCTCGGCCGCTTGTTGGATCGCGTCCCCGAGCTTCTTGCGGACGTCCGCGATCCCAAGCACCGGCGCGCAGGTGAGGTCCCAGCCCAGTCCTGCGGCCTGGGTAGGTGTGGTGAGCAGCGCGTGGTGCGCGCCTCGGGCCAGCGGCGTGCTGGTGCCCATCGTGGCGGCCTTGATCAGCTGCGGGAGTGTGCGACGGGCTTCATGCAACGTAGCAGGCGCCGAAGCCGGGTCCAGGGAATCGCCGGTGTTGGTCAGGGTGGGAGCGGGAGCAGACGGTGTGCTGGAGTCTGACGCGGACTGCGCGACATCGACGCCAGGGGCGGAGGTCAAGTTCGCGGCAGGCGCGGAGGGCGATGCCCCCGGGGCGGAGCCCGGCACAGGCGAGTGTGTGTATGTGGTGGATGAGTCGGCAGAGTGCGCTTCGGGTGTTTCGGGCACAGGTCTTCCAGTGGCTGCGAGGCTACGTTACATACCTGCACACCCTATCAGGGCGGTACATAAATTAGGCGTTATGTGTAACGCTTGAGCGTATTGCTGCGGCCCGGGTACCGCAGCGACGGGCCAGTGTTGCTTGCCCAGGCGAGACGGTCACAGACATGCTCAAGAGCCCCTCCGCTACGCTGCAGATTTTCGGCGAACTGGCCGGTGGCAGAGGGTTCGGGTGGCGTGCAGGTTGTACTTGTCGGAGACGTCAGGTGCCAGGGAGCTGTAGGTGGGTGGGCATGATGGAGTGTTGGTGGCAGGCCCATGCGGTGGCCGCCCAAGTGTCTTGGTAGTGGGTGAGGATGATGGCAATGAGGGTATGGAAGGCCAGTTCCGGGTCTTCCAGGAGCTGGTGGTAGGTGTGTAGATCGCGCGTACTGGGGGCTGTGGTGGCCGCCGTCGGATGGGTGTGCCATTCACCGATCCAGACGCTGCCGTCGTCAGCAAACGCCTGGTCAGCGAGTCCTTGGGCATGCGTGAGGTCGCGTAGAAACGATGTCGGTGTCCGTACCGCGGCAGGTCCTGGGGTACCGGCGTGACGTACCACGACAGTGTCCCGATGGTGGTGACCGAGAAGAATGCCACCGGTCTCGGTGTCGCGGTCGCCGGTGGCCAGCTCGGTGGTGATGGTATGCAGTGCCCGTGCGGTCATGCGCACCCGGTTGACCGGCTGCTGGGCGGTCATGGCGATTCGCAGGTGGGACATCCCGGCTCGGGAGGTGTTGCGGGCAGCCAGCGCAGGTCACCGGTGCGGTCCAGGTCGAACGGCGGAGAGAAGTCCGGCTGGCGGCGCAGTGCCAGGAGCGCGTGTTCGCCAGGAAGGCGCTGGTCGGGGTGCCCGGCCCGTTCCAGGACTGTGGCTACGGCTGTCTTGGCGGCCAGGTGGGCAACCAGGTGCAGGTCGGGGCCGACCGCGGTCATCGGCCGGTGGCGGGTGCCGGTGCCGTAGCCAGCGTCCAGGGCGGGCTCGGGGTCCATGCCCCCGGTGTTCACCAGAGCGCGGCGCCGGCAGGTCAGGCAGCCGTGACGGGACCAGGGACGCAACCGGAGTACCTCGCCGATGGCGCCGTCCTGCAGGACACAGGCCAAGACGGCGGTGACGCCTGCGCGGCGGGACAGGTGGCTGACGGTGCGGCGGGCTGCGACGCCGTCGGCGGTGCACACCACGATGTCGACGGCGGGAAGCAGAGCCCGTACCCGGTCGGCCTGGGTGATGACGTCCCAGGGCAGCGGGTGAACCCGGGTCTCCGGGCGCAGCCGGGTCAGTTCCTCAGCCAGGGCAGTCACTTTGTGGCGGCCCACATAGCGGCCGTCGCTGGTGTGGCGCACCAGGTTGTGCCACGACAGGCGGTCGGGGTCCATCAGGACCAGGCCGCCGATGCCGTAGCCGGCCAGTGCGTGGGCCGTGGCGCTGCCGATGCTGCCGGCTCCGACCAGGAGGGCGCTAGCCTTCTGCAGGGGTACTACCGGCCAGTGCTGGTCCAGTTGGGCGATGCCGGTGGCTGCAGGCTGGACGAGGATGTCGAGCGGGAAGACACCATCGGGACCCACCTGCCACGCGGCCAAGTCAGGCACGGCGGCGTCCGGAAATGCCTCGTCCACGCCAGGCGCGTAGGTCAGGACGAGGTGAGGTACACCGAAGATCTGGTAGCCGCTGTGCACTGCGTCCCGGAAGGCTGTTCGGGAGATGCCCATGTCCTTGCGGGCATGGCACTGCTTCCAGGCCAGGTGCAGGTCGGGGTTGACGCGATACCACAGGCCGGTCGGAACGGCGTCGCAGTTCGTCAGGAGCCGTTCAGCAGGTCCAGGGTCGACCGAGACTCTGAAGTTGTTCCCCTCCGACAAGGCGCACACCACAGCCAGTTGGTCCGGGTCGCTGATCCGCAGCGTCAGGTAGCCCCATGCGCCGGCCTGGCGGATCGTGGCGGCAGCCAGGTACGGAAGAAGAATCAGCACGGTGCCTCTCCCGTCGAGCCGGCATCCGAGGGATTGTTGAGGGGTCGGGTGTCCGTATCGTCAGCCGCCGGTGGTTGCTGGGAAAAGTGGTGGTCGTATTTGCTGTCGCTGACAATGCCGCAGCGGCTCATCTCCTGGATGCCCCCCTGTTTCATCAGCGCGTACTCCAGCCGCCATCCGGCTGCTTTGAGCAACAGGTCCACCAGCGAGTCCCGTCCGGTCCACCAAGCGTGTTCCTGCAGCAGGCACAGGGTGCCGTCGCCGTTGACGTGCCAGCGGGTCTGGGTCCATTCCTGGGGCAGCGGCTCGGGGTCCAGGGGCTGCAGGGAGGGCTCGACCATGGGGTAGGCCTGGTTGTAGGCGACAGTCAGGCGTAGCCCCTCCCCCGCCCAGGCGCGCAGGTGCGGCGGTTCCGGGCGGTCGAACGGCCACAGCGGCAAGGTGCCGGTCCAGGTGCCGGCGCCCTCGCTGTTCCACACCAGGTCGCCGAATCGGGTAGTGATCTCGGTCCGGTCGCGTTCAAGACGCCGGGGTTCGGCCTTCCACCAGGTGATCCGTCCACCCTCGGAGTTGTCCGTGTCGGTCATCCTTGGGGTGCGTCCTTGACCGGCCGGGGTGTGATCAGGGCCGGTGCGGTGATTAGGGCGGGAGTGCCCGTGATCTTGGACTTGGCGGGTGCGGGGAATTCGTCGCCGAAGATGTCCTGCCACAGGCGCAGCGCGCCGTCGGTGTCCCCGGCAGCAGCGGCCGCGCAGGCCCGGTCGGCGAGGTCCGCAGCGTCGGCGAACGCGTCGCAGAGCCCGTCGTAGTCCAGGTCGGGCTGGATCTCCCCGCACAGGCCCGCAGGATCTACGATGCCCTCGCTGACCCTGGCCGCGGCGGAGGTGAAGAACATCTTGAGTCCATCGGCGCGGCTACCCTCCTTCGGCATGCACTGCAGTGCGAGGACCTCCATGACCAGGGACTTGATGCGGCCCTGGACCGGTGCGCTGTGGCGCCAGTCCTTGAGTACCCGGACCAGAGGCCGGAAGTGCTCCCACTGGCCCTGGTGCTCGGCGACCTTGCGGATCAGGTATTCCGGGTTCGCCGGGATCCAGCGCTTGGTGCGCGTCTCGGGGATCAGCAGGGTCCCGTCGCTCTGGCGCAGGGCCGGCATGACGTCGACGGTGAACGCCTCGTCCTCGTCCTTGTCGTCCAGAAAGCATTTGACTGCGTGGTCACGTGGGTCGGCCAGGCGCACCTCGTGGGCGACGGTGCCGAAGGTCTGGCCCAGGAGGCGGTGGATCTGGCCACTGGCGTGGGTCAGTGCGTCGCCCGCGCTGTCGCCTGGTTCGCCCCATCCCGGATGCGCGGCCGCGTCGTAGACCACGACGATGTCCACGTCGTGGATGGGCTTGAGCTGAGTGCTGCGGCTGAGGGATCCGGACCCGAACGTCTCCAGGACGTCCGGTTCGCTCAGCAGGGCCTTCTTGAAGATGTCCCGCCGCTCCCGGGCCACCTTGACCTGGCCGATGTCGGCGTTGACCGCTCCCTGAAGTTCATCGAACGCGTCGTTGATGCCCATCACGTGCCTCCTCAGGCTCGCCGTTCAGCCCGAGTGCAGGCCGCCGCTGACCGTCCGAAGACGGTCGGCGGGCGAGCTGGCAGCACCGACAGCTGTTCCTTCTGTTAAGCCTAGGGCCGGCCACTGACAATGCCCGGGCCCAACAGCTGCTGGCCCTGGGGCAGGGCAGCCTCCGGGGTCAACGGGGTGCACTCGGCCAGGGCCCACCGCGGGCTGTGGTTCAGGCGTCCACGGTGAACGCCGCCTCGTAGCCCTGCTCGGTGCGGGCGTCCTCGTACACCACAGTGGGCTGGAGCCGGTTCCAGGAGTGACCTAGGAGTAGCGAGAGTCCCATGGGGCCGGCCTGGAAGAGGTGAATGCGCGGTGTGGTGCGGCTGGCTCGGCGCAGGGTGTCGCGGATGCCGACCGCCAGGGCGTTGGCGGCCGCACCGTCGGGTACTGAAGCGTGCCCGGGTCCTGCTGGCGGTGTGAGGACGAGGAGCCTGGCGACGGGCACGCGCTGGTCGCGCAGGTAGTCCAAGACGTCCTGGGTGGGGTCGGTGGCCACTGCGATGGCGACCGCGAGTTCGCCACCCTGGTTCAGGAGATGCTCCTGCACAGCCGGGGTCTCGCTGGTGTCATAGGAGTCAGTGCTCGACCAGAGCCAACCGTTCTGCAGGACGGCCACCTCCATGCCAGTCACCTTCCGGAAGACGGCGCCGACCAGAAAAGCCGGGGCCAGGCGGACGCTCCCGGTAAGCGAGACGGCGCTGCTGCCGGGAGGAAGGCGTCCGCGGGAGGCTTGGATGTCTGCTTGGAGCTGTGCCCAGGTGGCTGGAAGCAGGGGGCGCCGCTTGGAGAATTCGGAACTGCCCTCGAACCGGTCGATCCAGTCGATCGCGTGGTCGGCATCCTCCGCCAGCGGGTCCGGCTTGAGGGTGGCGATTGAGAGCACCGCCCTGGCGGGACCCGCCTTGAGGCCGAGGGTGTCGACTGCTGACCTGACCATGTCCACGGTCAGGGTACGGCGGCCCTCGCGGACCTGCTTGGCGACCCAGTCGGCCCCCATCGTCATCGCCTGCTCGTCATGGCGCAGGCCGGCTGCATCCATCAGCAGCCGCAGGTACCCCTGAAAGTGGGTCAGGTCACGGGCGACGTCGAAGCGCAGAGCCGATAGAAGTTCACCGAGTTCCTCCTCGGTCACCTCTGCAGCCTTCGCCCAGCGCGTGCGGGCACTGCCCAGCTTCGATCCGGGTCCGTTCAGTCCTGCCTTGGGCATCAGGAGTTGGGTGCGGGAGTCGCGGACGGACATCATCGGATCGTCCGGGTCAGGGGCGCGATTGGTGAGCAGGACCAAGTCGACGGCTGTGCAGTCCTTGCTCAGCTTCCGCCAGGCTTTCGCGATCTTCTCAAGGAGGGACGGGCCGCCGCTCTTGCTGGGCTTGGTCAGGTACTCCTCGTTGACCGGTGTGGCGCTGTCGACGGTGTACTTGACCTGGGTGTAGGTATGCGGTGGTGTACGGCGCAGCAGGACGACGTCGTCGAGGTTCCCCACGTCGTCCAGTTCCACACCGACGGACTGGACAGGGTTGACCGAGCGCGTCGCGTTCTCGCGCAGGACCGTGAGGCACCCCTCCCAAACAGTCAGCCACTGGTAGTAGTCACCGGTGATCCTGACGCTCGTGGGGCCTGGGGCGGGCAGGGGTTCCATCAGCGCTCCTCAAGGCGTGCCTGTGCAAAATGTGCGCCACCACTCGACCCTAGGGCCTCGGTGTGAGGCAGGACCTGTCTGCGGGTGACCCGCTGAATGCTTCGCCATAATGGCGGGCTCCTGGAGCAATCGACAGCCGCCAGCCGACTTCAGAGGCGGCCGCCGCAACGACTGACCACGCTGCAGCCCAGCGTGTTTCAGGCTGAGGATCGCACTAACAGCCGCGCTGCGAGGCTGGTCAGGACACGACATCTCAGATCTCCACCAGAGCAACGACTCGACTGGTCATCACTGCTACGGAATCCTCACCCCTTTGTGACCAGCGGAAACACGCAGTCCGCAAGGCAGGAATGACAACGGCTCGTCAAAGCAGCGCTGGCCGCCGTGTGGCTACATCGGCAGCAACCGCTCGACGAAGAGAGCTACAGGGCGTCCTGCAGTCGGCTGACGTCCTTCTCCGTCTCGGCCAAGGCATCGTCGACGGCCCGCCGCAGTAGCTGCCAGGGCTCCCCGGCAGTAGCTGACAGGCCAACAGCACGGTGCGCGATCAGCCGCAGGAGTTCTTCCCTCATGTGGACCTGCAGCAGCGCAGCGCTGAGAACGTCCATCGCTGCTCTGGGGGCCAGTGCGGGGAGGGCCGCCAAGACGGCCGGAATGAGCGATGGGGCAAGGCCTCGTGCCGCAGGAGCAGCTGCCATATTGCCAAGTGGATCGGTGGCGGCTTGCAGATCAGCGATCCGAGCCTGGAGTTCCTCCATTGGCGAGGCGGGCTCCACCGTCGCAGGAGAGGCGGGGGCGGAGGAAAAGCCGACGTGCAGCTCCATCTCCAGGGCCTTGGCCAGACGGCGCAGCAGGGGCAGGGTCGGTACGGTGCCGCCACCTTCGATGCGGGAGATCTGGGGCTGCTTCATGCTGGCCCGCTCGGCGACCTGGGTCTGGCTCAGGCCCAGTTCCATGCGCCGATCGTAGACTTTTTGGCCCAGTTCGTCGGCCAGGCGGGCATCTTCGTACAGGTCCTGGTGCTCTTGGTCTGTGGGCTCGCGGGTCGCGCGGGCCGTGGTCCAGCGGGTGTGACTCATGACCGGCCTCCTCCCTTGATCGTGCGGCTGAAGACATCGTGCTGTGCGGCTGGTGGGTGTTCCTGCCCGCACAGGTTTTGGGCCTGTCGGGCGCGGGCCACCTCAGCGGCCTCGTTCATTTTCGTTTTCTTGAAGACGGTGAGCAGGACTGCTCGCCGGCCAGGTGCGAACCAGTAGGGGATGCGCATGTCATTGTCCCCGAGGTGGAACCGTAGCTCGTACAGGCCCCCTCCCAGCGGTTTGCTTCGTGGCATGGGCATCAGCGGGCCTTCGACCGCCAGCCGGTCCGCGTATCTCTCCAACTGCGCGTAATGCTGGTCTGGAAGCCCTTGCAGCCACAGCTGCACCTCGGGCTCGACCTCGATTTCCCAGACCCCATCGTCCATAACATCAACTGTATATGTATTTGGAGTTATAAGCCAGACCGCAGGCGGGCCTGTTATGAGCAGTTCTCGCGAGTGGCCTTCGGCGAAGTGGTGGATGATCTGCGCAGCGCGACTGGCCGGGCCGCAGCAATGAGGGGGCGCATACCGTCCGGCCTGGATCAGAACGCGGTACGGGATCGACTGCGGAGATCTGCCCGTACGGCCTGATCGACCTGGGCTGCAGCTCGCGCAGCACGACGCCAGGGTCGGGCCAGGCGTACCGCGGTGTCGATATCCGGGTCCGTGCTGTCCAGGTCGATGTCCGCGATGGCCAGGGCCTGGACCCTGTCGCTGGGACAGCGCGCGATCCACCGGCCACCAGGTGCGACGACACCGGTCAGGGCGGTGGCACCGTGCTGGGCCGGGACCGCGTAACCGACCCAGTAGCAGTACAGGAGCGCGTAGGCCTGGTCGAGCAGTGCACGGGGCGCATCGTCGACCATCACCGACAACAGAACTGCATCGACGTTCAACTGCTCTTACTGATCGAACAGTTCAGGAAAGGTCGCTGCCCGAGGAGTACAGGAACCGGGACTCGGTGTTCGACAAACGGGGCTTGTCGTAGCGCCCCACCAACTGCCCGGTGTCGGAGATGACGTACAAGCTGTTGTGCGGGCGCAGCGGTGCGGTCAGCGGGTGGATCGATCCCAGCACGGTCCACAGCCCCAGCTGGCCGGCGAGTTCGGCGACCGCCTCGGCTTCCTCGCGCAGCACCTCCCAGGCCGCCCGTCCCCAGCCCGCCGCCGCGACTGTGGCCGGGCCAGCTGAGGACATCACGCGCTTGTCCGGGTAGACCAGAGCGGCCTTCCGCACTGGCACCGTGCTGAACTGTTCGTCAGCACAGGGTGATCTGGCCGTCCCTCGCTTGCGAGGGCGCCGGAAGGGCCGGCGCCCGGAACAGGGCGTCATAGAGACGCAGGGCCAGCGCGGTGTTGCGGTGGGGTTCTGCGGCAGCCAGGGCGCGGCGCAGGGCTTCCTCCTCGCCGACGACGATCACTTTGTGCTTGCCGCGGGTGACGGCGGTGTAGAGGAGGTTGCGGCGCAGTATGAAGGAGCCGGTGGTGGTCAGGGGGATGACGACGATGGGGTATTCGCTGCCTTGGGCGCGGTGGACGGTGACGGCGTAGGCGTGCAGGACGTCGTCGAGCTCGTCGAAGGTGTAGGTGGCGGTGTCTCCGTCGTCCAGGGCGATCTCCAGTTCGCGCTGCTCGGTGTCCAGGGTGACAACGGTGCCAGTGGTGCCGTTGAAGACCCCGTTGGGTCCTTTCTTGGGGTCGTTGCGGGTGGGCATGACGCGGTCGCCGAGGCGGAAGGGGCGGGCGTCGCACCAGTGCTGGGCATCGCCGTCGCGGGCAGGGTTGAGGGCATCCTGCAGAAGGCGGCCCAGTTCGTGGGTGCCGGCGGGGTGCCTGCGGGTGGGACACAGCACCTGGATGTCGGCGGGGCTAACGCCGTAGGCGGCGGGCAGGCGGCGGGTGACCAGGTCCAGGACCAGGTCGGGGATGTTGTTCGGGTTGTTCTCGCGCAGGTACCAGAAGTCGCCGCCGCTGTCCGGGGTCTGGCCGGCGTTGATGCGGTGGGCTGCCGCGGTGACGGCGGAGCCCTGTTCCTGGCGGAACACGTGGTGCAGTGCGGTGCGCGCCACTGCGGGCACGCGCAGCAGGTCAGCCAGGACGGTGCCGGGGCCGATGCTGGGGAGCTGGTCGGTGTCGCCGACGAACAGGACGTGGGCGCCGGTGGGGATCTTCTCCAGCAGGCGCCCGCACAGCACCAGGTCCAGCATGGAGGCCTCGTCAATGACGAACAGGTCCGCGTCTATCGGATCGCGGTCGAACAGGCTCTCCGTTGCCGCCTGGCCCGGCCGCAGCAGCCGGTGGACGGTAGTGGCCTGGTTGCCGGTCAGCTCGCTCAGGCGCTTGGCGGCCCGCCCGGTGGGCGCGGCCAGGCTCACCTGGGCGCCGGCGGCCTCGGCCACCTCGACGAGCAGGCGCACGGTGAAGCTCTTCCCGCAGCCCGGTCCCCCGGTCAGCACCGACACCGGCGCGCTCAACGCCATCCGCACCGCCTGCTCCTGAGCCGCGTGCAGCGGCGGGGCGCCCGGGGGCAGCGGCAGCGGGTCGCTGGTCCACTGGCCCCGGCGGGCCAGGGATGTGGGCGCGCGGTGCAGGCGGCCTAGGTGCCGGGCCAGGGAGGTCTCGGCGGCGTGCAGGCGGCGGCTGAAGACCACCGCGGTCTCGCGGCCCAGGTGCGGCAGGAGCTCGGCGACCAGCCTGCCGTCGGCGCGAAGGGCATCGAGTTCGCGGGGCAGCAGGGCCGGGTCCTGGTCCAGGATCCGGGAGGCTTCGCGCAGCAAGTTGGCCTCGGGCACGTAGCAGTGGCCCTGCAGGCCGGTCTGGTCCAGGGCGTGGAGCAGCCCGGCACGCAGCCGCTGGGGGCTCTGTTCGGGGATGCCGAGCCATAGGGCCAGGGTGTCGGCGTAGTGGAAGCCGATGCCGCGGACCTCGGTCAGCCGGTAGGGGTGCTCCTGGATCAGGGCGGGGACGTTGTCGGTCTCAGCGGCGAAGTGCTAGACGATCCGCGGGGCGTGGCCGGCAGGGACGCCGGCGCCGTGCAGGAGCAGCATGAGTTCGCGAATGTCCTGGTGTAGCTGCCAGGCTTCGATGATGCGGGCGTAACGGCCGGAGCCGATCTGATGGACCTCCAGCAGCCGCTGCGGTTCCTCCTCCAGGACCTGCATGGTGTCCTGACCGAACTCGGCGACGATGGCGTCGGCAAGTTTCGGGCCAATGCCCTTGATCAGTCCCGAGGCGAGGTAGCGGCGCATCGCGTACTGAGACGCGGGCAGCGTGTGGTCGCAGTCGGTGGCCTGGAACTGGGTGCCTCGGGTGGGGTGCTGGTGCCAGGTACCAGTCAGGCGCAGGCTTTCGCCGGGCTGGACACCGTGCAGGATCTGACCGGCGGCACGGGTCGGCTCCTGGCTGTCGACGGCGAGGAGGACGACGGTGAAGCCGGAGCGGTCCGCGAACACGACGCGCTCCACGATGCCCTCGAGCGTGGCCGTCATGTCGCCTCCTGTCGGGGCCGCTTCGTGTCGCGTCACTGTCGTAGAAGGTTGCTCTACGCACAGTAACGGGTGGTGATCGTCCAAGGGGAGGGGCGGCCTGATCGGGCCCCCACGGGTGTGGTCCGGCTGCCGGTGGGTGCTTCAGTCGGTGCCGCTGCCCCGCGAGGGCCGGGGAGGGCGGGGAAGGGTGCGGTCGAGTTGACGCTGGAGCTCGCGGGCCCGGTGCTGGGGGAACTGGTCGCTGGAAAGCCACAGCCCGAAGCCGAGGTCGGGGCCCGGGGTCAGCCAGACCGGGATCCCGAGCAGCAGGGCACGCAGGCAGGTGTCGGAGGTGCCGCCCTTCTCGGGGTCGAATTCCTCGTGGAAGGCGATGGCCAGGCGGGGTTCCTCGGCCAGGAGCATGCGCTGGTTGCGTTCGGGTCCGGCCCAGTGCCAACTGCGGGGACGGCGTTGGCGCTCTGCGTTCCAGGCCACTGGGTAGCAGCGGTGGCGCCAGGCGGGGAGCTGGTGGTGTTCGCACCAGCGGTGGGCGGCGCGGTCGGCGCCGGTGGCGGCGCCTTCGATGATCACCAGGCGGTCGCCGTGACGGGCAGCGAGGCGGTCCAGGACCGTGGTGACGGTCTGGGGCCAGGGCCAGCGGCGGCTGCCGCAGATCAGCACCCTCGGTTCGTCCATCAGCGCGCCCCCTCCCCTGCTGCCGGGTGGTCGTGCGGCACGGTGGGGGTGATGTGCTGGTGGTGGGCGAAGGCGTCGAAGGGCTCCCATGCGGTCACGGCGATGTCGGGCGCGCCCGAGTCGGCGTGCGCGGGGCAGTGCTGGGCACGCCAGCGCAGCTGGGAGGTGTAGGGCAGGTGGGACAGGTCGTAGACCGCCATCGGGGTGTCGGTCAGATGCTCCGTCAGTTGGCCGCGGCGGCTGGCGGGCACGGGCAGGGTGGTCCAGGCCCCGATGTCCCATGCCTGGTGGGTCAGCGGGTAAGGGCAGCGTTGACGGCGGACGGTGAAGGCCACGCACGGCGTCTGCGCGGCGGGCCCGGGGGCGAGGTAGAGGCTGTAGAACAGCTGGACGATGTCACGTCGGCGTTCGGGCTCCGGGGCAGGCGCACGCATTGGTGCGGGAGTGGCGCGCGGGGTGAAGCGTCCGGTGTCCAGGAGGCGGCGGGTGTGGACAGCGTGTCGGCGGCGCAGCGCCACCAGGCGCCCCAGTTGGGCCGATGGGGGTTCGGTGGCGGGGCAGACCACGTGGTGGGGGATGCGACACCAGGCAGTGCCGTCCGGCAGGGGGTGGGCGACTCCCCCGTCCAGGTGCCAGCGCAGGTGTTCGGGGACATCGAGGACAGGTAGTTCGTGGGGGTGCAGGGGGACGGGACGGCCATCGGGGCGGTAGTACCACTCGACGCGGTTGCCGCACTGCGCGCACGGCTTGCTCTGGGCGGCGCGCAGCAGGCGGCTGCGGGTGTCGGGGTGCAGGCGCAGCGCGCGCTGGGGGTGGTGGCCCGGCTGGTTGTCGTCCCAGGGGGAATTGCGGCTGCGGGCGGGGTGGTTCGGGCGCATGGGGCCGCACTGTGGCAGTGGGTACGGGTCGGGGAGGGTGTCGCGGCGGTGCATGTCCCCCGCATGGCGGCTTTTGTCGAACTGGAATGCGTATATGGGTTCGCATGTTCGGCATGGCAGGCTCGTTGGGGTGATCTCGCAGCACCCGCCGCAGCAGGGGCGCGGGGTCAGGCGGGGGTGGCGGCGGGGGGTTCGTGGCCGTCGCACAGGGCGTCGGTCAGGGTGGCGACGGGGATGCCGAAGGCGTGGGCCAGGGCGTGCCAGGTGGCCAGGGTGCCGATGGTGCGGCCCTGCTCGATTTCGATCAGGGTGCGCCTGGACAGGCCGCTGCGCTCGGCCAGGTGGTCATAGCTCCAGCCGCGGTCGGCCCGCAGTCGCGCCAGTTCCCGGCGTAGCGCCTTCAGGTTGGGGTCGGGCGGCAAGATCGTCACCCTGCTATCGCACGGTGCAGACCCCTGCCCTGTCAGTGCAGACCTCTGCCCTACTTCTGGCGACCGTTCACCCATCCGGGAAGGGCAGAGGTCTGCACTAAGGTGTGCGCCGCTCCCCCGCCGACCACCGGCCGCCGACGGACCGGCACAGCATGGACTTTCCCAAAGAGGAGGACCGCGCCCATGGCGCACCCCGCCCCCGCGCCGCCACTACCGGTACGGGCCTGGCGCGTCGACCTGACCCCCGACCGCACGCGCTGGTTCTGCTCCACCACCAGTTGCCCCGGAACAGACCTCGGTCGCCGCCGGGCAGCGCAGGCGGCGCTTCAGCACCTGGGGCAGCACGCGGCCAACGAGCCGCTCCCCGCCTACCTGCGCACCTGTCGCTGCCGTGCCCACGGCTGCACGTGGCACCCGCGCCACCGCGGCTGCGACGGGTCCGTCGCCCTGACGGTCTTCCGCTCCCGGGGCGGGGCGACCTGGCAGCTCGCCGACACCTGCGCCGCCTGCGCCCTCGCCATCCCCCACGCCGCCCAACTCCCCCAGCACCCCGACCCCGAGCCGTCCCCGCGCCGCACCCGGGAGCGCTCGACCGCCGCGGTACCCGGCGGTCCCGGCGGCCTGCAGCCGCTGCTCACCTACCTCGACGCGGCGCTGCTGCCCGGCACCTCGCCGCGGACGCGACTGCTCGCGCTGCTGTGCCTGCTGCGCGCCGACCGCGACGGAACGATCCGCCTGCCCGGGGGGCTGCTGCGCGCCTGGCGGCTGGCCGACAGCGCCGAGGACCTCGTGGCCGACCTGGTCCGCCAGCACTGGCTGCGCGAGCGGTCATCTGCCAGCGCGTATGAGTCCCCGCACGTGGTGGGCGTGGCCGACGGAGCGGGTCTCGCGGTCCTGCGCACCACCCCCCGCCGCGTGCGCCGGCAACTCCTGGACCAGGCGGGCCGACTGCGGTGCCGCCTGCCCGAGGAACGACTGACAGCACTGCGCGTCAGCACTCCCCCGCCCGAGGCCTACGCGGCAACGGCGCGCCTTGACCTGTCCCGAACCGAGGTCACATGACGAGTCGTCCAATCCGCGGGACATGTGGGGGTCGGGTGCCCGCGCCTGGCTGTGTGATGTGGAGGGGTCTGCGGTGGCCTTGATCGTCGGGGAGCCGGGCGCTGCCGAGGGGAGGCCGAGGCGGGCGGCCGGTCAGCGGCCCCGGAAGGGGTCGGTCGGGTCGATGCGGCTGAAAGCCCATCGGATCAGGTCCTTGTCGAAGACATGATCCGGGTTCTCGCGCAGTTCCTTGGCGATGAAGAACGTGGCGTGTGCCCAGTTGCGGAAGTTGCCGTGGCCGCCGATGTCGTCACCGAACTCGATCAGGCCGGGGTCTCTGTCCTTCCACACGGGGTGGTAGACGGGGATGCTGTTCAGGACCTCCGGCAGCGTGAGGGGCGTGAACTGCTGCCAGTCGTGGATACGGGAGTGGACGGGGCGGGCGTGCAGGACGCGCTGACGGGTGTTGCCGCTGCCGATGAAGATGACGGCGGGCCTCTGGGCGGCGTGCTCCCACAGGTGCCGCAGGTACTCCAGGGCGTAGGTGCTGAGCAGTTGAACTTCATCGACGAGCAGGACGCGGAACTCTCCGCCGAGGGCGTCGAGGATCCTCTGGTGGGGGTGCTTCGCGTCGCTGGGGTCCCCGTCCAGTTCCAGGCACGTCCACAGGGCGGTCTGGAACTCGCTCTTGGAGGCGTTAGGAGGCGGGTCGAGCAGCACGGTGGCCTCGGCGGCCTCTTTGCGCAGGACGATGCGGACAGCGAAGGTCTTGCCCAGGCCCACGTCGCCGTAGACAAGGGCCATCTCGCGTTCCTCGATGGCCTCCCGGACCAGCTGCTTGGTGCGCTTCATGGCGTCGGTGCCGACCGGCTGGGCGCCGTGCAGGCCGGGGTAGTGGTCGCGCTCGGGCGGCGGGAGTCTACTCATGGCTCCTCCTTGTGCTGGCTGGTGCGCTCGTCGGCGCGGCCGGGGCCAGGGTCTCGGTGGGCCCGGGCGGGTGGCAGGTTTCCGGGCTGAGCGGGATGGCCCAGTCCTCGTCGGGGGGCGGGAGTGGGACGGTGCCTGGTGGAGCGGCCTGGCGTACCGGGTCGCCGCCCAGAGCACGCAGCTGGTCGCGGGCCTGCTGTTCGGTCAGGGCGTCCAGGGGCTGCGGCGGGGCCGCGTCGGTGGCGGCGGCGAAGCGGGTGTTGCGGCTCTTCTCGGTGCGTTTGAGTTCGGCACGCAGTTGGTCGGTGGCGCGGCCGGCTCCGCGTTTCAGGGCGCGGATCTGTTCGCGGGTGGCCTGCTCGGCCATGAATGCGGGACCCAGGTAGCGACCGGTGCCGGGCTCGTAGAGTTCGATGCGCTGGTCGTGGTGGGGCATGTAGCGCACGTCGACCTTCTCTCCGACGTAGCCGTGCATCCACTCGGCGATGTAGTGGTGCCGCCGCCAATGGACGCCGTCGTTGTTGATGGTCAGCGGTTTGCCGTGGCGTTCCAGGGTGTAGGCGTGCAGGGCGTCCGCGCTGATGTCGCGGATGGTGGTGGCGTCCTCGAGCCACACCTGGGCCGGCGAGCGGTTGCCCAAGTCCGCGATGGTGTGCTCGAAGTTCCACCAGTTGACCCAGTTGCGCAGCAGAGCGACGAATGTCTCGAAGGGGAGCAGGGGTTGGTGGGGGTCGACGGGCTTTCCGGAGCCGAGGGTGGGGGCGTGGGTGTAGCCGGGCATGCCGGCGAAGAGCATCTTCTTGACCGCGCCGTTGACGGATTCGACGGCGGGTTTGCCTTCAGGGTCGTCGATCAGGGCGATGATCTTGGTGCCGAAGGCGCCGAACGCCGTGGTGACGGTGGTGCACAGGAATTCCTTGCCGCCGTCGACGCGCAGGCCTTTGGGGATGCCGCCGAAGGGGCCGTGGGCGTCGTCGCGGAGCATGGCGTCGCGGGTTGCTACCAGGACGGCTTCGCGGCTGGGGCGGTGGGGGGTGACGGCCATGCCGCAGATGCCGTCGGTGCTGGCGTCGACGAACCAGGTGATCCAGGGTTTGCGGGCGGCCCCGTCGATGATGACCTTGACGCTGGCTTCGACGTGGTCTGCTTCCCAGGCGTAGTTGCGGTAGTGGCGGGGACGTTTGCCGGAGATGTCGTAGCGGCGCCGGGCGCGTTCGCCTTGGCGTAGTCCGGCGCGGTGTCCGGGTGAGATCTCGCGGTTGACGGCGCGGTGGAAGGTGGCTGGCGAGGGCAGTGCGAGGGCTTCGTCTTCGGCCAGTTCCCGGTAGGCGGCGGAGGCGTTGCCGCGCCAGCGCGCGACGGCGTCGCGCATCTGCGGGGTCAGCCGGAACTGGCTGCGGCCGCCGGCGGTGGGGTCATCGGCGGCGGCCTGGCGCAGCCAGCGGCGGATGGTGAAGGGACTGCGTTCGAAGGCGCTGGCTGCGTTGGCGATGTGTTCGTCGGTCAGTTCGCCGGTGCCTTGCAGGTCTAGCAGGGTGGCGATGGAGGCTTTGCGGAGTTGGGAGTCGTCGGGGGATGGCTTCTTGGTCGGGTCGAGGACCATGGCGGGTCTCCCGTGGTGGGTGTGGGGGTTGAGTGCGAGGTCAGGTGGGGGCGAGCGTGAGCAGGCCTGCTCCGTAGGGCTTGCCGCGGCCGATGCCGGCGGTCAGGGCGGTCCGCAGGGCGGCGGGGTCGGTGACGGTGGCGGTGCCGTCGAAACGGGTCAGGGCCAGGCGCAGGTCGGGCTTGTCGGGGTTGGCGCGCAGGTTGCGGTGGAAGGTGCGGGGGGTGGCGGTGGCGGTGTGCAGGTCCAGGCCGGTTTGGGCGGCTTGGCGGTGCCACCAGGCCAGGGCGTCGGCGCCGAATAGCGGCTTGGGGCGGCCGCGGCGGTCTCCGGTGACCGGGTGGGGGGTGGTGCGGGCGGGGCGCACGACGGGGGCTGCGGTGATGCGGTAGTGAACCGTGAGGCCCGGGGCCAGGGCGTGGTGCATCGGGGTCAGGTCCCGTTGTTCGACGCTGCCGTAGCGGGCGGGCAGGGCGTCCAGGTCGGGGTGGTCGGCGGTCTGGACGAGCAGGACTGGGTCGGTGGCCTCCTCCAGGCGGAACAGCAGGCCGGCCGCTCGGCGCGGCTGGTCTCCGAGGTGGTCGGGGACCAGCCGCATGAGGGTCTTGTGCAGGAACAGGGCGTCGGCCAGGTCGGTGCGCACGGTACGGCTGCGCAGGTTGAGGGTGATCCGGGTCAGCGTGGCGGGCATGCGTCCTCCCCGAGGATGTAGCGGGTCAGGGCCTCGATCGGCTGCGGTCCGGCGTACAGGGCGGCGGGCAGGTGTTCGGTGGTGCGCCACAGCGGGCGGGGCAGGTGCTGGCGGTGGTGCCGGGTCAGGTCGGCCGGTTCGCAGGACAGTTCGAGGTCGGGCTGGTGGTGGGGGTGGTGATCGGGGCGCTGTTCCCACACGAGGGGAACGGCGACGGTGCTCGCGCCGGGGGCCGGGGGGCGGGGCAGGGTCAGCGGTACCTGACTCAGCAGCGCGTGGACCGGGTCGGGCACGTCGGCGCGCAGGAGCAGGGGTTCGTCGGGCGGGCACGCCTTGCGGCCCAGGTAGGGGGCCCAGACGGGGTGTTCGAGGGTGTCAGCGATCAGGCCGAGCAGGGCGGCTGGTCCCTGGACGGCGACGGTGAAGCAGGCACCGGTCAGGTAGTCGCGGTGGGTGACCAGGGTGGACTTGTCCGCGGTGCGGTAGCCGCCGGCGGCGGTGCGCAGGCCCTGGCGGGCCGGCCGGCCGCCGCCGACGGTGTGGTAGTCGCGGTACAGCGTGCCGGGCTGGTCGATGCGGATGGTGAAAGTGAGGTCGTGGTGGCTGGGGGTGCCGGGCAGGTTCTGGTAGGGGGCCAGGGCCTGGTCGCGGGGGCGGCCCTGGGCGGCGGCGAGCATCCCGATCAGGGCCGAGCGGGTGGGGTGGGCGGCGGTGTCGCGGTAGCCGAACGCGGCGCGCTCCCCCCAGGACTGCAGTGGGCCGGCCAGGCGCAGGAGCAGGCCGTTCATGCGGCCCCTACTTCCCGCCGGGGGGCGTCGTCAGGGTCGGTGGGGTCCAGGGCGGCCTTCGCGCAGGCGTCGGCCAGGTCGTGGAAGGAGTCGTGGAAGGTACCCAGGGGTTGAAGGGGCTGGTCGAACGCGCCGGTGTGGCCGTGGGCGACGCGGTCTGCGGTGCCGATGAGCCGGTCCACGCGGCGGGCGTAGTCGGCCAGGGTCTGCCGGGCGGGTTCGGTGTGGCCGCCGCCGGGGGCGGCTTTGACGGGGCGGTCGAACGCGGCGGCGTAGGACACGGGTCGGCGGTCGCGGACCACGTAGTGGACCAGGTCCGGCAGGGTGTGCGGGGCGGTGGAGGTCTTCTTGGCCTGCGGCATGGCGGTGATGAACGAGCGGGCGAACAGCGCGATCAGGTCGCGTGCCTCGATCTCCCGGCCGTCCAGGTCGTGCAGGTTGTGCAGCAGGTCGGTGATGTTGACGGTGGTGTAGCGGTAGAAGACGCCGCTGACCAGGAACGCGGTCTGCAGGTGGGCGCTGCCGCGTTCGCCGGGGGCGGGCCAGTGTTCGACGGTGGTGAAGAAGTCCGGCTGCGGGTCTGCGGTGTTGACGGTGAACGCCGGGGCCATCTGCACGGCCGCTTCCACGTGGCCGCCGGGCAGTTCGGCCAGCATCCGCCCCAGCAGGCTGATGGTGGCCGTCCGGCGGACCAGTTGTTCGCTGACCTGGCCGGTGGGCAGCACCGGCGCGGCGGGGTCCTTGGAGTCCGCAGCCTTCGCGAACGCGGCTTCCAGGGCCAGGCGGTGGCTGACGCACAACGCGACGATCTCGTCGACGGCGTCGACGGACAGCAGCAGCATCGCCTGGGTGCGGTGACCCTGCTGGGGGTTGGTCTTCAGGCCTTTGGGGCCCGCCGAGCGGGCGACCTGAGCTGCGGCGAACGCGGCCAGGTCCTCGGGCCAGCCCAGCTGGCGCAGGCGCTCGGCCACGACGGGCGGCACCATGCGCGTGCGCGCGCTGTACTCGCCCAGTACGTCCTCCATCACCAGGCCCACCGGTCGCTTCCAGGCCTGGCTGGAAACCATGGCGCGGGTGGAGCCGCCCAGTTGGATGGTCTTGGGCTCCTGGGCCTCGTCGCGGTTCAGATTGGCGGCACCGACCATGTGCAGGATGTGGATGTCCAAGAAGCGGGACCGGTTCACGTGCCGGAGTCCTTCCGGGGGCGGGCGGGCGGCAGGGCCAGATAGAAGCTGTCCTGCCAGGCGGTGGCGACCTCGTTGCGGTCAAAGGGGCGGCGGGCCAGATCGTCCAGCAGGACCGGCCAGTCGGGGGTGAAGCCGTCGCGCACCAGCCGTTCGGCCAGGGCGGGCAGGCGGCGGTGCAACTGGTCCTCGCCGACCCGGACCAGGACCCGCAGCAGGTCCTCGGTGCGCGTCTCGCTCCAGCCGCCGCGCCGGACCGCCAGCGCGAGGGTCGCGCCCAGGTTCGGGCGGCGCCGCCAGACCCCGCTCTGGTAGGCGTCCAGAGCCGGCTCCGGGGCGGGGTCCGCGTCCGCGACGGCGGCCGGATCCGGGGCGGGCCCGGTCACGGCCGACTGGCTGGCTGGGGTGCGCAGGTGGGCGAGCGGGTCGGCGAGCGCGATCAGGGCGGCGACGGTGTAGTGGGCACGAGCCGCGCCGTGCCCATGGGCCAGGCGGCGCAGCACGCCGGGTGCGTCCAGGCAGTCCTTGACCGACCGGCCGCGGCCGGCGCGCACCGCGACGCGTACTGCAGGGGTACGGCACAGCGCCGCGATGTCGGCGCTGAACTGCTCGTAGTGGCGGCGGCGTCCGGCCGCGGTCACGATGGCGGGGGCGGTGAGGGTCACGGGGTGCTCCTGCGGGTGGTGGGGGCTGGCGGGCGGCGCAGGGTGCGGGTGGCGTGGGCAAGGGCGCGCGGGGCGGCGGCGTGCCGGGCGCGGTCCGCGCGCGTCGCGCCGGCCAGCGCGCTGACGGCGGCCTGCATGAACGCTGTGTGCACATCGGTGTCGGTCTGCTCCAGCAGCCGCCAGAACGTCATCCTGGCCAGCGGCCAGTACAGGGCGCGGGCGCGGCGGGCCCAGGTGCTGGTGCGGCGCTGCCCGCCGCCGCTCCCACCGCCGGGTACGGTGGCGGCCTCCCATGCCTGGTCGGCTGCCTGGGCCAAGCGGCGGGCGGCCAGTTCGGCGCCCTGGCAGCACTCGGCGATCCGCTGGGCGCGTACCGGGTCGTGCTCCTGGGCCCAGTCCAGCAGCGCCGGGGTCAGCGCGGTGTACCACTGGTGATCAATGGTCTTGGTGTCCTGGTCGAAGCCGTGGACCCGCACCCGCAGCCGGCTGCGCAGGGGCTCGGGCAGGTCTCCCAGGGTGTCGAAGACCGCGGGGCGGCGGTGGCGGCGGGTCTCGTCGGGAGCCAGCAGCAGCGCGTCCAGGTCGCGCCACCAGGCCCGGTCGATGTCGGCGCGGCGCAGCGAGCGGCGGCGCTCCAGCGGCCGGGCCGGGTCGGTGTGGACGATGACGTAGGGGTCGGTGCTGGTCGGGGCCTGGTGGCAGGTGGCCCAGGTGAGGTAGGCGTCGGTGACGCTGGTGCCATTGTCTGCGGGCACGAGCAGGACCGCGTGGGAGGCGTGGCCGAGCAGTTGCCGGCCCGGCCAGGTGACCTGTGCGGGCGCAGCGAGCGGGTCCGGTGGGTCGGGTTCCTCCCAGGGCAGCAGGTCCTGGGCGGTCTGCTCACCGGTGAGCTTGGGGATGCCTGCCAGCAGGGTCTCAAACAGGGTGCGCCCCAGCGGGTGGAAGGACACGGTGCCGCGCAGCGGGCCGCTGCGGGCGTAGTGGCTGCTGACCGTGCCAGCGGTGCGGGCCGTGTGACCGCCGGAACGGCCGTAGTAGTGGTGGACCAGCAGGTGCTGCAGGGCCTGGCCGGTCGGTACCGGGTGCGGGTCGTCATCGGTGTGCGGGGCCAGCCAGGCCAGGTTGTTGCCGGCCGGGCGGCCCACGATCAGGGTGTTCAGGCCGGTGGGGGCCGGGCACTGGTGGGCCAGCGCCGGGTCCTGCAGCCAGGGCCGGACGGGGTCGAACACCTCGAAGTGGTGGGCGCTGAAGTAGCGGTCGGCTGCTTCTGTAGGCAGGCGGCCAACCCGGGTGAGGTAGTGGTTGCGCAGTCGGTTCCACTGCTCGGCGTCCAGGTCAGGGTCGTCCAGTCCAGTCAGGCGGGCGGTCAGAGCGACGGCAATGCGCAGCACTGCGGAGGCGGCGGGCGGTACGGGGACGGCGAGGTCCTCGATGGTGTGGGCGCGGCAGAGCAGGTCGTAGAGTCCGACGTCCTGGTAGCGGGTGCCGGTGCGGGTCTGGATCCAGGGGCGGGTAGCAGCGCTGAACTGGGCAGGGGCGGGCATGGCGGCCTCCGGGACGGCAGGCAGGGGTGGACGGGTTCGCGGGGGCTTGGCGCGGCGAGGACGGCAGCCGGACAGCCGGGGCACGGCTGCGGGAGGGTTTCGCCCGGGCAGGCAGCGGTGCGGTGCGAAGGCCGGGCGAGAGGGTCGGCGCGGGCGGCGGAGCGGCGGGTGTACCCAGAGTCGGTACCGGCACGGGTAGGCGGCGCCAGTACGGGGTGCGCAGGGAAGCGTATGTGCGAGGGTGCGGCGGCGGGGCGAGCCCTGTGTCAGCGGCTGCGGGGCTGCGGGTGGACGCAGGTCTGCGCCGGCGCGGACAGCCGGCGCCGCCGGGTGCGTAGGAAGTGGGTCTGGGAGGGTGCCGCAGTGGTGGGACCGGGAGGGCGAACCTCGTGCTCCAGGGGGTCAGAGCCTGGCTCGCCGGTCTTTGCGGCAACCCAACATAACCACATCGCGACTATTCGCGTACAGTGCGTGAGATCTTCCTTGACGTGTGATCACACGGCCTGCTACATACGGAGCTTCGATGCTGGTCGGGTCAGCGGGGATCACGGTGGTGGACCAGTCCCAGCTCCGGGTCCAGGTGCAGCAGATGCGAACCGAAGCGCTGCGGGCGCCGGGGACGGCGCGGGTCGGCGGGCAGGAGTACCAGCTCGGCCAGCAGCGGGTGCGAGGCGAAGGAGTCGGGCGGCCGGTGCTCGGCGCCGGCGGCGGCGACCCAGGCGGCCGGGACCGGGACGGTGTGCTGCAGCACCGCACGGACCAGAGCCGGCCCCGGGGCACCGGTCCGCGGCAGAGGTCGGGCGCCGTCACGGTCCAGGGCCAGCCCGTCCCGGGTGCGGTAGCAGGACAGCACCCGGCGCGGCAGGGTGCCCAGCCGGGTCACGGCCTGGGCTGCGGTCAGGTGCTCGCGGTGCAGGTCGGCCAGCGAGGAGACCCGGCCCGGCGGCGGGACCAGGTGCACCGCACTCAGGTGCTCCGCCGCCCCGACCTCGTCCCGGTGGGCCGCCAGCAGCCGCTCCAGGCCGAAGCGGGCGGCGGTGGCCTCGCTGTGGCAGCCGTGGACCTGCTCGATCAGCGCCTGGACCTGATCGGGCAGGTGGAGCGGCGCGGCCGCCAGAGCGGGCAGCAGCGCGGCGGTGGCCGCCACCGGCATCTGCGGCTCCAGGCCCCCCCACTGTTCGGGCAGGCGCAGCAGGCCCGCTCCGTCGACCGGCTCCAGCACGACCAGCCGCGGCGCCGCCGCTGGATCCCACCAGCTGGGGCGGCGGCCGTCCATGTCCTGCCAGGCCAGCGCGAACCGGGCCAGCCGGCCCGCGCGTTGCAGCAGTCGCCCCAGCGTCGCCAGGTCGCTGACCATCAGGTCCACGTCGATGTCCACGCCCAGGTCCAGCATGCTGGTGGCCACCACGACCAGGCGCCGCGGCCGGTTCCCCGCACGCCCCAGCACCGCACGCACCCAGGAAGTGACCCGCTCGCGCTGGTGGGCAGGGAATCGGGAGTGCAGTAGCACCAGGTCCCGGGCCGGGCCGGTCCAGGTGGAGCGCAGGTAGCGGAAGGCGTCCTGGGCGTCGGTGACGGTGGCGCAGTGCACCGACGCGCAGCCGCCCTGGTCGTGCACCGCTTCCACGGCCTGTCCGATCACCGCCAGGCGCTCGTCCGGCGCCACCGCCCGCCCGCCGTCGGGTCCCAGCGGCAGGTGCCGCACCCGCTGGTGGACCAGGTGCACCGCGCGCCGCTGGGCAGCAGCATGCCGCACCTGGGTGGCGGCCGCCATGACCGCAGGGGTGCCGGTCGCGGCGTCCGCGAACAGCCAGCCCGGGTAGGCGGGCGCGAGATCTCGGCCGCCCAGCACTTTGCGCGGACAGCCCGCCCCGGCCAGGTAGGCCCGCACCATGTCGCCGCTGTCCCCGGCGGGCATCGTCGCCGACAGCAGTACCACCGGGGACCCCAGCGCCCCCAGCCAGTGCAACAGCCGGCACAGCTGCGCCCGCGAGAACGGGGCCGGTGCATGGGCCTCGTCGACGACCACCGTGCGCCCCGACAGCCCCAGCAGCCGCAGTACCTGGAAGTCGACCGGCAGCACCGCCATCTGGGCTTGGTCGACGGTGGCCACGGTGAACTGCGCGAGCAGGCCCATGTCGGGTCCGCGCAGCCACGGATCCACCATCGTCGCCGCCGAACGCCCGCCGCCCGCCCCCGCGGGAGCGTCCGGTACACCGGCGCCCCGCCCCCGGCTGCCGCTGCCATCCACGTCCTGGGCCTGGGGGGCGTCCGGGCCGCGGACGTCCTCGCGTCCCGCGTCCAGGGTGGAACCGGTGCCCGGGGCCAGCAGCCGGTCGGCGTAGGCCGCGTTCATCCTGCTCAAGTTGTGCACAAGCGCGACCGGGGCGTGCTCGGGACGGTGCGCGGCCACGTAGGCCTCCAACTGCTCGAACGCCGCATCCGCGGTGGCGGTGGTCGGCAGCAACCAGCACACCCCCGACGTCCCGCAGCCCTCGTTCAAGATCCTGGCCATCTCCAGGGCCGTGACGCTCTTACCCGTCCCGGTCCCGTCGGTGACCACGGTGATCCCGACGCCGAGCTCGCCCACCAGCGCAGGCAGTTGCTCCAACACCGAACGCTGCAGAGCATTCGGTACCGCGACCCCGTAGTGGACCCGCGCGAACGGAACCCTCGCCAGGTCCACCCGGACCAACCCGGACTCCTCCACCAGCGCCACGGCCTGCCGGCGAGCACGCGTGAAGTGCTCGGCTGCCCCGAACGCGGGCTGGTGCGCATTGGCCAGCCAGTGCGAGCGCTGACTGGCCAGCCGGTCCGCGAGCACGACCAAGCCGCCGACCAGCACCGCGGCCGGCACCGAGAAACACCGCGGCGGGCACGTCACCCCGGTCAGGTGGTGCAGCTGCGCCACGTACTTTCGGCGCAGCTCCTGCCACGCAGGACCGCCAAGGACCGCCTCCACCCTGGCCTGCGAGGCCCCCGCATGCAGATCGACCTGCAGGTGACGACCATGGTGGCCGCCCAGCACCTGAGCGGCCCGCACCGCCGGGCTGGCATGGCCGCCCACCTCGAAGCCGTGCTCGGCCAACAGGTGGACCGCCAGGTGCATCGAGGCCCGTGGATGCGCGACCGCCGTGATCCGGCCCGCATCAGCCACCAACGCCTCACTCAGCCGCGCCCACCCGGACCGCTCACAGCTCTGGAAATACGGCACAAACTTTCCCAAATCATGCAATCCAGCCAGGAACGCGACCAGCGGCCGCGCCTGATCGACCGTCACCCCCAGCCCCCGCGCGACCAACTCCCGCTGCGCCTGCGTCAGGAACCGGTCCCACAGCTCACCGGCCACCGCCGCCACATCCAACATGTGAAACAGCAGCGCGTAGGCCGTCCACGTACCCAGGTCGAACTTGCCCCACGGACTCACATCCAGGCCACCGCGACGGCCCTCCTCGACAACCCCCACACCACACCACCTTCGCCAGCGACACCGGCAAGAAGGATCCCTCGACGGGCCACGACGCCACCCACTCCACGGCACAAACGGGTGAATTCCTGCGAAATCAATTCACTCACAGATCCCACCGATTACCATCGAAAGAGTTCAGCTCCCCGCCCAGGCAATCCCCAACCTCTGGCAGCCCCGACTTCACGGCCCGCCGCTCCGGACTGTCGGCAGCGCTCCGGCCCACGCTCCAGCGGGAGTGAACCAGCCACCTCCGTGATCGTTCCCGCAATCAGCCAGTCCATCGCGCGACAGTGGGAGCGGCCCGATCAGCGACATCCCCGAGCTGTACTCCCAACCTCTGCAACCCGCGCCAGCGGGAGCGATCGGGGCCGTCATCGTCGCCAACACCGTCGAACGCATCGTCAGCCCCTCGTTCGCCCGCAACAGCGGGAGTGAACCGATCGTCACACGACCATGGCACGGTGCAGGGCCGTCCAGCCCCACCATCGGGAGTGAACCGCTGAGGTGGAATCAGGAGGGGCCCAGTGCTGCGTCCGATCCAGCCCGCACCGGCGAAAGCGAACCGGCGTTGGGGTAACCCTGGATACGGAAGATGCCGTCCAGCCCACGCAGCGGAGCGACTCGGGTGTATCGCGGTCCGGGGCCTGAGGGTGGATCTTCAGCCCGCGCCAGTGGGAGTGACCCAGGCCCAGTGGAGCGGACCTTCGGCTCCATCAACTTCAGCCCGCGTCAGCGGGAGTGAACCGTTCCGGTACCAGGCGCCGAATTCCGGAATCAGGTCCAGCCCGCACCAGCGGGAGTGAACCCATGCGCCTGGCCGACGGATCCCGCCTGGCCGCGCCCCGCCCGCGCAGCGGGAGCCCCAACTGCGGATGGCAAAGGCTTCTCCAAGCCCCGTTATCATCCCAGTTGGGAAGGCCTCCAGCCCGCGCAGGCGGGAGTGACTCGACGCAGGAGTCCAGGCTGGCCAGCCTGGGCCGCCTCAGCCCGCACGAGCGGGAGTGCTCCAGGCGCGCCGTCGATCAAGCTCGCCCTACTGGGCTACACATCCCGCGCCAGCGGGAGTGACCCCACCACAACCCTGCTCGACGTCGGTCGCGCCTGTCCCCCGTATGGCCAACGGGAGCAGCGTGACCAGAACCATCCCGAACAACATCGGAGGGTTAGGGTAAAGAGCTCCCAATCTCTCTATCCCCGCCCAGTTCGGAGAGCCTCCAGCCCGCACGAGCGGGAGTGAGCCGGCGTCGTCGCCGAAGCCGAAGAACGTGGTCTTCTCCAGCCCGCACGAGCGGGAGTGAGCCGGAGCCAACTCGTCGATGGGACGCCCCCGCACAACGTCAGCCCCAGCCAGCGGAAGTACCGGCGCGGCAAGTAAAGTCTCTCCAAGCCACACCGTCATCCCAGTTGAGAAAGCATTCAGCCTGCACCAGCTGGAGTGCGCGCCGTAGGCGGGATAAGCCGAGCGAGCCGTCGTGAGCCGCTTCCACACGGGAGTGGTACGTCTCCAGCCCGCGCTAGCCGGAACGGCCGCTGACGCACCGTCCGATCACGGCCGCACTCACCTCAAGCCCGCGCAGCGGGAGTGACCCGCGGATCGAATTCCTGGACTCTCGCGACTGCCCCTCCAGCCCGTGCCCAGCGGGAATAACCGGCCAGCAAGCGGCTGCCCAGGATCGACTGCATCCACGGCCCGCGCCAGCGGGAATGAGTCGCCGTTCAACGCCACGATCAGCAGCAATTCGGCGTCCAGCCCGCGACAGCGGGAGTGAACCGTCGCACCCCCACAGCCCCGCCGTCTTGCCCCCCGTCAAGCCCGCGCCAGCGGGAGGGACCCAGGCCCGGTCGAGCGGACCATCGGCCCCATCAACTTCAGCCCGCGCAAGCGGGAGTGATTCCGTTCCCGGCTGCCAGTGCGTCGTCTGGTTCGAGTGCAGCCCGCACCCGCGGGAGCGCCCCGACGGCTTGGGTCCTCATCCCGATGTACGCCGCACCCAGCGCGCACCAGCGGGAGTGAACCGGCGTTCAACCAGTCCGCCTCGAATGCCGGACCGGCTGGCCCGGGTCCCGTGATCATGGAGGCCATCCCGCAGTGGCGGGAGCGAGTCAAACACGATCGTGGCCGACCCCGCGACTCTCAACTCCAGCCACCGACCCTCAGGTGGCAAAGGCTCCTCCACTCCCGGACTTCCGCCGCCCTGCCCGGCTCACCCGCGCAAGCGGGATCGGCCCGTACTCGGCAAGGAAAGCCTCCAGCCCGCGCGAGCGGGAGTGAATCACGCAGCCTTCGTCGCCACATCGAGCGCGCCGTGTTCGAGCCCGCACGAGCGGGAGTGACGCGTACTCGAACGCCTCCCCGTTGAGCCACTGGGGGCTCCGCCCGCCCGCACCAGCGGGAGTGAAGCGCACCTAGGCGAACGCACGGCGGCCTTCGTCTTCGGCCCGCGACGCGGGTGTCCCCTGAGCGCACCAGCGCAGTTGGACGGGTGTGAACCGATAAAGCGCTGGCGCAGGGCTGCTCCTGGCCGCGCCAGTGGGAGCAACCGTACTCGCCTGACTGTTGCGCGCCCCTTCGCCCGGTCTGCGCGGAGACCGCAGGCGCGGTGGTCTGCAGTGAGGGTGCTCATGGGTTCTGCGGCTGAGCGTCGCGGAAGACGGAGACAAGTTGTTCAAGGACTGCGGCTGCGCGTGGGGCGATTGTCGGGTCCTCCAGGATGGCGAGAATCTCGTCCACGCGGGCGTGCACGAGGATGGCCTGGTCAGGGCGGGCGTCGAGTGAGCGTCGTGTCAGGGCGGTGTGCAGGGTGTCGAATGCGGCAACCAGGTCGGCGGCGGTGTGGCCGGGGTGGCTGGTGGCCCACAGGGTGGCCGCGTGCTGGTCGACCCACCAGGCCAGGCCCAGGCCAGGGTCGGTCAGGCGCTGACGCAGGTACTGGAGGTGGACGGTCTGGGCGTGCTCGGCGTCGTGGAGGCGCTGTTGCGCCGCCGCGTTACGGCGGGCGAGTCGGCGGGCGACTGCGAGCAGGCTCACATCAGCGACGCCGACGACGGTCAGCCGGGGGTCAGCTGTGATCGGGTGGGACAGGGCTTGGTTGGCGCGGTCGTTGGCGTCTTCCAGGTCCAGTGCTGCGACCGCACCTACGGCGCGGCCGCAGTGGTGGCGCAGCAGGGAGCGCGCTACCGCGTGCGGGTGCAGTGCCGGCTGCTGGTCGGGGTCAAGTGTCAGTTTGTAGCCGATGCGGACGTGGAAGTTGACGCCTTGGTCGCTACTGGGCAGACGGGTGGTGAAGGCGTGGGGAAACGTGGAGCCCTTGGTAGGCCGGGGGTCGCCGGTCTCGGCGCGGCGCCATCTCACTCCAGGGTGGACGGGACAGCGGCCCGGTTGCGTTCGACGAGAGCCTGGAAGTACTGACGGCGCAGGTGCGTACGGATGTGGCCCGTTCCGCCGATGATCCGGTCCAGGTCGTCACCGAACGCGTTTGCTTCCTCGGCCAGGACTACCGTGACGAACTCGTTGAGTGTGGCGGGGTCCAGCTCGCCCTGTTCGGCAGCGGTGCACCAGCTGTCGAGGGCAGCGGCGGCAACGGGTCGGATGTCGCTGTGGCGCCAGGAACGCCGCAGGCCCTGGGCGAGCAGGGTGCGTACGGCCGTGCCCACAGGATCGGGGTGCGCGAGCAGGGTATGGACCCGGGCCAGTACCTCGTCGTGGTCTCCGGTGTCCTTCGGATCGCCGTGGCCGGGAATGGTCAGCAGACGGACGAGCGTGGTTGCGCCGCCGGTCAACGGACTGCCGGGATCAGGGATCCAGCCGACCAGGGACGTCAGAGTGGGCGCGGCCAGTTCCAGGTCCAGCAGCAACACAGCCAGGGTCTGGCGGGCTACGGCCAGCGAACCCGGCTGGGTTCGGGCGTCCAGGATGTAGCCCAGGCGGGTCAGGGCGGTGCGGGGGTACTGATGGCCGAACTTTCGCGCGCAGATATGGGCGACTGCCTGCTGGCGCTGTGGGCTGGTGGTGCCGCTGGCCCAGCCGCGGAGCCGAGCGCGGACGGCCGGTCCGATCACGTGGTGCACCGCGAGGTCGTCAAGGAGGCTGACCGCGAGTTCGATGCGGGTGTCTTCGGCGAGCCAGCTTTCCAGCAGGCCCAGAACTGCTGACGGTCCTTCGGCTTCGGCGACTGTGGTCAGCGCGGCGGCGATCTGTTCGCGGTGCGCTGCGGCAACGCCGTCTTTGGTGCTGATCTGGTTCAGCCAGACGGTCAGCGGTGCCACCAGTTGTGGACGGGTGTGCCACAGGTGGGCGATAAGGGCGCGGTCGATGCCGGGATGCTTCTGGGCCAGGGATGCGGTTCCGTCGCCATTGAAGGCCAGGCCGGCACCCTGGCAGCGGCTCTTGGCGCTGGGGCCGGCCAGCGGCCCGCCGGGAGTAGCTTGCCAGCGCAGCGCAGGCAGGGCCAGCAAGGCATCGGCGGCGTCCAGGACCACCTGTGCCGGAGCCCGGTCCAGGAATACGGCGGAGATCTGCAGGGCTCGTTGCGGCGGCGCGTCGGGGTCATCGCCGCCGAACCACTTTTCGAGTTTGTCCTGCCAGCCCCGGTACTGGTCCAGGGCGTCCGCGTCTGCGGGGCCGGTGGCCTTGGCCACCACAGCGGCCAGGCGGACCGCGTCGTCTGGACTGGAGCCAGGGGTCAGCTGGCCGGCGAACACGCTGCCGGACGCCTTGAGCCACGCGGCGCGCTCGGGGGTGGCCGCCAGGGCGCGGGCGGCGATGCGGTCGGGGTCGGGGCGGCCCAGCGCGGTGTCGGCGATCAGCGCAGAGGCGGGCTGGGCATGGGCGCTCCACACGCTGCGCGGGGCCAGAACCACCAAGATGGTATCGGTGGCGCGGGCTCGGGCGGCATAGCCGGCCAGCTGCTCATGGAAGTCGGCCGGCAGGGCGTCGACGGTGCCGGTGAGGTTGAGCAGGTAGCCGGTCTCCCTGGCTGCGGGCAGTTGCGCGACCTTGGGCGTGTCCCAGTCCGGGGAGAGTTCGCAGATATTCTCCTGGCCCGTGAGCACGTCACCGAGCAGTGTCAGGGCGGCGCTCCGGGCACCGCAGTCCGGTTCCGCAGCCAGGGCCAGCACATGAAAACGGCGTTGTCCGTGCTGGTCGCGGGACAGGTGGGTGCGGGCAGTGTCGTAGCCGGGCGGCGGCTCAAATCGGGCGCTCGGCACGAGCGTGTCGCGGGAAACCAGGTGCGGCAGCAGTTGGGCCAGGCCGTGCATGTAGTTGGTGACCGACAGGTTGCGGGCCACATTGACGTCCCGGCCAGCCGTGATGTCCGCCAGCGTCGCCACCAACGGCTGGACCGACACGTCCGTGACCGTTCGTGCATCCTCTTCGACCACACTGCCGAGCGGGGCTGCCGCGGCATCGGCGCGTACCAGGCCCGAAGCCGCAGTGCCAGGAGCCGCCGATCGGAGACCCTGGCGCACACTGTCGCCGCCGGGGCTCTCGGCATTCGCGGCGGCGTCGAGAAGCGGCGTCGTGCCGACAGCTGCGGGTGCAGGCAAATCCTCCGGCGTCCTGTGCAGCGGTCCCACCCCGGTGGCCCTCGCAGCCGAATCGTCCTCTGTTCCGACGCAGTCGAAAGCAACCGCATCAGGACCGGGCAGCAGGTCGGGGCTGGCCGCGTCGGCGCGGCCCTCCCCGCCAGCCGTCGCCCTGTCGGGCTGCGTGTCCGGGCCGTCGGGCGCGTTGGGCAAAAACCGGCCCACGAACCGTCCGGGCTGCGCCGCAGTGTCAGTATCGGGACCCTCGCTCACACGTCACGCCTGATCACGGTGTTGGAGTTGCCGCCGAAGTTGAAGTCGCCGTCGGGCTTGACATGGTGAATATGCAGTCCCCGGTTGTCGGCACCACCGCCGGCCACCGCGGGGGCGAGCTGCGCGGCCAACTCAGCCAGCTCCACGGCCGCGTCAGGGATCTCGGCAACCGGCTCCAAGTCGCGGGCAATGCTGGCGGCGTAGACAGGGACCGTGCCGGCACGCTGCCCCTCAGGCAGTGCCTCCAGATCCCGCGCGAAGGCATCCATACGGACCAGCACTGTCTGTTCCAACGCAGGTTCCGTATGCCGATGCAGCAGACGCGCGACCCGCTCGCGCACCGACGGCCACGCGTCAGTCCCCATCGCGGTCATGAACGCTCCGGCCGCCACGGCCGCCAGGTCAAGCGGTGTCGTCATGTGTGTCCCCCCACGAGCATGTACACGGACCGGACAAGGACCGGCTCCTCTGCGGCCGCTGGGATGTCCGATCACCGAGGATCCGGCGCACAACGCTGCGTGTCTACACCGCAGTACGTACCAGGAGTAGCCTGGCAGGCATTTCCGGTCAATCTGCCAAACCGCTTATCGGACGATCCCAATCCGCTTCTCCCGTCCAAGCACCGCGGATTTGCACCCCCCTCCACGTTGCGCTTTGCCGGGCCTTCCCATGCGTCAGTTCAAGTGTTCGATCAATTCATTCTTCCCAGGCGCCCCACCTGGCACGAAACTCACTTCGCCCGCTATTCCCCCAGATGCACCACCTCCCACAGCGGCCCTCATCGACCTGGTCTTCCGTGAAGAGAACTGCGCCCAATTCCTTCTCTCCAAGGACATCCGAACGGGTGAAGAGTGACCACTAACCGCTTTTCCTGGGGAGGCCACGAGGACAATCTCCAGCGTGAGGACAAATACGGCCCGCTGGCTTCTCGCTCCGATCAGCAGTTGGCGTGCCCACCGCCTGCGTGCAGAACACCCCGGACTCCTGACGCCGGCGGACGCATGGCTCGCAGTCCGTATCCGCGACCACCCCGACGAACTCCCCTACCTTCACCACTCAATGGCCAGCCGAGCGGCACAGCGCCCCACCCAGTAGCCCCAGCCACCGTCCCGAACCACGACCGCCATCATCGTCGGAAGCATGTGCCTGTCCGCGCCAGCGGAAGTGAGCCGTCATAGCGGCCCCCGAGCCGGCACACGTCCAGGAGTAGCCTGCGTCAGCGGGAGTGAGCCTCTCGGCAGCACGCTCGCCGGGCTGATCGACTGAGCAGCCTGCGCAAGCGGGAGTGAACCGGCCTCGCCACTGCGGGCCATGGCCCGCGAGATAAGCAGCCTGCGCCGACGGGAGTCGGCCAGCCTCCCGACATCCTGGACAACAAACGCCCCAAGTCCAGCTCGCGCAAGCGAGACTGACCCGCCGTCATGGAGGCGATCTGGGCGCCGCTCTCCGTCCCGCGCCAGCAGAAGTGGACCGTCCGTCACGGTCCCCGGCGGGCCGGACGTCCAGGGCATCCCGCGCCGGCGGGAGCGAACCGTGCACCGACTGCGGGTCACAGGTCACCGTCTCGAGCAGCCCGCGCAAGCGGGAGTGAACCTGCTGCACGGGGGGCAGTGAGCAGGGTATGTCAGGGCAGCCCGCGCAAGCGGGAGTGAACCGCCCATATCCTGGTCGAGGTACTCCACAGAGTAGAGCAGCCCGCGCAAGCGGGAGTGAACCGGCCGAGGGCACCGCCCAGGAAGCCGCCCGCACGAGCAGCCCGCGCCAATAGAGCGAGCCGATGATCCAGAAGGATATCGCCGCAGGGTGCTGGGCGGGCGTTGGATGAGCAGCCCGCGCGGGCTGGAGTGAACCGGACACCGAGTTAACCACGGGTCAGATCGAGCTGATCAGACCGCGCCAGCGGGAGCATCCTGGACAACGAACGCCCCGGGTCCAGTTCGCGCAAGCGAGGCTGACCCGCCGTCATGAGAGCGGGCGATCTTGGCGCTTCCCTCCCTCCATCCCGCGCCAGCGGGAGCCGCCCCCTTCCGAAGCCCGCACACAGGCCGATCAAAATCGGTCAATCGTCCTCTTGGGATTCTCACTGAGATGAGCTGGCGATTCTCGCGTCGTTCATGAGAAAACCCTGCTCACCGAAGTGCGAGATAGCAGGCAGGGGTGGCGCCAGTTCGTCGACACCCCGCTTCCGCAGGCATGCAGCGCCGAGGACCCCAACTGGTCCCTGGAGGACCGCTTCGACTACCACTCCCGGTTCGTGGTCCTGTCCACACCGGCCATGCAGGACATCTCCCTGGCCGTGCGCCGCCTGCTGCTGCTCAACCGCAAGCAGCAGGGCACCGCCCGGCGCGGCCTGATCGTCTCCGGACCGGCCACCACCGGCAAGACCACCGCCCTGCTCGAAACGGGACGCGCCTTCGAACTGGGCGACCGACGCCGCCATCCGGGACGCACCGACCGACTACCGGTCGCGTTCGTATCCGTGCCCCCGGCGGCCACCGCCAAGATGTTGGTGAGCGAGTTCGCCCGGTTCCTGGGCATCCCCATCTCCTCCCGCATGAACCAGGCCCAGATCACCGACGCGGTGTGCGAGGTGCTGTGCGAACTGCGCACCCAACTGGTCCTGGTCGACGACGTGCACCTGCTCAACACCCGCACCCGTTCCGGGGCCGAGACCTCGGACCAGATGAAACACCTGGGTGAACGCATCCCCGCCACCTTCGTGTACGCCGGAGTCGACGTGGAAACATCCCCGCTGCTGACCGGACCACGCGGAGCCCAAATCGCCGGGCGCTTCAAAGTCCACCGCAACACCCCGCTGCCCTACGGCACCACCGACCAGCGCACGACATGGCAGGACCTGGTCACCGCCATGGACGACTCCCTGCGCCTGCGCAACCACAGCAGCGGCGCCCTGGCCCGGCACGCGGAATACCTCCACCGGCGGACCGGTGGCGTCATGGGCAGCCTGTCCCACCTGGTCCGCGAAGCCGCCGTCGCAGCCATCCTGGACGGCACCGAGAAGATCACCAAGAAACTGCTGGACAGCATCGAACCCGACTTCCGCGCCGAGGAACGGCGCCGACCACCCCGCAGGAGCGCCTGACACACCATCACCACCTCGGGGCATCGTGCTGTCGCCGCCCCAGCCTTTCAGGCACCAAGGCAGCCCTGGACAGCCCCATCGGCACCAGAGAAGCTCCGAGGCATCGCCGATCCTGGTCAGCGTCAAGAGCCGTTCACCTGCCTGCGACAGCTACCGCACGCCGTACTTCAACAGCACGGCAGCGGCAGGTGGCCACTCATCCTCACGCCCCCGCACCACCATCTACGGGCATTCAGGAACCAGCCATGACAAGTGCCTCAGTATCGCGCAGCATCTTCCGCGTCGCCCCTGTCGCCCGGGAGACGACCGCTTCCTTCGCCAGCCGGGTCGCGGAGCGCAACGGAACCACGCTCCCTGACTTCCTCCACCATCTGGGGATGCCCCTGCCCCGCGACACCCACGTGCACCGCCACAGCGAATCCCCCGGGGACGTCTACGACACCAATGAGCTGTACTTCAACGTCACTGGTCGCCAGCTACTTGCAGATGCAGCCAACGTACCTGGGGAGGCGCTGCAGCACGCACTGCCTATGTGGCTCCCCGGCCTGGGGAACCGGGTCGACGCCCCCGCCCCGAAGGCCCGGTTCAAGCTCTCAGGTTCTCCCTCCGTCGTCGGCTGCCCGTACTGCACTGTTCACCGCACCGGCCACTCGCAGCCGCTGCCGCAATATCTGCGCCTCCAGGAAACGGTCTGTCAGCGACACCGCATCTGGATGCTCGGACGCCACACGCTGCACGGCGAAGAGTTCCCCATCGAACACGCCAGCCTCGCCCGCACCCCCGAAATCCTCGCCGCCCACCGGCGGCACCTGTGGCTGATGCGCTACAAGGAGACCCCCACCGCCTTCAACATCGCTGCCAACCTCACCACCACATGGTGGGCAAAGCGGCACCCCGAAGAGAAGGTCTGGCTCGCTCGAGCCCGTCGGATCGGCCGCGGCAAACGAGAACGCCTGTGGTACACCCTCGCCCGAGACGCCATCACCTACCCCGAAACTATAGCCCTGGTCGATATGACATTCGAAAAAAGAAAATACTTTCCCTCTATGAGGAAACTCTACAAAGACATTGCCCACAGGCTCCAGCGCCCCTGGCTCGCCGACCCCTCGCTCTATCCGGAAGGCTTCACCCTGCGGTTCAGCAGCGCGTTCATCTCACACGCTCACACGAACGCCGAGGCCAACTGGGTTTGCCGCTACCGTCACTGGCCAACCCACCCCATCGAGCTGACCCAGCTCGGATACCAGCCACTCCAACTGACAAAAACCGAAGGAAAATCAAAGCGGCCCAGCACTAAAAAGCCAAAGAAGCCCCCGGTCTCCCTACCCCGGTGGAATCCAAAGACAAAGACACTGGAGTTCGGGTTCATCAAACCTGCAAGCCAACGCCGTAGTTGCGCACCGTTCAAACGTACCGGCAGCTACCACGAACCCCGGCAACTCCTCAAGCGCAGCGAGTACCGGCAGGATTGACGACTCACCACCCACCCCACCAACAGCCGCCACTCCAACTGCCCGACTCCAAACAGCCACGCCGACCGGGCCACAAGCTGCAGATACCAACTGCGGACCATTACAAGTGATCAATACTCACCTGACCTGAACACCATAACGAACAACGGCGGAGCCATCGGAATCACCGCAGTTCAGAGCCACTCGCAAGCCCGACCCAGAAGCCTGGATGCGCAGAAAGAACACTCCACTTGCCAGCAGCCTTGAACCAGTGAAACTGAGAACCAGCAAGTAGACGACCCATCAACTACGCAACTGAACTGCCAGCGGACAATCACCCGCGCCACCCTCGACGCCATCGACCTCGACCACCAAGCCGAAACCCACTACCGACCCCACCCCAAAAACCCACCACGCTGACCAGCACAAACGCCTCCCACCAGCGAAAACCCACCCCGGGCCTTTACAACACACGACGCGTACAACCAACCAAAACAAGATCAAGACCATCACAACACCAACAACAAAAACCCCAGGCCAAGACCCCGATCCGACCCCGAGCCCCACCCCGACCACCCATCAGGGCACTACCACCCAAACACCAACACCCAGGCCACAGCCCCACCAGCACACCAACTACAAATCCCTCAGAGACAGGCTGGTCATCGACCAGCAGCACCCGCACGCTCATGCCGGGAGCCTCGCAGCCACCCGGAATCCGCCCTCCGGACGCCGGCCCGCGCTGAACTGGCCGGACAGCAACGTCACCCGCTCGCGCATGCCGAGCAGGCCGAATCCGCTCCCGCCGGCCGCCGCAGCGAGCCTCGGACGGCCCGGCCCGCCGAGACCGTCGTCCCCGTCGTCCACCACCTCGATCGTCACCCCTTTCGGCTCGTAACCGACCGCGACCCGGCACGCCCGCGCCCCGGAATGCCGCACCACGTTCGTCAGCGACTCCTGGATGATCCGGAACGCCGACAGTTCGATCTCCGGCGGCAGCGGACGCTGCTCGCCCCGCCAGGTCACGTGGACCCGCACTCCGGCGCCGGCCGCGCGTTCGGCGAGCTGCGGGACGTCGGCCAGGCTGCCGGCCGGCGCCAGCGGAGCGGCCCGCGGCACGGCGTCGTCCGGCGCAGCGCCCCGAGCGAAACACGAGGGGCCGGGCGGCGTTCAATACCGAGCGCTGCGCTACACCGAGCGCCTCGCCGAGGCGGCCTCCGTGGCCTCGGTCCGCTCCAAGGGCGACTCGTACGACAACGCCCTCGCCGAGCAAGGCAGACACGGCGGCCTGATCATGGCCTCTTCGCCCGCCGAATCACGGCGCGGGCCAGGACCGCGGCCGGGTCGACCAGGGGGACGGCGAGCGCGTCCGGCGCGAGCCCGAGCGGAATCTCGGTACATCCGGCGATGACGACCTGCGCTCCGAGGTCGACGAGCCGGTGTGCGGCATGAGTGAGCCGGTCCGATACGAAGGGCCCGCGCTTGCCGGACTTGATCGCGCGAATCACGGACATGACCTGGACTTCCTGGCTGGTCGGGTCGGGAAGGACCACTTCGATACCGACGCGGTGGAGCGACTCCTGGTACAGCCCGGCCTGGACAGTACCGGTGGTCGCGAGCAGTCCGGCGGTACGAGGCGGTGACGGCAGAGCAGCCAGGTGGTTCGCGACCTCGTCGATCATGTGGAGGATGGGCAGGCCGACTCTGTCAGTGAGCCGCGGGATGAACGCGTGGGCGGCGTTGCACGGGATGGCGATAAGGGTCGCACCCGCGTTGCGCAGGATGCGGCTTCCTTCGATGAGTCGCGGAGTCGGGTCGAGCCCCTTGCCGAGCAGGGCCTGGGTTCGGTCGGGCACCGTTGGATCGGACCAGATGACAGTCCTGATGTGGTCCTGGTCGCGCCGGGCAGGAGTCAGTGACACGAGTTTGGTGTAGAAGTCCGCGGTTGCTGCGGGACCCATCCCGCCCAGAATTCCGACAATATGCGGTGAATCGTTCACACTCCCAACCCCCAGTGTGTAGAGATCTGCGTATTTTGTCGCACTCGTCGTCATTCAACACCGCAGGCGGCGACGAGCGTTACCAAATTCCCGGCCCCGCGAAGCCACTTCGCAAACACTGCGACCGTCCATGTGACGGGCCGCCAAACTACCCGCTGCTCCCTGTTCGCGCCAAGGAACCGCTTGCCGATCCGCCCGTCAGCAGACGGCGGCAAAACGTGGACACTTTGTCCAGGGATATTTTGTCGAATAGCGGACTGGTGGACCGGTGGACCAGTGGCAGCGAACTGGATATTCAAGACACCACGTCGCACACCCCCACTATCGACGCATCTCATACGCACTGGTGCAGCTCACCGCCCTGTCGGCCTCACGCCATCGCACCGCATGTGAAAGATAAGACGAGACCCCTATACCCGCCCAGATCCCGGCAATTCGGTCTCCACGGCAAGCCTTGACAGATCACCAAACGGATGACTAGCCTCTATGTTGATCTTAAGGGTAAACGAGTAGCCGCAATTTCGGAGGTCAGTACCGCAGTCTTCGACTTCGCCCTGTGAAACGAGGTTTAAATTGCACACAGAGGCTCATTCGACGCCCACCATGGATAGCACCGCTGAGATCGCTCACCACTCATGGAACACATTGGACATTGTTCCGGTCGCCCAGCTGAAAGCGGCCGACTCGCCTCGACTCGGCGGCGAGGACTCCGATCACGTGCGGCTCCTGTCCGAAGTCGACACCGCGCTCCCCCCGATCCTGGTCCACCGTCAGTCGATGCGCATCGTGGACGGGATGCATCGACTGCGAGCCACGCAACTGCGTGGCGACGCCAAGATCCGGGTCGAATGGTTCGACGGCACCGAACTCGAAGCCTTCGTTCGCGCGGTCCAGATGAATGTGACGCACGGGCTGCCGCTCACGCTCGCCGACCGGGAAGCCGCCGCAACGCGGATCCTTGAGTCGAGCGACAGTTGGTCAGACCGGATGATCGCCGAAATGACGGGCCTGAGTGCACCCACGATCAGCAGGATCAGGGCGCGCTCACTGGATCGCCGGCCGCCGGAACCGGTGGCCAGGATCGGCCGTGACGGCCGGGTCCGGCCGCTGAGCAGCGCGGCGGGCCGGAATCGGGCGAGCAAGCTTATCGAGGCCGAACCGGACCTGAGCCTGCGCGAGGTAGCCAGGCGGGCCGGGATATCGGTGGGCACCGTGCGGGACGTGCGCTTGCGTCTGAGCCGCGGTGCGGATCCGGTTCCGGCCAGGTTCTACGAGCCAAAGTCCAGCGCCGACAGCCATTCCCGTCCATCCGCGGTGGGCGTTGTCCATCAACTGACCGACGAAGAGTACACGTCGAATCTGAACAGCCTGCAGAAGGACCCCGCACTGCGTTTCATTGACAACGGCAGGTTCCTGTTACGGTGGCTGAGCGTCGCTGCGATCAGCCGGGAGAGGCGCGCAATCATCATCAAGGTGCTACCGAAACACAATAAGGCACGAATAGCGCTCCTGGCGAAGTACTGTAGCCTTTGGTGGGAAGAATTCGCACACGATCTTGAACAGCAGTCGGAGAATAACGATATGTTCAAAAGTGGCTGACCGTTTCCGCTGAATCTGTTCAGGGTCCGGCCGGACCTGCGCGATCCGGCCCAACCGGGTGTGGCCCGGCCCGTGATCAGGCGGGGCAGGAGGCGCCCTGCCTGCCCCGCCTGTTCACCGGGAGGGTCTGGTACGTACTTCCCCCCAGCCGAAGGTGCGTGCGCGCGCGGAGCTCGCGTACCGCGTGTCGACTCTCATCGTGCTGGGCCTGCCGGAGTTGCCAGGCTCATGCGGGGCGGCGCGGGCTGGGGTTCCCAGGCCGAGGCCGCCACCAGTCTCACCAAGGTCCCCAGCGTGGGTTCGGCCAGGAAGGCCGGCATCGAGACCCTCACCCGGCACTCCGCGTTGACCCTGGCCAGGAGCTTCATGACCCGGATCGAGTCTCCCCCGCCGGCGAAGAAGTGGTCCCGGAGCCCTGCGGTCCTGCGAGCCAACACCTCGCACCACAGTGCGGCGAGGCGCTGTTCCCACTCGGTCCGGGGCAGGTCGTCCGCATCCACCTCCTCCTCGGAGGGTGCGGGCAGTAGGGAGCGGTCAAGCTTGCCGGTCGGGCCCACCGGCAGTCTGGGCACGACGACGATCCGGGCCGGCACCGCGTAGTCGGGCAGCATCCGGCGGAGGTAGCCGAGCAGTTCCTCCGGTACGGCGTTCAGCGGCCCCGGTGAGGTGACGTACCCGATCAGGCGGGGGCCGAGTGGGCCGTCCGGGACGGCGACCACGGCCGCGTGACGAACCGTCGGATGGGCGCGAAGCGTCACCTCGGCCTCTGCCGGCTCGACCCGGTAGCCCCTGATCTTTATCTGCTGGTCCCGGCGGCCGCAGAACACCAGCTTGCCGTCGGGCCGCCGCCGGGCCAGGTCCCCGGTTCGGTAGAAGCGCACCCCGTCCGCCCGAGTGCCGAAGGCCCGGGCCGTGAGCTCCGGTTGGTCCCAGTACCCGAGCGCCACACCCTCACCGGCCAGGACCACCTCGCCGAAGAGGGCGGCAGGCCGCCCGTCGGCGTCCACCAGGCAGACGTCGATCCCTTCCACCGGGTACCCGATCGGTACCGAGGCACGCTCCGTGTCCGCCGACTCGACCCTGTGGTGCAACGCGACCGTGCACTCGCTCGGGCCGAATCCGTTGATCAGTTCGGCTCCGGCGAAGTGGCTTGCCACGCCCGCCACGTCGGCGCCCGTCATCTCCTCCCCGCCGAGGACGACGGCACGCAGGTCAGGGGCGGCCGGACGCGAGTCCAACTGGGCGAAGAACAGGCGCAGCAGGGTGGGTGTGCAGTGCAGCACCGTCACCTGCCGACGGACGAGTTCCTCCAACAGGTCGGCGGGCGGCGGCAGGTAGGGGTCGATGACGTGCAGGCTCGCTCCGGTGAGCAGCGCGCCGAACATGTCCAGCAGGGAGGCGTCGAAGGTGCACCTGGCGACCATGGGCACCCGGTCCTCGGCCGTGAGGCCCAGGCGGTGGGCGAACCGGAGCACATGCGTGAGCATGTTCCGGTTCGTCTGCATGATGCCCTTCGGCGCTCCGGTGGAGCCGGACGTGTACAGGATGTAGGCAAGCGCGTCGGGGGCGTCCTCGGACTCCAGCGGCGGCTGGGCCGACCCGTCGTCGAGAACCGGCTGGACCGGACGTCCCTTGGCCAGCCGCTCGGCCACCCCGAGGTGGTCGGCGTCAGCGAGGATCAGCGCCGGACCGACGTCGGCCAGGATGGTGGCCAGCCGGATGTCCGGCTGTTGCGGGTCCAGCGGCACGTAGGCGGCACCGGCCTTGAGCACAGCCAGCACGGCGCACACCACCGTGATGTCGTGGCCGCACAGCAGCGCGACCCGCTCTCCGCGTCCGGCCACCGGCCGCACCCGGGCCGCCAGTGCGTCGGAGGCCGCGTCCAACTCGCGGTAGGTCCACTCGCCCGACGGGCCGTGTACGGCGGGCCGGTCGCCGTATCGGGCAGCCACCGCACGGAACCGGCCGACCAGCGTCTCCCCTGAGGTCACCGGCGGTACGGGCCAACAGTCGTACGGTCCGGACGCCGACCGCAGGTCGCGCACCGGTATCTCAGGGTGCTTCAGCGCCAGTTCGAGCACTCGAACGTAGTGTTCCTCAAGTCGGACCGCGGTGGCCTCCTCAAGAAGCCCGGAGTCGTAGCCGACCCGCACCACGCCGCGCCGGACACCGACCGCGAGCTGACCCCGGCCCGGGAGCCCGACGTCCACGCCGAACCGGACCAGCGGCTCGTCCACCTGAACGGCGGTCAGCTGCTCCGCCTGCCGGATGAGGGCGGTGAAGGTCGCGTCTGGCTCGACTCTGAACCCGACGGCATCGGGTATGCCGAAGACCAGGTCCGACTCACCGGTGTACTGGTACAGGACCGCAGCCCAGGCGGCGACCAGTTGCTGCGCCGAGGCGGAAGGGACGGCCGATCCGCTGGTCACCCGCCAGGCCGTGGGCCGCCCGCTCCCATGGGCGTAGTCGCAGGGGAACTTCGTCGGACTCCGCGTCATCCTGCGCTCCTCTTTTCAGGCGGGAACAAACAACTCACCCAGTTCTTGGTCGATTTCCCAGGCGGCGTCGATGTCGGGCGCCACGATGCAGTAGTTCGCACCGTGGCGGAGCCCGTTGTGTCCGCTCACGATGATGACCCCGGTTCTGGTGGCCTGGTCGTACGCCAGTCCCGAACCCACCAGGGCATCACGCATCGCCTCGAAGGACGGGGTGACCCAACCCCGCGGCCAGATCTTGTCGAGCAGCACCCGGTCCTTGGTGTAGTCCTGGCCCACCACCACGTCTCCCAGAATGTGGTAGGCGTGGGTCGAGCCGGTGACACGGCCGTTCCACTCGGTGAAGAGGACCTCCCGCTCCGGCGTGACGATCGCGTCGGCGCACAACCATCCCCGGTATCCCATCGCGTACACCGGCTCGCAGATTCTGCGACCGCCGTCGATCAGCGCGTCCCGCAGATCGTCGTCGAGTTCGGCCGGAACTATCTGGCCGAGGAACTGCGGTGCGGACAGCAACTCGCCGCTCCCGCCGAAGGCGATCCCGTCGTCTTCGAGACGGAATTCGGCGAAATAGGCCCGACTGTCGCTGAAATAGCGTTCGACCACCATCTGGTGCGTCCCACCACCGGTGAGCCAGGTCCAGTTCTCCTCCAGATAGTCACGCACGGCTGCCCGGTCGCTCAGCACGACGGTCCGTCTCGCACCGACCGGCCGCACGCCCTCGGCCGGGCTGAGCACCTCGTTGCCCGCACCGCCGGACGCGTACTCCAGCTTCACGATGACGCTGTGGCCCTGTTCGATCAGCTGGGCGACGGCCTCCTCGGCGGCCAGGCGGTTCGCGCACACCGCGCCTGTGGGCAGGGGTGCTCCCGCTCCGGCGGACACCGCACGGAAGATCGCCTTGCTGCTCACGACGGCGCCGCCGCCCTGGCCGATGAACGCGTGTCCGGGCAGGGCCGACAGGGCGCTCAGGCGCTCGGCCAGCACGGCCACCGACGCGTGCGGCCACAGCGGGATCACCTCATCCAACGGCCGACCCGCGAGTGCGGCGGTCACCATGACGGCGAGGCGTGGATCGGCTACCCGGTCGCCTTCGAGCATTCCGGCACCCGATGCGCTCCTGGGCGGAACGACGACGGTGAGTGTCCGCCAGTCGACACCCGTGTGGGCGGTCACGTACCGCAGGAACGACTCCTCAGGGGCCTCCGGGAGGAGCAGGACATCATGGTCGCGAGCGAACCACACGAGGCGGTCCACCCACCAACCGAATCCGTCCCGGTCGGCGCGCAGATCCTCGTCCCAGTCGTTGCCAATGAGAACTCTTGTCATGTGCCACTCTTCTCCAGGAGCCGTGCCGGGGATTCCAGGGAGTCCAGATCCTGCTCAATCGGAGCATGTCACAAAGGCTCCGGCACGCATAAGCGGTGCAGGTCCCGAAGCTGCACACCGATCGATATTCATCGGATATGCGTAGTGTTCCTGGAATCCGCAGAAGCCGTCATCGGAGGGACACGATGCGCCTCAACAGGCATGATGAGTGGTCGTCACTGCGGGAGGTGATCCTTGGCTCGGCAGCCGACCGCGCGAAGCACGAGCGGGAAATACCGCTCGCCCCGTTCAGCCATGGCCAACCGGCCGATAGGACGTCATTCCACGACCATATGGACAAGCGGGGAATATCGGCCCCGCGGAGCCGCAGGACGCCGCCGGCCGTAGCACCGGAACGCTCGCCGATCGGGAAGCGGTGCGTCTCCTGATGCGGGTGGAGGTGCACGACACGCTCGCGACGGTGTCACCGTCGCTCTGGGCAACGGTGGCCGCCGAGGCGGGCCTGTACTCCTCCTACGAGTGGCTGACGCTCGTGGAGCAGGAGACTCCGGGGCGGTGCCGCTACCTGGTGGCCGGCGACGGCGTGGGGATCGTCGGCGCGCTGCCGGTCTATCTGGTGGCCGACGAGCCCAACCAGTACTACGACCCGCGGTCGGTGTTCCGTGCGGCCGTGCCGGGCCGGAACGGGCGCTACTGCCTGGCCGGCAGCCGCAGCGGCTACAACAACGAGCCGCTGCTGGCCGGTTGGCGCTCGGAGACCGAGCAGCTCGGCGCGGTCGCCGCGCTGCTCGACGAACTGGCCGTGCTGTCCGAGGCGGAGGGGCTGGAGCACTCCTTCCTCCTCTACCTCAACGCCCGGGGGCTGCGTCGGATCACGGCCTGCTCCGAGCATGCCTTCCCGCTGCTCAGCTACAGCGGCGACGCCTGGCTCGACGCACCCGGCCAGAGCTTCGACGACTACCTCGCCGGACTCACCACCACTCGGCGCAAGACCACACTGAAGGAGATCCGGCGCTTCGCCGAGCAGGGCCTGAGCGTGGCTCGGGCCGACCCTCGCGACCGGCTCGACCTGATCGTGGAGTTCGCGCGGCGGGGCAACGCCAAGTACGGGATCGAGACATCCGAGGCCGAGCTGCGCACCCGGGTCGAACGGCAGTGCGCGGCGCTAGGTCCGCACGGGGTGCTGTTCGTGTGCCACCGGGGGCCGACGGTCGTCGGGATGGCGCTCGCCTATCGCTGGGAGGACCGGCTCTACCTGCGGATGTCCGGCTTCGACCACGACGCCGTCAGCGCCTACCCCTACTTCAACGTGGTCATCTACGAGCCGCTCCGGTACTGCTACGAGACCGGGCTGCAAGGTCTCCACCTGGGTACCGGATCCCATCACGCCAAGGCGGCCCGAGGGGCGCGCATCGGTCCGCTGGGCTCGGTCGCGCTTCCCTCGTCCGGCGCCGTGGGCACCGATCCGGCCGCGCCGACCGCGCGGGCCGGAGTGCGGCGGTACTGGGAGCAGCAGTTCGCAAGCATGCCGCACCTGCTCGACAAGGACCTCTGGCGGCCATGGCTGAGCAGCCGCTGAGGATACGGAAGCTGATACGGAAGCCAGGAAGGGAACACACATGGACAACATCACGTGGGACGCGGACCAGGCCGCCCGGTACGGGCATGAACACGCACGGATCGACACCCCGCTGACCGTCGGTTACCTCGGTGACCTGGCGGCGGGCGGGGACGTGCTGGAGTTCGGCGTTGGCACCGGCAGGTTGGCGGTGCCGCTCGCCGAGAAGGCCCGGAGTGTGGTCGGCGTCGACAGTTCGGGCGACATGCTCGCGGCAGCCGGCACGGCGACGCTCCCCGACAACCTGACGCTGGTCCAGGGCGACGCCGCGAGCTGGACCAGCGACCGGCGGTTCGACCTGGTGCTGTGCGTCTACAACCTGCTCCTGCACTTCACCACGCAGGACGCCCAGCTCGCCGTGATCCGCAACGCGGCGGCGCATCTGGCGCCCGGGGGAAGCCTGGTCGTCGAGAACCTGCACCCGCCGCTGCGGGCCATGGAGGAGGGCGAGCGGATCACCACGCTGCGTCTGGCCGGGGCCGGTATGGCGGTCAGTACGCAGCTGCTCGACTGGAAGTCGCTGCTGCTCGAACAGAGCGTGCTGTACGTCGACGACGACGGGCACCGGGTCCGGCAGACCACCCAGCGGATGCTGCTGCCGTCCGAGCAGGATCTGATGGCCCGCCTGGCGGGGCTGCGTCTGGTCAAGCGGATGGCCAACTGGCGGGGCACCTCCTGGCGCGCGGACGCCAGTGGCCCGGCGACCAGCAACGTGATCTCCACCTACCAGTGGGCCGACTGACCGGGAGCCCGCTCACGACCGTGGCCGAACCGCCATCGGTCGAACCGCCACCGGCCGACCCGCGCCGTGCACCTGGCCGCCGGTCACCACGACCGCCCGGACGAAGTGCTCGTGGTGTGCGAAGGCGTGCTCCTCGACCTCGATCGTGGCTCGCAGGCGGGTCGGCCTCCCGAGCGTGAGCCGGACCCGGCGCGGCTCGGGTACCAGCAGGCCCCGAGCCGCGGCCCGGGCGACCTGGATCGTCACCGCCGCCACCGGGTCGACCGCCGGGCCCAGCGCGGGGGTGATCGCGACCTCGACCTCGACCGTGCTCGGACTCAGCCAGACAGACGGGCAGTCGATCGCGATCATCTCGATCGACGACCCGTCGGGCAGATCGAGCAGTGGACCGCAGGTGTGACAGACCCGGGCTTCGCGGCCCAGGGCCGGATAGGCCGGGTGCCGACCGGTCACGGTGGCCGTGGGACCCGCGCAGTACGGACAGCGTCCGGTGCCCGGCACGGCCGAGGTCTCCAGGAAGTCCTCCCAGATCTCGTTCAGCGCGGACTCGCTCATCTGCCCGAAGTCGTGGAAGTCGAGCGCCACTTCGAACTCGACGTCGGCCAGCAGGCCCAGCAGCCGCTCGGCCGGGCGGGCTTCGGGATCCACGCGCACCACGGACGGGTCTCCCTTGAGACCGGCCACCACCGCACTGACCTGCGCGTCGATGGAGGCCAGGTCGCCGGCCGGCAGGAACCCGGCCAGCGGCAGGTCGCGCAGGGCCTGGATCGTCCGCCCGGCCTGCCGGAGGCCGGCCCTGACGGCGTCGTCCCCGGGCGACGCGGTCCCGACCTGCGGCGGGACGAGGCTGTCGAGCGGGACCGGCTCGGCAGCCGGAACCGGCGCCACCCACGGGAGGCCGAGCACGACGTAGTGCGGCGGTTCGCGGCCGGCGGCCTTCCGGTTCAGCAGGACTCCCAGTTGGCCCACGGTGGCGCCGGCCGCCGCGGCCCGATGGGCGAGCCGGTTGAGCCGGACGTCAGGAACCATGTGGTGCACCGCCCCGATGAAGGCCGCGGCGAGGCCGCGCTGGAACGCGTTGGTCAGCTGGTAGTCGGCGGCGACCAGGCCGTGCCCGGGCCGCCACGACATGCAGCTGTTGGCGAAGACCACGTCGGCCCGGATCTCGCGCGCCCTGATCACATCGGCCGCCGCGACACCCTCTCGAAAGCACTGCCCGGAGAACGCACAGGCGGGCGAACCCGCAACCGCCTCGGTGTGCCCGCCCGCCTCGGTGTCGGCTCCGCAGACGACGGTGTCGGCGAACACCACGGCGTGCTCGCGGCCCGCGGCGGCGAACGACACCAGTCCATGACGCCGGGAGAGCAGCGGCGCCAGGACCTCCGCACGGGTGTCGGCACCGACGACCCAGCGAGTGCCGACCGGTTCCCCGTCCTCCGGCCGGTCCTGTTCTCCCCACGGGGCGACGCACAGCTGCGGGTACTCGGGCGGCACGCGCAGCCGACAGCCGAGTCCCTTCGCGATCAGCCAGCTCAGGTCGTCCAGGCTTCGGCCGAGCAGCACTCCGAGCGCCGCCTCGCCTCGGCCCTCGCGGCGCAGTTCGGCCGTCGCTTCTAGGGCATCGAGCACCAGCTCGACGGTCAACTCATCCGCGAGAGCGGCCAGGACGACGTACTGCGCTTCGCCGACGCCCGCGGACAGGTCGCGCGGCGCGCGCTCCACGAACCTTCCACCGACCCTGTCCGCGAGCGCCGCGCCCACCGGTGCGGTGGCCGAGCCGGGTGGCACGACCACCAGCACTCCCCCCGTCCGATCCTGGTGCCCGTCGGCCGACCGGGTGTCGAACAGCTCGACGAGTTCGGGCAGGCGGTGGCCCGCCTCTCCCAGGACCGGGATCAGCGCCGGGTTCCGCAGGTCCTGGACGTAGCCGTCCAGCCCGGTGTGGGCCGTGAACGGCATGCGGCCGGTCACGAAGGCACCGACGCGGCGTCGATCGTGAAGCCCCCCGACCGACCGACCCGGGCGGCGATCCTCCGCACTTCGAGGTGGTCGGCATGTACCTGGGCCCGGTCGGGGTGACCGAGCACCACCACACCGAGCCTGTGCGCGTCCATCAGGTCCACCGTCTCGGGCACGTAGTCGCCGTCCGCAACATTGATCTTGAGATGGCAGCAGCTCGCCAGCTCGGTGATGGCGTTCAGCCCGTCGATCCCGCTGATCAGCCCGGCCGACCGCACCGCGAAGAAGACGACCAGCACAGGCATCGTCAGGTCGTAGTCGGGGCGCAGGTCACCGTTGCCGCTCAGGTATCGCACCGTCCTGTCGATGAGGTTGTCGCCGGTGGCCAGCTCGCAGGCCCACGGCTGCGCTCCGCCCGGCGGCCTGGCGTTCACCTCCATCAGCAGCGGCCCGCGGTCGGTGACCATGATCTCGGTGTGTGCGACGCCGAATCGCATGCCGACGGCGTCGAGCACCCGCCTGTTGTAGCGCAGGAGTTCGTCGTGGCCCGGCGCGTCGAACGGCAGGAACTCCATGCTCTCGTAAATCGCCATCCGGCCGCCGCCTGACACCTTGCGGTACCTGACGATGTCGGTCACGGTGTGCACACCGTCATGGCTGAACGTGTCGACCGCGTACTCGACGCCGGTGACGTGCTCCTGGACGATCACGTCGGTGAGCTGGATCCCGTGTCGGCTCACTACCCCGGCCAGCCCGGCGACGGCCGCGTGCAGGCCGACTCCGGCCGGGAGCAGCGTCACCCCGTCGCTACCCGAGGCGTTGGCCGGCTTGACCACGAGGTCCCGCCCCACCAGCCCCCGGTCACGCAACCAGTCGGCCGCCTCGTCCGGGTCACGGGTGCTCAGACCCTCGACGACCGGCACACCGGCGGCGGCCACAGCGGCGTACATGTCGCCCTTGTGCCAGCGGGCGGAGGCGAGTTCCGGCAGGTTCGCGCGGTCCGGCGTGAGCACGGCGGCCAGATGGTCGGCGAGCCTGACGCCGTGCTGTTCGCCTGGGAGAACGGCGATCGGATCCAGCTCCCGCAGCCGGTCCAGTACCGGGCCGACCAGCTGCGGTGTGATCTCCTCGTCGTCACCGGCGCCGTACTCGATGTGGTGGTCGAAGTCCGCGGCCCGGAACGAGTCGGCCAGCGGGGCCGCCGACCGCAGGGTGACCGCGCAGGGCGAGAACCCGGCCCGGCGCAGCGCCGACGCGTACATGTTGCCGGAGGAGTAGGGCTGCACGATGACGACGACAGGCCCGCTCATTTCGCCTCCCGGGCGACGGCGGGTGCGACCGCCCCATCGATTCTGGCCGCCAGCAGTTCTACCGTCGGGTACTCGAAGATGTCACCGATCATGACCCGCTTCCCGAGCTCTGTACGGACTTTGGCGATGACCCGTGTGGCGAGCAGGGAGTGGCCACCGAGTTCGAAGAAGTCGTCGGCAATGCCGATCTGGGGGACCGCGAGGACCTCCCGCCAGATGCCGAGCAGTGCGGTGGCCGTGGTGGACGGCTGCTCGTCCGCCGGCCGGACCTCGGCCTGGTCGGACCGCAGGGCCGGCAGCCCGGCCCGGTCCAGCTTTCCGCTGGCGGTGTGCGGCAGCGCGGACAACGTCACGAACCGGGCCGGGACCATGTGTTCGGGCAGGATCCGTCCCGCGTGCCCGCGCAGTTCCTGGCCGGTCGGGGGGCGGGCCGCGTCCCGGGCGACGACGTAGCCGATCAGGCTCCGACCCGTGGCGTCCTCCTGCACGGCGACCGCGACCTCGCCGACCTTCGGGTGCTCCAGCAGCTTGGCCTCGACCTCGCCCACCTCCACTCGGTGCCCGCGGATCTTGACCTGGCCGTCGGCACGGCCGAGGAACTCCATCACCCCGTCGGGCCGGTGGCGGGCCAGATCTCCGGTGCGGTACATCCGGCTGCCGGGTACCGGGCTGAACTGGTCGGCGACGAACCGCTCGGCGCTCAGCCCGGGCTGCTCGGCATAGCCCCGGGCGAGGATGTCACCGCCGACGTAGATCTCTCCCGTCACACCGATCGGGGTGGGCTGAAGCGCCTCGTCGAGGAGGTAGACCCGGGCATCGGTGATCGGACGCCCGATGGGCGGCACCTTCGGCCAGTCGGCGGGCTCTCCACGCAGCCAGTGTGTCGCGGCGACACTGGTCTCCGACGGGCCGTACCCGTTGCGCACCGCACAGCCGGGCAGCTGTTCCAGCCAGTGCACGAGGTCGGGGGGCATCAGCAGTTGCTCGCCGCCGGTGACGATGGTGCGCAGGCTGGGCTGCCGGGACCCGTCCTGGTGCGCCGCCCACTGCGCGATGTTCAGCAGGCCGGAGTACGGAGCCTCCATGTGGTCGATCCGCTCGGCCTCCAACAGTTCGAGCAGCGCCTCCGGATCACGCCGTACGCCCTCCTCCGGAAGCAGGACCACCCGGGCGCCGGCGTGCCAGCCGCCGAAAATCTCGCAGAACGAGGCGTCGAAGCCGAAGGAGCTGAACTGCAGGACGTGCGCGCCGGGTGCGATCGAGGTTTCGGTGACATACCAGTCGATGATCCGGACGAGTGCGCGGTGCGGCATGGCCACGCCTTTGGGGCGGCCGGTGGAGCCGGAGGTGTGCATGACGTAGGCCAGGTTCTCCTCGTGCACCGCGACACCGGGGTTGTCGGCCGGATACGGGGCGAGGTCACAGCTGTCGAGGTCGTGGACCGGTCCCACCCCGCTCGGCAGGTCCGGTAGCCGGGCCGTGAACGGCGCCTGGGTGAGCACCAGCCGGGGCGCGCAGTCGGACAGCAGCTCCTCGGTGCGCGCGGGCGGCGCGGCGGCGTCCAGCGGAATGTAGTACCCGCCGGCCTTGAGGACGGCCAGCATGCCGGTGAGCAGGCCGACAGTCGAGCCACCGTAGAGCGCCACCGCGACGTCAGGCCCGATCCCCCGTTCCCGCAGCCAGTGGGCCAGTCGGTTCGCCCGGGCATTCAGCTCGGCGTAGGTCAGCACGGCCCCGGCCTGGCTCAGCGCGAGGGCGTCGGGCGTCCGCTCCGCCCATGCCTCCACCATCTGGTGCACCGACGCGAAGGCGGGAACCGACGACGACGTCCGGCACCAGTCACCGAGCAGGAGCGACCGTTCGTCGGGCGGCAGGACGGTGAGCCGCGAGGTCCGGACGCCCGGATCGGCGACGATGGCGGCGAGCAGCGTGTGCCAGCGCGCCGGCCAGCGCTCGACGCCCGTCGGATGATCGATCCGGGTGCGCAGGCCGTCCGTCGACTGGACAGCCGTCAGCGCGAAACCCTGGTCCGAGCCGTCCTTGGCCCCTGCGGAGCGCAGCTCGAAGCACGTCCCGACCAACGGGTCACCGGGCTCGGCCGACACCTGCCGCCGCACCTGCACCAGCAGGTCGGCGAACGGCGGATCACCGGACAGGTCGACCCGGACGAGCCGGGTCCGGACGGGTTCCCCCGCGCTCACGGTCACCATCTGCTCCCGCTCGCCGCCGCCCCGGACGACCAGTACGGCGAACGCGGCCAGCAGCGTCTCCTCCAGCGCCACCGTGTACGTCCGGCTCACCTCGGCCAGCCCGTCGGCCAACTCATCCGGCAACTCTTCAGCCAACTCATTGGCCAACTCATTGGCCAACTCGTCGGGCAGCCACGACGAGTTCCTGCTCAGCGGGATGTCGAGGCGGTCGGCCATGACGCTCCTTCACGACGTGTCAATGTGGGGTGGTGGTCGGGTGACGGTCAGTTCGCTGGTGTTCGGGCACGCCGGAGCCGACCCGCCTCGTTGCGGGGACCCAGCGGGTCGTGCGGGTCCGCTCCTTCACCCCCGCTCGCGTCCAGGAGCGACCGAGCGGCCCTCCTCCATCGCCCTGACCAGGCTCGCGGGGCGCATGTCCGTCCATCGCTCGGCGATGAACTTCAGGCATCCGGCCCGGTCCGTCGCCGGACACTCGACCGTCCAGCCCGCCGGAACCTCCGCGAAAGTGGGCCAGAGCGAGTACTGGCCCTCGGCATTGACCAGTGCCGTGTAGGAAGCATCCGGGTCGTCAAAGGGATTGAGCATGAGCTTCCTCCGGGTCTGGTTAATTGCTGAGCGACAGGAAACAGCGCACAGCTCATGTGCGGACGCAGGACGTAAGTCATTAGCCATCAGAATGCGAGTACTCGTCAAGTCCCTTATCTTGGCGTTTAACGTCGCTGGTCACTCGACTGGCTGAGATCCCTGCAAAGCGGGCGCACGCGACGCGGCCGTTCTCCACGCTTCGAGATGTCGAGTAACGAAGTGCGAGAGAACGGCCGCTGCATATGAGTCTGTCCGTCGATGGGTCCGCCGGTGAGGCAATGGCCCGATTGTCCCGCTTTCGGGTTGAGTTTTACGAGAGTCTCTACGCGCGCGGCGACGCGCTCTTCGAGCTGACCGACGCGATCCTGTGCACGGACGGGCCGGTGAAGACACTGGTCGAGCTGTCATTGGCGGTCGAGCACCGACGTGGGCACGGCACCCTGTACGCAGCACTGAACGGCGGCGTTCTGGAGCCGACGCGTTTCCGTCGCCTGCTGGCCACCCTGCCGCTGCCCCGTGCGGGCGAGGGACGGATCGTGCTGGCCGTCGACGTCTCCAACTGGCTGCGACCGGACGCGGCCACCAGTCCCGACCGGCTGTTCTGCCACGTTCACGGACGCGGCGCCAACAACGCGCAGATCATCCCCGGCTGGCCCTACTCGGTCGTGGCCGCCCTGGAGGAGGGCCGCACCTCGTGGACCGCGATCCTGGACGCGGTGCGCCTGGGCCCCGCCGACGACGCGACCGCCGTCACCGCCGCCCAGTTGCGTGATGTTGTCGCACGGCTCACCACCGCAGGCCACTGGCGTCCCGGCGAGCCGGACATCCTGATCGTCATGGACTCCGGGTACGACGTCACCCGCCTGGCGTTCGTCCTGGCGGACCTGCCGGTCGAACTGGTCGGACGCCTGCGCTCGGACCGGGTCATGCTGCGCGACGTCGGCGAGCGTCGCTCGACCCCGCGCGGCGGGCAGCCACGCAAGCACGGCGGCGTGCTGACCCTGGCCAAGCCCGACAGCTGGCACGAACCCGACACGGCCACCGCCACCGACACCACCCACTACGGCAAGGCCCAAGCCCAGGCATGGGACCGCATGCACCCCCGCCTGGCCCGACGCGGCCCCTGGCTCGACCACATCGACGAACTCCCGCTCCTGCACGGCACGTTGATCCGCCTGCACGTCGAATACCTGCCAGGCGACCGGACCCCGAAACCACTGTGGCTGTGGTCATCACGCGCCGGCTCCACCGCCTCCCACGCGGACCTGCTCTGGCGGGCCTACCTGCGCAGGTTCGATCTCGAACACACCTTCCGGCTGTTCAAGCAGACCCTGGGCTGGACCGTCCCAAAGATCCGTGACCCACACTCGGCCGACCTGTGGACATGGCTGGTCATCGCCGCCCACACCCAGCTCCGCCTCGCCCGCCCCCTGGCCGAGGACCTTCGCCGGCCCTGGGAGAGACCCGCCCCTCCGAACAGGCTCACGCCCGCCCGAGTGCGCCGAGGGTTCCGCAACATCCGACCGACCACGGCCAATCCCGCCGGTGTTCCCAAACCGTCAACCCCCGGCCCCGGACGCCCGCCTGGCGTGAAGAACCACACGATCGCCCCTCGCCCCGACGTCGGAAAGACCGTCAAACGCGAACCCACACTCGAAGCCCACCGGGCCATGAAAGCGGCGACACCTTAAACGCCAAGCTTATACGCCCGTGTGCAACCGAAAAGGACTGGCAGTTGCACACCGGCGTCGGGGCCGATGTCCCGCCCGCACGAGGCAGGCCGTCCAGAAACTGACCTGACACGCCGCCTTCGGCAGGTACTGCCAACCACCCTGGGGACCAGAAGGGCTTTCGAGGCGTGCGGTACGCCTCCCGATGTCGCAACCGGACACCCTGCCGAAATCCCGCATCAGCTGATCAGGGACTCGACACCTCATCCTGGATCCACCGATCGAAGATCGGGGCGGCAAGGGGCTGACGCAGAGAGGTGCCCGCTGACCTGGGATGATGGGAGTTCTCACGCTTCCAGCAGGCCCGATCAGCGAGGCACCTCGTAAGTGAAAT
>Ga0302314_10000791_pt1 | contig 58801 bp, 55 predicted proteins | sample III_Palsa_N2_3_FD_200533 | JGI IMG/M metagenome (GOLD analysis project Ga0302314, IMG submission 200533) | Peat permafrost microbial communities from Stordalen Mire near Abisko, Sweden - III_Palsa_N2_3 | ecosystem: Environmental > Terrestrial > Soil > Palsa > Peat permafrost | place: Sweden...
TGACGATCGTCTGCGCGATCTGCGGACGGATGCCGCTGATGATGCAGTCAGCGCCCATCAGGCGGATAGCCGTGACGGTCTTGAGCAGGTGTTGCGCGACCAGCGTGTCGACGGTAGGAACGCCGGTGATGTCGATGATCGCGAGCTCGGAGCCCGTCTCGACGATGCGAGTCAGCAGCGACTCCATCACCAGTTGCGTACGGCTGGAGTCGAGCGTGCCGATCATCGGGACAGCGAGCACACCGTCCCACAGCTTGACGACCGGTGTCGACAATTCGAGCAGCTCCTGCTGTTGGCGCAGGATGACGTCCTCGCGCGAGCGCTGGTAGGTCGTCGCGGTCCATTGCGCCATGCGGTCGACCAGCGTCGAAGCCGCCCAAAGCGCTTTGAACGCACGTTGTGGATCCGCGTCGAGCAAATGATTCAGACCCGCGAAGAGCGGTTTCTTGATGGCCAGCACGAAGTAGCTCGTCTCTCCCGCGCTCGCCCCCTGGGCGGCTCGCGACTGGGACAGTTCCGCCAGGACAGATCGAGTGCGACTCCACGCGTCTCCATCGAACCGGGTCAGGTCGGCATCGGCGCGGATGGCCTCCTGCAGCGAGTCCAGGAGTTCCTGGGCGTCTTGCGGCGCCGTCTTCGTGATCGAGGCCCTGTCGCCCGACTGCGTGGCTTCGGACAACCAGGACTTGAGAAAGTCCTCTGGCGCGGCCTTCAAGACGTCGTCAAAGAGGGCGTTTTCTTGTTTCATGCGGATCCTGTGGCCCCGACAAGGGTCCTTTCGGATCCCTTCAAAAGCCTGAGTTGAGTGGTCGAACGCTGCTCGACAGCAGTTCGGCAAAGTGCTGCATCCGCTCGTAGCACGGTCGAGTTCAAGCCGGAGCTCGACTGCAGATGAACCGATGGTACACGCGGATGAGCACCGGCTGCCTTCGCCAAACCTATGCGCTCCAGTGTGTAAATCCGTTCAGCAAGCCGATGGTGGTGGCCGATGCCGAGTACAGCTTTTCGTCATTCAGCGAGGTCACTTCGGCAGCGCGTGACCGTACGAAGTGGCTTCGATACAGACATCAGGAGTGTTCCAAAGATGTCTTCGTATGAATACATGAACTACCCTCCAGGTAGTCCAAGATTTCATCCGCACCCCCCGTGGGTCAGTTTTCAATCGGCGCCGACACCGGAGTTCCGCATGCGGGACTGAGGAACTCACGCTTCACGGCAGGCGAGACAGCCGTCGCTCGGTGCCAGCGCATCCTTTCAGCTGGCCAATGCCTGCAGAGACGATGCCGCGGGCGCCGGTGCCGCCAGCGCCGCCGATGCCGCGCCTGGTGCCACCGTGGCGGTCGCATGCGGAGAGCCCATTAGCGCTGGATAGTCCTTCAACATCGACTGCCCATAGAGCGGCTTGAACGCGCCCTGGTGGCAACTCGCACAGTTGACCTTCGCGACGTCGCCCGTTGGGCCCAGGCGCATCGCCGGAAATGTCGGCGTCAGCGGGATCAGGTACGCCTCGTTAAGATCGCGCGCCATGCGGATGCCGTACCAGGCGGTGACGCGCTGAGGCGTGCTCTGCGTCCAGTTCGCGAACGCCGGACTGCTGTGGCAGTACGTGCAGTTGACGCCGAGCGATCGCGAGATGTGCATCATCAGGCCGTAGGTGGCCTCCGTTTGCTTGATCGATTGGCGGTTGCCGGACTGCAGCGCCGTCGTGCCGGCGACACGGATCTCGTTGGAGTCAGCCAGGAACAGGCTGAACGGATCGTTCGGCAGCGAGGCGTAGCCGACGCTCATCGCCGGCGCGTTCTGTCCTGCGCGATTGCCCACCATGCTGTGCGGGTTCTGCGGCACGGCGGAGAACCACGTCGCGGCGGGGATGTTGTTGCCGCGATGGCAGGTGTAGCAGGTGACACCCGTGGTGGCGACGTGTGACTGCCAGTCCGCGTTGACGTGTCGCGTCATCTCGAGCATTCGGCGGGCGACGACCTTGGTGTAGATCGAATCGTCCGCGAAGTTCTGCGGGTTGTGGCAATACGTGCATCCCTGCTGAGGCGCGACCCACTGCGTCATGGCGGCCATCGTCCGTGTGAATTCGCCCACGCTCTGGTCGCCGAGCACCTTCACGTTCTTGAAGACCTGGTTCGCGCGCGGGCCGTCCTGCGACGCCGCCGGTTGCGGAGGCGGCACCGCGTTGTTCGCAGCCTGCTCGGCGAGCAGCCGGGGGTTGTAGATCTCGACCATGCCGGTGCCGCGATACCCGTGCTGCACGGTCACGACAGGCGGCCGCTCGCAGCCCGAGAGTGCCAGCAGCGCGCCCAGCAGGAGTATGAGTCGATGCGCGTTCATTGCGAGGCTCCGTTCTGCGGCCCAGGGGCGACGACGGGATCTGGCGTCGCGGCCGGCACTAGCGGGGTCGCCGCCGCGGGCGGCTGCTCCGGCGTCTTCGGCGCTGGCATCGCCTTCAACACGGGTAGTGCGGGATCGACGACGGTGCCGAACACCGTGGGATAGGCCGGCGCGACGTGATGTTTCACCGACCATAGGTACCAGTTGTCGACGACCGTGCCCGTCAGCAGGATCCCGATGCCACCGGTCAACGGGCACAGTACGGCGAACCACCATGCCCAGCGATGGATCGATTCCATCGTCGCGTTGAAGCCCATCGTCCAGCGCCAGAACAAGGCCGCGCGTTCGGACGCCGTGCCGCGATCGACGATCTGTTCGATCTCGCGCTCGCCGCCGAACCGGCTCACGGCCAGGATCGTTGCGCCGTGCATGGCGAACAGCAGCGCCGAGCCGTAAAGGAACGCGATCGAGAGCATGTGGAACGGGTTGTAGAACAGGTTGCCGTAGCGCAGCGAGAAGGCGGCAGTCCAGTCCAGATGCGGGAAGATCCCGAACGGCACGGCCTCGCCCCAGCTGCCCATCAGCAACGGGCGGATGAAGCCCAGCACGAGCATCAGCCAGATCGCGGACAGGAAGGCCCACGCTACGTGTGTGCCCATGCCCAGTGCGCGGGCACGCCGGTACATGCGCGCGCACCACAGCAGCACCGAGGACGTGAGGAAGAAGCCGCCCAGCAGCCACCAGCCGCCCTCGTTCATCGGCGGGATGTGCAAGCCGTACGACGGCGGCGGCGGCTCGAGCGCCAGCCATGGCAACTGTCGGACGAACTGCACAGGGTCCCAGTTGACCGAGGCCCACATGTTCAGGCCGACGATTTCGAACCAGGCGAAGCCGCAGATCAGCGAAGCGACGCCCAGCCAGCCGAGATAAATCGGACCGATCTGCGCATCGCCGATCTTGCCCAGCCAGTGCCAGTGCGTGGTGTCGCGCAGGCGCTCCTGGTCGTCGCGCCCGATCGTGATGTTGCCCACCGACGGGGCGCTGACCTGGACGCGTGTGAACAGATTCTGGTACTCGGCCATCTGCGGTCTCCGTGTTCTTTGTCGTGCTCTTGATCGATCAGTGCCAGATCGGCAGGTTGAGCCACCACGTCCACCATTCGGGCCACCCGCGTGTCCAGAACGGTCCGCTGATCACGATGCACACCGCGCTCCAGAACACCGCCGACAAGGCCAGGAACAGGCCGAGGCGGTGGATCCCGAGCGTGCCGACGGAGTAGCCGATCGTGTCGCGGAAGAAGGTGTTCTCGTGCTCCGCGGTCTTGACGGTCTCACCGCGCGCTGGGTTCGTCGACGACAGGATCAGGCCGCCGTGCAGCGACAGCGCGAACGTCGTGGCGAAGAAGAAGCTGACCCCCAGCATGTGCGCCGGGTTGTAGTGGAAATGCAGATACTGGTACCCCGTATTCGAGACCCAATCGAGGTGGCTGATGATCCCGTACGGGAACCCGAAGCCCCAGGCGCCCATGAGCATCGGCCGGATGATGACCAGCGTGACGTAGGCCAGGATCGCGAAGCCGAACGCGACCGGCACGTGCAGTCCTATGCCCAGCTTGCGGCAGATCTCGACCTCCCGCAGCGCCCACGAGATGAACGAGCCCGTCGCGCAGACCGTGATCAGCTGCCACAGTCCGCCTTGCATCAGCGGCGCCATGCCGAGCCCGTACTTCAGGTCAGGTGGCGCGATGCTGATCTGCCAGAGATTCCAGGTCGGGCCTTGCGACGCTGCCCAGATGATCAATAGCGTTCCGGTGAGCGCGAAGAACGCTGTCGTGACGCCGAAGAAGCCGACATAGAACGGGCCGACCCAGAAGTCGAACAGATCGCCTCCGAGCAGCGTGCCACCGCGCACGCGGTACTTGCGCTCGAAACTGAGCATCGCCATGTCGCGTCTCCTTCGCGTGAATCAATGCGCGATGGAGCGAGGCCGGCCCAAGGCCGCACGCTCGTCCACCGCGTCCGGGCGCCCTCTAGGGCTTGGGCGCGGGCATCGACGAGGTCTGGGCCGCCTGGGCCTTCGATCCGCCATCGAGCCAATTGAAGCGATTCGTGCTCAGCAAGATGAAATGAATCAGCAATGCCAGCACGAACAGGAACACGAAAAGTGCAACCAGCGCCCTGCGCGGGTCGAACAGCAACCAGATTCTCCACATGCTTGAATCTCCTCAAAGGAACGACATGATCGAGCCGGCCGCAGCCTTCACGCCGTCAATCAACGAACTCTCGCCCTCGGCCCCAGGGAACAGGGGCCTCCACTTCAGCATCAGCAGCTGGCAGACCAGCGCGACCATCAGGATGGCGATGAAGCACGTCACGAATGTCGGATCGAACGATTGCCGTTCGACCGATGGCGCTTGGGTGGCGTCGGCGACGATCAGAGCCACGGTCGCCATTGCCACACGAGAATGTGGGCAATGATGGCGATCAGCGTGAAACCCACGAAACTCTTCATGAAGATGCCGTGGAACTCCTGTGCTTCCTTTTCTGTGAGGCCGGATAGCGAGCCTCTCCCGTTGTCATCCATAGGTCTGCTCCTCAAGATACGGCCGCGAGGCCGACACCGCGCTGAACCTGCGCGGCAAGGTTGGCGAGGGCGCCACGGTTCATGTGACACCCTCCTCGACCAGTGCCACATGCACGCGGTCTAGTCCTTCGCGGCGAGCGCGCTGCTCGGCGCGATCGCGCAACTGCTTGGCTGCGGAAATTCGCACCAGCACCGGCTGCGCATCGACGATGCGTTCGAGGCGCGCGCGCGCCTCCTCGTCCCAGGCGAGCTCCCGGTGCAGGCGAGCCGGGGTCGGGTCGACGGCGTCCAGCTCCGTACCGAGCGGCAGGATGTGGAACAGCGCGTCGAACAGCGCGTTGCACACTTCCTGCAGCACGTAGGTGGCGCCTCCATAGCCCATGAACGGCGTCCCCGATCGCGCCCGGAATCGAGGCCGGGATGTAGCTGGGGCGCATCGGCCCCTTCGCGCCTGCCTCGGCCAGGTACATGCGTTCGTTGAAGCTGCCGAAAATCACGAGCGGCGCCTTGCTTCGCACCAGCTCTCGAATCGCCGCGTTGTCGGTCTTCGCGCCGGGGATGCGCGGAACGGCGAAACTGCAGGGCAGGCCCATCTCGTCCTCGAGGAAATGGCGCAGCCCGCGCGCGTAGGTCTCGCTCGCGACGACCGCGAAGCTGGCGGTGCCGAAGAAGTCCTGCGTCACCGAACGCCACAGGTCCCACACCGGCTTGATCGTCGTGTGCTTCTCGCGCTCGATGAAAGGCTCCGGATCCAGGCCCGTCAACTCGCCCAGCTTGCGCAGGAAGGCGGTGGTGCTGTGCAGGCCGATGGGTGCCTGCAGGTACGGCCGTTCGAGGGTCTCGCACAGCATGCGGCCGAACTCGCGGTACATGCACACGTTGACGTCCGCCTCGACCAGCCGCGCGACGTCGGCCACGTGGCTACCGAGCGGGAACACCATGTTCAGCTCGCAGCCGATGCCTTGCACGAGCCGACGTATCTCCGCAATGTCGCTGGGCCCGTTGAACATGCCGTAGCTGGGCCCGATGATGTTGACGCGCGGCTTCTCGCCATCGGCACGCACGCGCGCCGGCACCTTGCGCAGCCCGAACTGCTGCCATAGCCACGAGATCGCCCGGTTGGCGCATTGCCATTGGTCCTCGTCGATCGTGCGCGGCAGGAAACGCTGGATCGTCGTGCCTTCGGGGGTCACGCCGCCGCCGATCATCTCCGCGATCGAGCCGGTCACCACGACCGATGGCAGGTCGGGATCGAGTACCGCATGGGCGCGCTTCATCGCGCCTTCGGTGCCTTCGCGTCCGAGCTGCTCCTCGGCCAGTCCGGTGACAACGATCGGGAGCTCGTGCGGCGGCAACGCATCGGTGTAGTGCAGCACCGAGGTCACGGGAAGGTTCTCGCAGCCGACCGGGCCGTCGATGATCACCTGCAGCCCCTTGATCGCGGTAAAGACGTACACCGCGCCCCAGTAGCCGCCCGCACGATCGTGGTCGAGGATGAACATCAGATCATCTCCTCGGCCTTGCGCTTCTTCGCCAGCTTGGCCACTTGACGGCGCGTATCGGCACGGAACTCCGGACGCAGCTGCGGCACGCCGTCCCATACGCCTGCGCGATCGCCGGCACCCACGTTTCCGAAGAAGTCGCTCATCTGGTCGAAGCGCGACTGGTTGCCGATGGCCGCGTTGATCACCTGGGCCAGCGAGCCGCCACCGGCGGGGCCCATCAAGGGTCGCGCCGAGATCAGGTTCGTGAAGTACAGCGCCGGAGTGCGCGCCTCCTTGGCGGCCTGCACGACCGGTGTGGTGCCGATGACCAGCTGTGGATTGAACTCGTGGAACGCGGCCAGGTCGGTCTCCAGCGACGCGCGGAACTGGACATGCACGCCGCGCGCTTGCAACCAGTCGCGGTCGCCTTCGTTCCACGGCGTGCGCGGACAAGCGGTCCCGCAGTAGCGCAGATCGGCGCCGCTCTCGACCAGCAGGCGCGCGACCAGCAGTTCGGAGCCTTCGTAGCCAGACAACGTGATGCGCCCCTTGATCGGCATCGCTGCGAGCGCGCCGCGAATCGCCGGCAGGACACGGTTCTTCGCCGCGTCGATGTCGGCCTGGCCGATGTTGCAGGCCTCGCCTACTGCCTGCAGCCAGGCTTCGGTGCCGTCGTGGCCCACTGGCGCCGAGCCGACGATGCGGCGACCGGCAGCCTGAAATTCCCGCACGCTCGCCGTGTAGAACGGATGGACGGCCGCGACCGCGGCGCAGTCGAGCGCTGCGTACAACTCGCGCCACTCCCGCGTTGGAACCACCGGCCCCGCCGCCAGGCCCATCGGCTCGAGCATGCGGCCAATCACGATCGGGTCGGCCGGGAACATCTCGCCGAGCAACGTAATAGTCGGTTTGTCGCTGACGCCGCCGCGCGGTGCCTGCACCGGCCCCGACTCGGCTTCGCTGCGCGCGTACTTCAGCATCGCGCCGGCGAGGACGTCCTTCGCCTCGGCGTGCGTGGGGACGCCGAAGCCCGGCACGTCGACGCCGATGATGCGCACGCCGTCGATCTCCTTGGGCAGCAGCCGCAGCGGCACGCCGCTGGCGGTCGGCACGCACAGGTTGATCACGACGATGGCGTCGAGCGCTTCCGGCTTCGCCTGTTCGTGCACGGCTTCGCGGATATCCTCGAACAGCTTGCCGGTGACGAGGGTCTCGCTGTTGAACGGCACGTAGCCCACGCTGCGCCGCGCGCCGTAGAAGTGCGACGTGAACGTGAGTCCGTAGACGCAGCAGGCCGAGCCGCTGAGGATGGTCGCGGTGCGCCGCATGCGTAGCCCGACGCGCAGCGCGCCGAACGCGGGGCACATGCTTTGCGGTTGGTCATGGGGGCCTTTCGGGTAGTCGGCAGCGTATTGGTCGAGCACGTCGCTCTTGCCGGCGGCGCGCGCCGCGGCCAGCAGTTGCACCTGGCCGCTGTGGCAGCCGACGCCGTCACCTTCGAGCGCTGCGGGCACCGGAACCGCCGCAGCTTCCGCGCGGGCGGGAACGATCGGGATGACAGGCGAGTTCATGGTCGTCGCTCGATTTAAGCCGCGTCGTAGATCACTTCGAGGGACGGTTTGATCACCTCGTCCTTGCCCACCATGTCGACCAACGTCGCCGGCTCGAGCACCACGTTGCGGCCCACGGTGTCGGCCGAGAACAGGCCTAGCAGCCCGTCCTGGGTCAAGGGCGTGGGACGTACCGGCGGCGCTTCCGCGACGTTCTTGGCGAGCGTCTCGAACAGCGGTGCCCACTGCGTGCCGGGGCGGCCGATGATCTCGTAGCTCGCGCTCTTGCGGCGGATGTCGTCGTGCGCAGGAATGGCCGCGAGTACGGGGATGCCGGCCAGTTCGGCGAACGCCGCGGCTTCGCCCGTGCCGTCGTCCTTGTTGATGACGACGCCGGCCACGCCGACGTTGCCACCCAGTTTTCGGAAGTATTCGACCGCGGAGCACACGTTGTTGGCGACGTACAGCGACTGCAGGTCGTTGCTGGCCACGACGATCACTTTCTGGCACATGTCGCGCGCGATCGGCAGGCCAAAGCCGCCGCACACGACGTCGCCGAGGAAGTCGAGCAGCACGTAGTCGAAGCCCCAGTCGTGGAAGCCGAGCTTCTCGAGCGTCTCGAAGCCGTGGATGATTCCGCGGCCGCCACAGCCGCGCCCGACTTCGGGGCCACCGAGCTCCATCGCGAACACGCCATCACGCTTGAAGCACACGTCGCCGATGGCCACCGTGTCGCCTGCGAGCTTCTTCTTCGAGCTCGTCTCGATGATGGTCGGGCAGGCTCGGCCGCCGAACAGCAGGCTGGTGGTGTCGCTCTTGGGATCGCAGCCGATCAGGAGCACCTTCTTGCCCTGCTGCGCCATCATGTAGCTGAGGTTGGCGAGCGTGAAACTCTTGCCGATGCCGCCCTTGCCGTAGATCGCGATGATCTGCGTCGTCTTGGCGGCCGGCGACGTCGACACCGGATCGGGCTCGATCGCTGCCTCGGCGCGCAGCTGGTCCTTCATCATGAAATGGACCGGCGCGGCCTGAGGAATCGTTGCAGTGCTCATGCGGTGTGTCTCCAGTCGAGGACCATCTTCAGGCAGGCGCTGTCGCCGAAAGCGGTGACGTAGGCGCCGGCCGCGTGTTGCGCCTGCTCGCGGTGGGTGATGAGCCCGTCGAGCGAGAACGCGCCACTCTCGGCCAGCGCGGTGACGGCCAGGAGATCGTTGCGATGCCATTCCGCTGCACAGCGGATCTGCGCCTCGCGCATGAACGCGGGCGCGAAGGAGAACTGCAGAGGCTCGCTGTAGAAGCCGGCCAACACGATCTCGCCGCCGGGGGCCAGGCGCGTCACGAGCTTGTCCAGCAGCGCGGCGTCGCCGCTGACGTCGTAGATAGCGCGATAGTCGCGGCGCGGGTCGTCGGCGGGATCGACCACCGTGTAGCCCTCGGCGCCGGTGGCGCGCGCGGGATTAGTCTCCCAGACGGTGAATCCGGTGAAGCCGGCGGCGACGTTGAGGCGGGCGAGCAGGCGTCCGAGGACGCCGTGGCCGACGATCAGGTCGGGCGGCACGATGTGATCGTGGTCGCGCTTGCCGCCGCCCGAGACCGCGTGGTACGCCGTGGCGGCGAGCGCGAGCAGCACGGCCTGTTCGCCCAGCGTGTCGTCGAGCGCCACCGCGCGCGCGGCGGGCAGCACGACCCGTGACGATGCGCCGCCGAACAGCCCGCGTACTTCGCCGTAGCAACGGGCGCCCGGCACGAAGACGCGCTCTCCGATTTCCAGGCCTGCGTTGCGACCCGCGTGCGTCACCCGGCCCACCGACTCGTAGCCCGGCACGAGCGGATAGCCCATGCCGGGGAACGTCGGCATCCGGCCCGTCCACAGCAGCCGTTCGGTGCCGGTGCTGATGCCGCTCCATTCGACGTCGACGACGATGTCCTCGTCTCCCGGCGCCTGCAGCTCGAGGCGACTCAACGAGAGCTTCTCGGGCTCTTCCATGACCACGGCAAGGCTGTTCATTCGAGGCCTCCGATCGCAGGACGCCGATCCGACCCACGCGCCGGCAGCGGCGTGGAGGGCGGGATCAACATGCAGTTCATGGAGTCATCCTAGGCTTACCATCTAAAGTGTCAATAGAGGTTTACATATAAACAGTCGCGGACTGTTCACGGTCGCCTGGCGCTCAACAAGCCGGTCTGCAGCGGCATCCGTGTCGGCAGATGCCGTACGGCGACGAAGCCCGCGTCGAGCAGCGCCTGCGTCAGTTCGACGGCGCTACGCGGCCGGCCACGACCCATCGCCAACAGGTACATGCCGAAATAGGCGTCGCCCATCGTCTGCGAGCCGGGTGTCGCGGCCATCGGCTCGCCCAGGAGCAGCACGCCGCCCGGCGGCAACGCCTCGAACGCGGCGGACAGCAGCCGGCGCATGCCGGCATCGTCCTGGTCGTGGACGACGCGCACCAGCGAGATGACGTCGGCGCCGCGCGGCAGCGGGTCGCGCAGGAAGTCGCCGCCGTGGATCGTCGCTCGATCGGCCAGTCCCTCGGCCTCGAAGCGTCGTTCCGCACGTCGACTGACGGCCGGCAGGTCGAACAGCACCAGACGCAACTCTGGATGCCGGCGACCCGCGCTGGCCAGGAATCCACCGTCGCCGCCGCCCACATCCAGCAGGCAGCGATGGTGACGCAGCGGACAGGAGTCGAGGATCTCGTCGGCGACGAGCGGCTGCGAGGCCGCCATCAGGGCGGAATACTCGGCGACCTGGCGTGGTGCCAGCGCCGCCGGCGCCTGCTCCACGGCGTAAGGCCAGTAGCTGGCGAGTTCGCCGAGCTGCCCGCGCAGCAGGGCGACCGGGTCGCGCAGATCGGCGTAGAGCGCTGCGTGGTGCTCGACCATCGCCGATAGCGCGGCGTTGTCGACCATCGCGGCACCCAGCGGACCCAGGCCGTAGCGCCCGCGTCTGCGTCGCTCCAGCAAGTGCAGGGCGACGGCCGCGTCGAGCAGGCGCAAGGCCGAGACGACGGGCAGGTCGGTGCGTTGCGCGATGTCGTTCGCGGACAGCGGAGAGACAGCCAGCAGCTTGAACAAATCGAGGCGCACGCAGGCGTACAGCACCTGCGAATAGACGAACCCGGCGACCAGGTCGAACAGCGCGGCGGCACGGCGTCGAGCGATCCACCGGGTCGGCGCGAACGCCAGCGCGCGGCGCCGGAAGTCCGGGCTCGCCAGCAAGCGATCGCGCATGGCCTGCCAGCGCGCGACGAGGCCGCGCTCCCCTGCGGCGGGCCGCGGAGGCTCGGATTCGGCCTGCAGCGACGTGGGAACGGTCATGTCGATGTCCGAGCCACGTTCGACTCAGGTGGTCGACGCCACCAGCTCCTCGGCCAGTTGGCGCGGGATCAACCGGTTGGCCTCGGCGCGCACCAGCGCCCGCAGCGACGCGGTGCCGGCGCATTCCGGCACCGCGCGCTCGGCTTCTTCGATCAGGCGCTCGAAGTGGCGCGTCGCGGCCGCCAGGCCGCGCTCGCGCGCCAGGCTGGGTCGGTCGAGCGCCTTGTCGCGGCCGACGGGCTTGCCCAGCCACTGCAGCGTCCCGGCCGCGTCGCGGATGTCGTCGGCGGCCTGATAGGCATCGCCCAAGCGTGCACCCAGCTTCTCCCAACGGGATGCATCGGCACCAGCCGCCTGGGCCCCGGCCTTGGCACTGGCGATGAACAGCGCGCCCGTCTTGGCGCGGTGGTAGCGCCCTAGGTCGACGGCCGGCTCGCATTCCCAGGCCTGGCCCGCGGCGATGCCGGACGGCAGGCCGACCCCTGCTGCCAGCGTCGCGACCAGGGGCGCCAGCCGGTGCGGCGAGCGCCCTGCGCCTTTGGCCAGCGCCTCGAAGGCGAGCACGATCAGCGCATCGCCGGCCAGCACCGCCAGCCGCTCGCCGAAGGCGCATTGCACGGAGGGCTGGCCGCGCCGGGTCAAGGCGGCGTCGAAGCAAGGCAGATCGTCGTGAACCAGCGAGGCGCAATGGAGCAGCTCGATGGCCGCCGCGGCGCCCAGCGCGAGTGCGGGGTCGTCGATGTCGCAGGCACGCGCGACCGCGAGGCACAGCTGGGGCCGGATCCGCGCGCCTCCCGGAAAGACGGCGTGACGCACGGCGGCCGCGAGTCGCGGCGGATGGCCCGGAGCGCCGGTGTTCGCCAGGGCGTCGACCAGCGCGCGTTCGATGCAGGGTCGTGCCGACATCGACATGGAACTCTCCCTGCGCACGCGGCGCTTGTAAATCGAACGAAAGACTATAGAGTGTCACGCAGAATAGACATTTACGCATGTCAAGTCAAACATGACATCGTTGAAAACTTCACTGGCCATCGTCGTCGGGGCGGGGATCGGCGGACTCACCTCGGCGGCACTGCTGGCGGCGCGTGGCGTCGACGTGCGAGTGTTCGAACGCGCGCCGGCGTCCGGCGGCAAGTTGCGCACGCACGCCGTCGGTGGTCTCGACATCGATGCAGGCCCGACCGTCTTCACGATGCGCTGGGTATTCGACGAGCTGTTCGCCGAGGTGGGTGCCCGTCTCGACGACATGCTGACGCTCGCCCCCGCGCGGATCGTGGCACGCCACGCATGGGCGGACGGGCCGACGGTGGCACGACTGGATCTGCCCGCCGAATTCGAGGCCGCGGTCGATGCAATAGGGCGCTTTGCCGGGGCCGAGGATGCGCGCGGCTACCGCGAGTTCTGTGCCCGTGCCGGTGCGATCCATGACGCCCTCGAGAAGCCATTCCTTCGGGCCGGTCGCACGGACATCCCGGGTCTGCTGTGGCGCGGTGGGCTGCAGGGCCTGCCCGGAATGCTTCGCATCTCGCCGTTCGCGTCCTTGTGGCCGGAGCTGGCACGCCACTTCACAGATCCGCGGCTGCGCCAACTGTTCGGTCGATACGCGACCTATTGCGGCTCATCGCCCTGGCTGGCGCCGGCCACGCTGATGCTGGTCGCGCATGTCGAGCGCATGGGCGTCTGGCGGGTCGATGGCGGCATGCAACGGATCGCGCAAGCCGTCGAGGCGCTGGCGACGCGCGCGGGTGCGCGTTTCCGGTTCGGCGCACAGGTCGAACAGATCATCGAGCGCGATGGCCGGGCCTGCGGCGTGCGCCTGACCGACGGCGAGGTGGTGCATGCCGACGTCGTCGTGTTCAACGGGGACGTCAATGCCCTGGCCACCGGCCTGCTCGGGACGCCGGCGCGTCGCGGACTGGGCGCCCATGCGCGTCGCTGGCAAGCGGACAAGGGCCGTTCGCTGTCCGCGTTGACCTGGAGCGTCGCGGCGCGGACGTCGGGGTTTCCGCTCGTGCGCCACAACGTGATGTTCTCGCAAGACTACGCCGCCGAATTCGAAGCGCTGTCGGCGGGGCGGCTGCCCCCTGATCCGACCGTCTACGTCTGTGCGCAGGATCGCGGGGACGACGAACCGTCCGTCTATGCGCAGGCTCCGCAGCGGCTGCTGTGCCTCGTCAATGCGCCTTCCGCCGTGCCGGGCCGGCACCTCACCGAACAGGAGATCGCCACATGCGAGAACCAGGCATTTCAGCGCTTGGCGCGCTGCGGACTGCAGCTCGACACGGTGGCGCCGATGAGGCGGACGACGCCGAGCGATTTCGAGACGCTCTTTCCGGGAACGGGCGGGGCGCTCTATGGGCCGCCAAGCCACGGCTGGCGGACGTCGTTCCAGCGGATGGGTGCGCGTCATGCGATGCCGGGCCTGTACCTGGCCGGGGGCAGCACGCATCCTGGACCGGGCCTGCCGATGGCGGCGCTGTCCGGCCGGCTCGCGGCGCAGGCGGTCTGCGAAGACCTGGTTTCGACTTCCAGCCCCCGCCCGATGGCTATGCGTGGTGGTATGTCGACGCGTTGAGCGATGACGGGCGACATGCGCTGACGATCATCGCCTTCGTCGGCAGCGTCTTCTCGCCGTACTACGCGGCGGCCCGTCGGCGCGCGCCCACGGACCCGCGCGATCACGTGGCGCTGAACGTGGCGCTCTATGGAGATCGGGCGCGCCGCTGGACGATGACCGAACGCGGCCGGGATCAGCTCACGGCGAGCGCCGACGCGCTGCGCATCGGCCCGAGCGCGCTGGAGTGGGACCGCGACACGCTGGTCGTCGCCTTGCACGAAATCGCCGCGCCGTGGCCACGGCGCGTGAGCGGGTGCATTCGCATCGAGGGGCTTCTCCCCGGGCTGCAGCCGATCGACCTCGATGCGGCAGGCCGTCACCGCTGGCAGCCGATCGCGCCGCGGGCGAGGGTCGCGGTCGATCTCGATGCGCCGGCGCTGAAATGGGCCGGCGAGGGCTACGTCGACTCGAACCAGGGCGACCTGCCGCTCGAGACGAGCTTTGCGTCGTGGCAGTGGTGTCGCACGCCGCGCCCCGACGGCGGCACGTCCATTCGCTACGACGTGCGTGAGCGCGAAGGCCGCGCCCAGGCGTTGCGGCTGGACATCGCGCCGGATGGCCGCGTGCAGTTTGGCGGCCCGCGGCCGTCCCGCCCGCTCGAACCTTCACGCTGGGGCATCGCGCGCGCCGCTCACGACAGCGCCGCGCTGTGCCGCACCCTCGAAGACGGCCCGTTCTATGCGCGCTCGCTGCTCGCGACGCCCTGGCAGGGGCAGTCGCTGCCGACGTTCCACGAGAGCCTGTCGCTGGACCGATTCCGCGCGCGCTGGGTCCAGGCGATGCTGCCGTTTCGCATGCCGCGTCGCGCCGGCTCGCCAGGCTGAGCGACACCGGCGTTGTCAGTGACGCGGCGTCTTGTCATCCCTGTCGACGCGTCGCGCCGTCGCCTCGCGGCTCTCCGACTCGCGCCGCGCGCGACGGGTCGCCCGCAGTTCCCACAGGCCCCAGGCGACCGCGCCGCCGAGCACCAGCGTCAGCTCGACCGCGCCGAACAGGTGGTCAGCCATGCACGCCGCAGCGTGGATGCGGACGCAGGAACAGTTGCGTGACGGTGTCGGCCAGCGCGGGCTCCTGGTCGGCGGAATGCAGCGCGGCGAGGGGCCCGTGAAGCATCTTGCCGGTGAGTCCGCGGGCGAGGCTCTCCAGCACGTGGGCCGTCGGTTCGCCGCGCGCGATGCGTCGGTGCGCGCGCGCGAGTTCCTCCGCGCGCCAGTCTGCCGCCTGCTGCTGCAGCGAGCAGATCAGCGGGACCAGGTCGCGCTGCGTCAGCCAGTGTCCGAAGCTGCGCACGCGGTCGTCGATGATGGCCTCGGCATCGCGCACGGCGGCCAGCCGGTGCGCGCCGGCGTGTTCGACGCAGTCGGCCAGATCGTCGAGCGAGTGCAGGTAGGCGTCGGGCAGGCGGGCGACCTCGGGCTCGATGTCGCGCGGCACGGCAAGATCGAAGAACAGCATCGGACGGCGTCGTCGTGCCTTCAGTGCGCGCTCCACCGCGCCGAGGCCGATCAACGGCAGCGTGCTCGCGGTGCAGGAGATGACGATGTCGAACTCCGGCAGCCGGTTCGGCAGATCCGCGAGCGCCATCGGCGAGGCGCCGAGGCGTCGGGCCAGCGCTTCGCCGCGCTCGGCGGTTCGATTGGCGATGGTCATCGACTGCGGGTGGCGCCCGCCGAAATGCGTCGCCACGCGGTCGATCATGTCGCCGGCGCCCACGCACAGCACCTTCATCGCCGACAGGTCGCCGAACAGGCGCTGCGCGATGTGCACGGCGGTCGCCGCGACGCTCACCGAATGGAGGCCGATCTCGGTGGTCGTCCGTACGTCCTTGGCGACGGAGAACGAGCGCTGGAACAACTGATGCAGGGTACGGCCGAGGCCGCCCGCCGTTTCCGCGGCGCGCACGGCCTGCTTCAACTGGCCGAGGATCATCGGCTCGCCGAGCACTTGCGAATCGAGGCCGGACGCCACGCGGAACGCATGGCGCGCGGCGTCCGTGCCCTCGAGCGCGTAGGCGTGCGTCGCCAGTTCCGTCGAACGCCAGCCGCCGCGCGCGGCCAGCCAGTCGAGCGCAGGCCCCTTCAGGCAGCGTTCATCGTTGGCCGCGATATAGAGCTCCGTGCGGTTGCACGTCGACAGGATGGCCGCTTCGGCCTTGCCCTGGCCGAGATGATCTCGCAGGCCCTGCACGCTCTGCGACAGCGCATCGGACGGGATTGCGAAGCGGCCGCGCGCGTCGATGGAGGCGCTGCCGTGATTGAGGCCGAGGGCGAGCAGGCTCAACGCAGCGCTCCTCGTGCAGGCAGGCGGCGCGCCCCGTGATCGCGCTGCTCCAGCCGCATGAACAGCTCGACGACGAACAAGACGCCGCGCGCCTCGACTGCGGGCTCGGTGGACGCCGAGCGCACCATGGCCTCGTTGGCCGCCAGCACGGGCGCGTGAAGTTCGCGTGCGGTCGGCCAGGGCGTGGCCACTGCACGCGCCAGCAGCAACAGCCGGCGGCGTGGCGGCACGACCGTGCGCCGGCTCAGCGATTGCGGGATGTCCCGCGCCACCTGATGACCGATGGCCGCGTACAGCAGGCGCGCCGCGTTGATGCCCGGGCGGCAAGCCAGCGGCAGTGCCGAGACGCCCGCCGCTGCGCGCGCATAGAGCTTGTCCGCCTGCGCGAGCAGGCGTCGGACGACGCACTCCAGCGCAGCGCTGTGTGTGGGCTGCGCGAGCCAGCGATCGGGATCGATGCCGGCCTCGCGCAGCCAGGCGAGCGGCAGGTACACGCGGCCCATGCCGGCGTCCTCGGCGACGTCCCGGGCGATGTTCGACAACTGCATCGCCACGCCGAGATCGCACGCGCGGGCGAGGCCGTCGGCCGACCGCACGCCCATCAGCAACGCCATCATCGCGCCAACGGCGCCCGCCACGCGCGAGGCGTAGTCGAACAGGTCGTCCAGCGTCTCGTAGCGGCGGCCGTCGGCGTCCCACTCGAGTCCTTCCAGCAGCCGTTCGGGCAGCAGGCGCGGGATGCGGTGCCGCGCGACGACCGCGGCCAGCGCGCGATCGATCGCCGTGCCGCGCGGCGTTCCCGCATACGCGCGAGCCAGCCGATCGCGCAGCGAGGCCACCGCCGCATGGCGGTCGATGCCCTGAGCGGGCGCATCGACGGCGTCGTCGGCGATCCTGCAGAAGCCGTACAGCACGGAAGCCGGGTCGCGCACCGAGCGCGGCAGCAGCATCGAGGCCGCATGGAAGCTGCGCGCGTGCTGGCGCAGCAGCGCGCGGCAGACGGCGATGTCCGCGGGGTCAGGCGAGGGCGCTTGCGAGTGTTCGTCCATGCGGCACCACCGTGTCGAGAATGCGGGCGGAGGACAGGACGCCGGGCAGGCCGGCGCCAGGATGCGTTCCCGCACCCACGAGGTAGAGATCGCGCACTTCCTCGCTGCGGTTGTGCGGGCGAAACCAGGCGCTCTGCGTGAGGCGCGGCTCGGGCCCGAACGCGGCGCCGCGCCACGAGGACAAGGTGTCCTGGAAGTCCTGCGGCGTCAGCATCAGCGACGCCGCGACGTGCTGTTCGAGATCGGGCAGCAGCGTCTCCGAGAGCCTACGCGCGATCGCGTGGCGATACGGTTCTGCGCGTGTCTTCCAATCGGTACCGCTGCCCAGGTGCGGCACGGGGGACAACACGTAGAACGCATCGCATCCGGGCGGCGCCATCGACGGATCGGTCGCCGTCGGCCGGTGCAGGTAGAGGCTGAAGTCGTCGGCGAGCGCGTGGCGATCGAAGATGTCTGCCAGCAGCCCGCGATATCTCGGGCCGAGCGCGATCGTGTGGTGGGCGACGTCCGGGTAGCGGCGGCGGGTGCCGAAGTACCAGACGAACAGGCTCATCGACGATTTCTGGCGGTCGAGTCGCGCATCCGTCCAGCGCTTGCGGCGCACGCCGGGCATCAGCTTGCGATAGGTCCACGCGGAGTCGGCGTTGCTGACCACGACGTCGGCCGCGATGCGTTCGCCACTCGCCAGCCGCACGCCGCGCGCGGCGCCGTTCTCGACGAGGATCTCCTCGACCTGCTGGTTGCAGCGCACGCTGCCGCCTTGCCCGTCGATCAGGCCGACGAGCCCGCTCACGAGCTTGTTCGTGCCGCCCATCGCGAAGTGGACGCCCCATTGCCGTTCGAGAAAGGCGATCAGGCAATAGACCGAGGTGGTCGAGAACGGGTTGCCGCCCACGAGCAGCGACTGGAACGTCAACACGACACGCAGGCGCTCGTCCCGCACGTAGCGCGAGGCGAGGCCGTGGACGGTGCGGTAGCCCTGCAGCTTCGCCAGGTGCGGCAGCACGCGCAGCATGTCGCCGATCCGGTCGAAGGGGACATGCGCCAATTGCTCGAAGCCGACGCGGAAGATGGCTTCGCTCGCGGCCAGGAAACGCTCGTAGCCCTCGACATCGTCCGGCGCGAACCGGCGCACCGCGTCGCGCATGTCGGACGCGTCGCCGCTGTAGTCGAAGGTCGTGCCGTCGTCGAAGCGCAGCCGGTAGAACGGCGCCACCGGCAACAGCGTCACGTCGTCCGCGAGGCGCCGGCCGCACAGCGCCCACAGCTCCTCGAACAGGTGCGGCGCCGTGATCACGGTCGGCCCGGCATCGAAGACGAAGCCGTCGATCCGGTGCACCCGCGCCCGGCCGCCCGGCTGGTCGAGTTGCTCCAGCACGCTGACCCGGTAGCCGCGCGCACCCAGGCGCACCGCCGCCGCGAGGCCGCCGAAACCGCTGCCGATGACGACCGCATGCGGCTGGCCCCGCCGCGGGGATGACCGCGGGCGGAAATCCATCTGCGGAAGCGCGGGAGATACCCAATTCGTCAACATTCGTGGATAATATAAGTGTCACGCAAAGTTGACAACAGGGTTCTACCGGGGTTCGGGCACCGCTCGCATCCGACCAAGTCGCCCGGGGCCGTGCTACTGTCCCGAATCGCGCTCAGGCGCTCTAGTGGAGACCTTGGTGGCCCGAAGTCCGTCCGACTCGTCCGATCTCAGTGCGCTGTCCGGCGTCGCGCCGGAACTGGCGACTGCGTTCGCGTCCTTGACGGGGGACATCGCGCTCGTGATCGACGCCGGCGGCGTGATCCGCGAAGTCGCGATGGCCGGGTCGTCGACTGGCCATCCCGCGGACGGGTGGATCGGCCGTTCGTGGGCCGAAACGGTCACCGGAGACACGCGGCGCAAGATCGAGCTGATCCTCGAGGAAACGAGCGATCCCGGCGTCACCCGGCGGCGCGAGGTCAACCATCCGTCGGACGGCGGCGCCGACATTCCGATGTCCTACACCGCGCTGCGGCTCGGACTGGGCGGTCCGGTCATCGCGGTCGGACGCGACCTGCGCGCGGTGGCCGCGATCCAGCAGCGCTTCGTCGACGCGCAAAAGGAGATGGAGCGCGACTACTGGAAACTGCGGCAGGAGGCTTCGAGGCAGCGCCTGCTGGCCCAGGTCGCTACCGACGCGTTGATGGTCGTCGACGGCGCGACGCTCGTGGTGCAGGACCTCAACGCCGCGGGCGAGGCGCTGTTCGGCCCTCGCGGCGCACCGCTGCCGCTGCCGCTGGAGGACCTGCTCGCGAAGGCCGTCCAGACCGGGCGCCCGCAGGAGATCCGGACACGGCTTTCGGCGTCCGCCGCGGCCGCGCAGGTCGACCTGTGCGCCATGCCCTTCCGCACGGATTCCGACGCCGCCGGTCCGCATGGTTCCATGCAGTTGCTCGTGCGTGCGCGCAGCGCGGCCGTCGACGGCACCAGCCTCGAAGGCGAGGCCGTGGTGGTGACCGATTCGAGCGGAAACGTGCTGGTCGCGAACGCCGCCTTCCGCGCGCTCTGCAGGACCGATGCCGATCACGTAGAAGGCCATGGCATCGGCGAATTGCTCGGCGACCCGCAGCGTCATCTTGCGGCCGTGCTGGCGGATGCGCGCCGAGACGGGCTGGTGCGTCGAACCGCGTTGCTGCTGGGCGGCGGACGTTCGCCCACCTTCGAGTGCTTCGCCCAGGCCGCCCTGATGAACGACGGCGACCAGGAGTGCATCGGGATCACGCTGGTTCCCGCGAAGCCTTCGCAGAATGACTCCTTGCGCGCGGCCTTGCTGGCTTTGCTCGACCAGACGGGCGAACTGCCTTTGGCAGAACTGGTGCGGCGCGCCTCCGAGCTGACCGAGCGGCATGCCGTGGAGACCGCGTTGCGTCGCACCGCCGACGGCCGCGGGGATACCGCCTCCATCCTGGGGCTTTCCAAGACCGACCTCGACGAACGCCTGGTGCGCCTTGGCCTGACGCGGTGATTCGATGCCCGAGACGCTCTCCGACAGCCCGCGCTTCGGCCAGGCCGACCTGACCAACTGCGAACGCGAGCTGATCCACCTGGCGGGATCCGTGCAGCCGCACGGCATGTTGCTGGTCATGTCCGTGCAGTCGCTGGTCGTCGAACAGGCGACTGCCAACGTCGCTGATTTTCTCGGTGTCTCGTTGGACGATGTCCTGCAGCGGCCGCTGGTCGCGCTCGGCGGCGATTGCGCGCAGCAGGTCGCGCGCCTCGTTGCCTCGGCCGACCTGTCGACACCGGTGCCGCTGCAGTGCGCGCTGCGCGATGATCGCGCCGATGCCGATCTTCGCTTCGAAGGGACCTTGCACAGCGCGGCCGGCAACGTGCTGATCCTGGAGCTCGAGCCGGCGCCGCCCAATTCCGGCCAGTTGCCGACGGCGGCGATCGCGCGCGACGTGCTGATGCGCAGCGTGGCGGCCGCCATGCAGCGGTTCAGCGCCGCATCCAGCCTCGGCACGCTGGCGGATGCCGCCGCGCAGTGCGTGCACGACCTGACGGGCTACGACCGCGTGATGGTCTACAAGTTCGACCCCGACGGCCATGGCAAGATCATCGCCGAGGCGCGAGACCCGCGGCTGGAGTCGCTGCTCGGGCATCACTATCCGGCCTCGGACATCCCGCAGCGCGCGCGCGAGCTCTACCTGCGAACGCGCGTCCGAGTACTTGTCGACGTGAACTACGAACCGGTGCCGCTGGTGCCGACGCGCTCGCCCGTCAACGGCCAGGAGCTCGACATGTCGCTGTGCCAGTTGCGCAGCATGTCGCCCTTGCACCTGCAGTACCTCAAGAACATGGGCGTGACGGCGACGCTGGTGATCTCGCTGGTGCGCGAAGGCCGCCTGTGGGGCCTGATCGCCGCGCATCACTACTCGCCGCGGCACTTGCGCTTCGAGGTTCGCGCGTCGTGCGACCTGTTGGCCGAAGTCATCGCCACGCGCATTGCGGCGATCGAGAACTACGCGCACGCGCAGGTCGCGATCCTGGTGCAGCGGCTCGAGCAGCGCTTGATCGAGGCGACGTCGGTCGAGGGCGACTGGCGGCTGGCGCTGTTCCGCAACCCGCGCACGCTGCTGCAGCCGCTCGAAGCCACCGGCGCGGCGCTGTTCCACGACGGCGAGGTGCTGAGCTCCGGCGAAGTGCCGTCGACGCCCGAACTGCGCGCATTGATGCAGTGGATCGACGCGGGCGATCATCCAGGCCCGTTCGCATGTTCCTCCATCGCGCAGGCCAACCCGGCGTTCGCGTCCCTGACGCCGACGGCCAGCGGCGTGCTGTCGGTCAAGCTGTCGGCGACGCGGCCCGACTACCTCATCTGGTTCCGCAAGGAGCAGTTGCAGACGGTCACATGGGCTGGCGACCCGAACAAGCCGACGCTGGGCGACAGCCCGCTGGAGCTCTCGCCGCGCCGCTCGTTCGCGGCCTGGTCCGAGATCGTCCGCGGCACGGCGTTGCCGTGGACGGGCGCCGAAGTGGTGCTGGCGCGCGCGATCGGCAGCGCGCTGGTCGACATCATCCTGCAGGTGCACGCGGTGCGCCTGCTGATCGGCGAGCATCAACTCGTGGGCATCCGGTCGGTGGTGGACTGTTCGCGCGGTCCCGTGGCGATTGCGGATGCCGCGGGCCGGTTGTTGCACGCCAACCCGGCATTCCACGAACTGCTCGGCGGGGGCGAGCGATCGATCGACGCGGTGGACGATTTCGCGCAGCTTTTCGATGCAGGCAACGGCGTCCGAGAATCCCTGCTTTCGTTGGTGGCGACGCGCGAGCCTTTCCGCCGCGAAGGCATGCTGAGCCGTCGCGCGGGCGGGGGGGTGCCCGTGAGCGTGCGTGCGGAGGTCGTCCCCGCCAGCAACGGCTCGCCGCTCGGCTACGTGCTCACCCTGGCCGACCTCAGCGACAGCCATCGTGCCGCCGACGCCCGCCGGCACCTGGAGCAGAAGCTGATGCCGGCCGAGCAGCAGTCCGACGACGTGATCCGCGCGATCCTCACGAACGCGAGCCTCGCAGCGATGGACATCTCGGACGGCCCCAGCGGACCCGCGATGGCACCGATGCTCGGCGAGCTCGAGGAATCCACCCAGCGTGCGCAAGAGCTCTACGAGCAGATCAGGCGCCTGGATCGGGACGCCTGAATGAGGCCGTCCCCGGCGAGCGCCGTCGAGCCGCCGCGCGGCCAGCCGGCGGGCAGCGCGCTCGATGTGCCCGGGCGCTTCGTCGACTCGGCGGGCATCCGCTGGTTCGTCAGGAGCGAGGGCCGAGGCCCGGTGTTGCTGCTGCTGCATGGCACCGGCTCCTCGGGGGCCAGCTGGCGCGACCTGATCCCCTTGCTGGCCGACCGCTTCACGCTCGTCGCGCCCGACCTGCCGGGGCACGGCCTCACGTCGGCGGTGCCGCGCGGGCCCAGCAGCCTGCCCGTGATGGCCCACGCGGTGGCCGTGCTGATGCGCGATCTCGGCCTGGGCCCTGAGTTCGTCGCAGGACATTCGGCGGGCGCCGCGATCAGTGCGCAGATGGCCTTGGCCGAGACGCCGATGATGCGCCGCCTGGCGTGGATCGCCCCTGCGCTGGTGCCGTTCGAGGGTTTCGCGGGCATGGTCGCGCCGCCGCTGGCTCGTCTGCTTTCTCGCAGCAGCGCGCTGGCACACCTCGCCGCTTTGCGAGCTCGCAGCGACTCGGCGGTGCGGCGCATGATCGCCAGCACGGGCTCGACGCTCGACGAGCGAGGCGTCGATGTCTACGGAGCGCTTCTGCGCAGCCCGTCTCATGTTGCTGGAGCGCTGGCGATGATGGCTGGGTGGGACCTCGCGCCGCTGAACAGGGCGTTGCCCCTCATCCGGATGCCCGTGCTGCTGATTCATGGCGAGCGCGACGGCATTGTTCCGGCGGCTCAGTCGGACAAGGTGGGCGCGACGCTGGCGAACGCACGCGTGGAGCGCCTGGCCGGGCTGGGGCATCTGGCGCACGAGGAGCAGCCGCGGCGTGTCGCGCGTGCCTTGGTGGAGTGGTTTGGCGAGATCGCAACCTGAGCCGCTGCTCGCCCTTGTCGACGTCAGGCCGGCGCCAGGATCGCGAAGACGTCGGTCATCGCGGCAAAGGTGCGCCGCGCCGCCTCGCAGGCCCGGTCGATGGCGTGCGGCGAGTCTCCGATCTCCTGCGACGCGGTGAGGCGAAAGTCGCGCCACATGGCGCCGGTCGCGTCGCCGAACCCGTGAAAGTAGTCACCGCCGTGGCCAGGGCCGAGTCCGAGCGTCTTCTCGAGTCGCGGCCCAATGACGCGACCGCCGAGCGCCGAGCCCTCGATCACGTACAGCGACCCCATGATCGACGCGATGTCGTCCAGCGGCAGTGGCGCGACGCCGTCCGCGCGCATGGCATGCCGTGCGTGCACGGAGCGCGCGGCAAGCCATCGAACATCGGCAAGCGCGAATGGGTGCCGCCGGCGTTTTGCGAACCAGGGCTGCAGGCGATTCGGCAGCGCGACGTCCATGCGCGGCTCCCATGCGGCCAGGAACGCCTCGAAACCCGCCATGACCGTGGCGTAGCGAGGCAACGCCATCGGCTCGTCGAGCCGCAGCAGGTGCTCGATGCGGTCGTGCTCGGCACGCGTGCCGGCACGGAGCGCGGCGAGGGCAGGTTCTGTACTCAAGAGGCAGGGCGTGAGGAAGCGTTGGGGACGATGTGCCGCACATCATCGTAATGGACCGTCGGCGCTGCCGCGAACTACGCGGCGTCCGCGCGGCGGCCACCCAGTGCGCGTTCCTGTGGCTCGAGGCTGGCCACGCCGTGTTCGATTATGAAGTAGCGGAAGGCCTCGGCCGCAGGCGAGAGGACGCGCGACTGCAGGTGCACGACGTTCCAGGTGCGCATGACCGGCGTCCCCTCGATGTCCAGCACGCGGATCAGGCCGTGTCGCAGCTCCAGGCCGATCGTATGAAGCGACAGGAAGCTGATGCCCAGTCCCGCCATCACCGCTTGCTTGATCGTCTCGTTGCTGGCGATCTCCATCGTGATGCGCGGATGGATGCGTCTCTCCGCGAGGAAGGCCGCCATCGCGGCGCGCGTGCCGGAGCCGTGCTCGCGCACGATGAAGGGCAGCCCGTCCAGCGCGCTGGCGGGGCGCGAGCCGCCGTCGAGCAGCGGATGGTCGGGCGCGCAGACGAACACCATCGGATGCGCTGCGAACGCCTCCGAGCGCGCGCCGAGCTCGCGCGGCGGACGCCCCATCACCGACAGGTCGATCTCGCCTGCCTCCATGGCATTGACGAGCGACTCTCGATTCTCGTGCACGCAAAGGCGCACATCGACGCCTTCGTGCTCCTGATGGAAGCGTGCCAGCAGCGACGGCACGAAGTACTTCGCCGTGCTGACAATGCCGATGGTGAGCAGGCCGCGTTCGAGACGCTTGAAGCGGGCCATCGCGTTCTCGGCCTCGAGAAGATCGGCGAGCAGGCGGCGCGCGTGAACGATGAAGTATTCGCCGGCCGTCGACAGCGTGACGTTGCGGCCGATGCGGTCGAACAGCGGCAGCCCGACCTGTGTCTCGATCTCGCGGATCTGCATCGAGATGGCCTGGGGCGTGAGGTGCAGCATGTCGGCGGCGCGGCTCATGCTGCCGAGCTTGGCGACTTCGGCGAACACCCGAAGCTGGCGGAACGTGACGTTCATCGACTCTCCGCGCCCGACCAAGGTCGATTGATCAGCTTTTGCTGACGACCATGGAAACAAGAACTGACTTTCCTTCGATCCTGACCCCACCTAGATTCAAGGAGATGCGCCGTCAAGCGCTTGTCTTTCAAGGAGACCGAAGTGACAAGAGTCGCCGAGCTACGCATCGACGGCGGCGGGAAGAAACGCTGGCGCGCGCGATGAGCCTCAAGGCCGTTCTCTGGGATGTCGACGGCACGCTGGCCGAGACGGAACGCGACGGCCACCGCGTCGCCTTCAATCGCGCCTTCGTGTCGTGCGGCCTGCCGTGGCACTGGAGCGAGGCGCGCTATGGCCAGTTGCAGGCGATCGACAGCGACCGCGAACGTCTGCTGCGCGACATGGTCGAGCGGCCGGACGCTCCGCGGACCGCCAGCCGGCGCGACGCGCTTGCGCGCCGCATCCGCAATGCGAAGATTGCCATTTATCCGGAGCTGCTGCGCCATGCCCGCCTCCCGTTGCGCGACGGCGTCATGTCGTTGATGCTGGAATGTCGGGCGCAGGGGGTACGCATGGGCATCGCCACGACGACCAGCCGCGTCTGTGTCGAGGCGCTGCTCCGCTTGCACCTGGGCTCGGCGTGGCGGGGATGGTTCGACGCGCTGGTGTGCGGCGACGACGTCCGGCACAGGAAGCCCGATCCGGAGGTCTACGTGCGAGCGCTGTTGCAGGCGCGAGTCTGTCCTTCCCAGGCCGTCGCGATCGAAGATTCGCCGGTGGGCGCCGCGGCCGCCCGTGCCATCGACATGCCGGTCGTGCTCGCACGCAGCAGCTGTTTCGCAGGCTCGTCCTTTCCATGCGTCACTGCCATCGGGCCGGGCCTCGACCAGCGCGCGGGATGGCAACCGAACGTGCTGCTGGACGACGCAGGATTGGCCGGCATCGGGCTGGCGGACATCGATCGCTGGATCGCGCACGCGCGCAGGGCGCATGCCTGACCTCGCACGACGGTCGCGGGCGCCGCGTTTGCCGCGACCGCCAGGCCTGGTCAACACAAAGGAGATTCTCATGGCCGCAGCACTGCCCGCCTGGCTTATCGGCGTTCCGTTCATCATCGCGATCGTGGACTGGCTGAGCACGCCCAAGCCCTAGCTCGCCCAACGAGGCAGGCTGCGCTCATTCGCGTGAGCGCAGCCCCCAATTCCAAAGCGCGTGGCTGGGAAGCGGGATCACCATGAACCAATGTTCCAGCACGCCCAGCGACAGCAGCGTCGCAGCGAGCAACGCGGCCGCCTCGCGCGCGGCCGTGAGGTCACCCGTCAAGGCCCATTGCCACGCGGCAATCGTGGCGACGGTCGCCGCGATGACGGACAACGGGAATAGCCCGTTCATCCGACGGCGCCGGAAATAGCTGTGCATGTAAGCGAGATGCGTGGGCAGGAAGTGGTCGTTGAGGTTGCGCACGCCCAGGAAGAAGTTGAGCTTCGCACTTTGGCGCATGCACCACAGGATCGCGAACGCGGCCAGCGCGCCGCGATTGGGCTGGTGCCAGGTCAGCGCGACCAGCGTTGCGCCCAGCAACAGCAGTGCGAGTTCGTGGTGCAACACGGTCTGGAACGCGAGGCCGGCGCGGCGCCATCCTCGCGCCTGCGCCGGGCAGGGCTGGCGCCTGGGGCCGGTGACGTACCCGAGCAGGAAGGCGACCTCCTGCCAAGCCCACACCGCCAGCGCGCCGGTGAAGCCGACGTAGGCGGCCGCGTGGCCGGCATCCTGCGCGCTGTGGGCGATCGCCGCCAGCGCGATCGCCAGCATCAGCGTCGTTGCCGCCATCGTCCATTTGTGCGTCGCGCGCGGCAGGCCGACCAAATACAGGATGACGCCCGTGCTGAACCACCATGCGAACAACACATAGGCGATCGGGGCGACTTGCTGGAGCATGTCGAGTCAGCGTTCCGGAAGACGAGATCCGCTCACCAGGCCGGCGCCATGCGCACCTGCGCGGGCAGCGGCTGGCGCCTGGTGGGAAGGACGTAGAGCCGCAGGAACGTGCACGCGCCGACCACCGCCCAGCCGGCCTTCTTCAGCGCGCCTGTCACGCCACCGCGCGCCTGTGCGCGGGCGATGCCCTCCGCCGCGCGCAGGAGTCGATCGAGCCCCGCGCGGAAGGCCGGATGCTCGATGTCCAGCGTCTGTGGAAACACCTGCGTCGAGATGTCGCGCGTGATGCGGAAAACCTCGAAGTCGTAGTCGGTCACGTCGAAGCCCATTGCCGCGTTCAGCTGCGGGCGCTGGTGGTCGCGCACATACATGGTGGCGTATACGGCCAGCTGGAAGAAGCGGATCCACAGGATGTTGGCGCCGGCCAGCAGTGCCGGGTTGGCGCGCAGGATCAGCGCGAACGATTCGCCGTGGCGGAACTCGTCGTTGCACCAGCGTTCGAACCATCGAAAGATCGGGTGGAAGCGCAGTTCGGGATGCCGCTCGAACTGGCGGAAGATCGTGATGTAGCGCGCGTAGCCGATCTTCTCCGAGAGGTAGGTGGCGTAGAAGATGAACTTCGGCTTGAAGAAGGTGTACGCCTTGGTGCGCTTCAGTCCGCCAAGATCGACGCCCAGTCCGAAGTCCTTTAGCGACTGGTTGAGGAAGCCTGCGTGGCGCGACTCGTCGCGCGCCATGAAACGCATCAGCTTCTTGATGTCGGGATTGGTGACGTTCTTCTGGATCTCGTTGTACAGCACGCAGCCCGAGAACTCGGACGTCAGCGAACTCACCAGGAAGTCGAGGAATTCCTGCCTCAGCTCGGGCGACCACGTCGGCTCGAGGCGGGCGACCTCCTCGTTGAATTCGGCGGTTCTCTGGAAGTGGTCGTGGTTGTTGTCGCCCTCGTATTCGGCGAGCAGCGTGTCCCACTCCGCGCGCAGCGACCCGACGTCGAGGCGATCCATCGCCGCGAAGTCCGTCGTGTAGAAGCGCGGGCTTAGCAGCGTGCTCGCCCGTGCGTGTTCCGTGGCCTCGTCCGAACTGCGGATGCGTGTGTTGTCCATCGTGAACTCCGCTTCGACCGGTTGTCAGGGCTTGACGGGTGCGCTGGGAGCCGCGATCACCGTCACGTACAGGAGATGCTCGAACACGCCCGCATTGGTCGGGCCGAACGAACGCAGGTCGATGCGCCGGCCCGTGCCCGGATCCTCGAGCGTGAGTCGCTGGTCGCCGCGGATCACGAGTTCGAACGGCAGCTCGGGCCCGATGCCTTCGCGCTTGCGCTCGCGGACCAGTCCGCGCATGGCGCTGCGCAGGAAGCCGTTGGTGCCGGGTGCGACGTCGCCGATCACGGCGCCGTTGCGCGCGTCCAGCACGGTGATGCCGCCGTCGATGCGATCCTGGAAGCGCAGCCCGCGCTCCTGCACGACGGGCGCGACGTCGCTCAGCGCCGAACCGACGCCCGTGAGGCGAACGACGCTGACGCCCACGAGCGTGCTCAGCGCGAGCGCCGCACAGGCGACCAATGGCACGACCGGCGTTGACGTGCGCGGCTCGCGGGCGGGGGATCGCAGCGTGGCCATTACGTCAGGCGGCCCGGGCCGCGTGTTCGGTGATCGGGCGAGCGGCTGCCGCGACAGGCTGGGGTATCGGCAACGGCGTGATGTTGGCGCCGGAAGTCCGCGCCGCGCCGATCGCCGTGGCTTGCAACGCGTCGGCCAGCAGCGTCGCGACTTCGGACGCCTGCGGCAGCGCGCGCAGCATCGGCTGCGGCCAGCGCACCTGCCACGGACGCGCATGCGGCCACAGGTGGACGTAGCCGATCCGTACACCCGGCGCCAGCGTGAGCGCGATGTCGCCGTGTCCGTTCCTGCCCGGCCGCAGCGCGGCGGCGTCGATCTGGCGATGCGGCAGATTGAGCGTCATCGTCAGCACGATGCCGATGCGCATCACCACGCGTCGGTCCGTCAGCGTGTAGACGGTCGTGCGGCGGATCAACGTCGCGACCGTCAGCGCGATGCCGATCGCGAACGCTGCCAGCGGCAGCAGCCAGGCCGACGCCACCGCCGCCTGCAGCACGGTGCCGCCGCCGGAGATCACGTTCTCGGCACGCCACGCGAGCAGGATCGCGAAGTAGATCGTCAGCTTGCGCCAGTGCAGGGCCTCCACGGCTAGCGTGCGGCCATCCGGGCCGCCTTGCCACAGCAGGCGTTCGCCGCGCGGCAAGGGCTCGGGCAGGCCGTACTCGGCCTCGAACTCGTGTTCGCCGGTGATCACAGCAGCGGCTCCTGGCGTTGCGCGGTGGCGTAGAGCGTGCCGGCGCCGTAATAGGCCATGATTCGTTCCTCTTCCAGCATCGTGACGGTCTCGGGATCGCGCAGCACCGGCACGCCGGTGAACTGCGCCGCCAGCAACGAACGCACGCGCACGCGGCGTTCGTCGATGCGGGCGAAGTTGATCGGCAGCAGCACGCGCGCGCCGCCGCCGGCAGGTTCGACTTCGAGATAGCGGAACAGCATCTCTGCCTGATCGAGCCACAGGTCGCGTACGGTGCCGGCTACGTGGCCGTCGGCGCCTATCACCGGCAGTCCGCGCGGATCGGGGTCGCGTCCGGAGACGCTCGCGCCGGTGCTGCCGCGCAGCGGGACGAGGCGCGGCAGCCCGTCCGCGGTGCGGTCGAGGATGTCGGGTCGCATCGTGTAGCTGCCCGGGCCGACCTCGGCGCGCATCGGGTCGCCGTCCGGTTGCAGTGGCGCGCCCGGCCACGGTCCGATCGGGCGTGCGCGCAGCGGGCCCGCTGGGGCCTCGAACCGCGGCGCCTTCACGACACGGCCGTCGCGCAGCAGGAAGGTCTTCGGATCCGGCACGCGCGGGAATCCTTGCACGCTGACTCTCGGCGCGCGGTCGGATCGATCCGATTCGAGCGGGTAGCCCTCGCGCTTGTTCTCGCGCAGCAGGTAGACGATCAAGCCGGCGAAGAAGATCCAGAACGCGTACAGCACGAGCTGTGCGACGTCGATGTAAGAGGTGATGGCACCGGTTTGCATCCTGCGCTCCTTGGGTTCTTCCGCGTTGAATTTTCAGAGGGCCGTTCCGGCTCCGCCGAGGTGGGATGGTGGCGACCAAGTCGCGTTGCCGACGACGCCTCGCCGCACCAGCGGGCCGAGTGCCACCAGCGTGGCGAACAACAATGCGATCTCGATGTGATAGACGACGCTGTAGCCGATCCCCGGACCCGACATCGCCTCGCCCAGCAGTCCGCGCGATGCGAGCGCTGCGACGCCGTCGCGCAGCGCACCGCCGAGCCCGATCGCGAGACCGCCTGCGCAGGCCTGCACCGCGCCCCAGGCGCCGAGCACGAGGCCGGAGGTGGCGCAGGCGGGCTGGTCGCCGGGCGGATGCGCCATCTCCATGGCCGTCGTCAGCGTGCTCACGGCGAACAGGCCGCCGCCGAAGCCGATGAACACGGCCCCAAAGCGGAACAGCCAGGCCGATTGCAGGGGCTCGGAGAAGATCACCGCGGCGAAGGCCGCGACGCCGGCGATGATGCCCAGCGCGCCGAGCCGGTGCGGATCGATGCCTGCCGCGAGCTTGCGGGCCGCCAGTGCGAACGCGCCCAGGCCGCCGAACGCGAGCAGCGCGGTCAGGACGCTGGTGGAGCCGACGGGCAGCTTCAGCACGCTGCCGCCGTACGGTTCGAGGATGATGTCCTGCATGTTGAACGCGGCCGTGCCGAGGCCGACGGCGACCAGGAAGCGCAGCGTGCGCGGTTGCGCGGCGAACATCCGCCACGCCTCGCGGAAGGCCGGCCGCGGCAGATCGTCCGGCGTCGACGGCGCGCCGCGCGGCTCCTGCTTCCACAGCGCGATGATGTTGAGGAACATCGTCACAATCGCCGCGCCCTGCACGACGCCGACGAGCTTGACCTCGGTGAACGAGCGCAGCAGCCAGCCGAAGATCAGGCTGCTGAGGAGCACGCCCAGCAGCAGCATCACGTACATCAGCGCGACGACGCGAGGGCGTGTCTCGGCGGGGGCCATGTCGGTGGCCAGCGCGAGGCCGGCCGTCTGCGTGGTCTGGAGCCCCGCGCCGACGAGCGCGAACGCGAGTGCCGCGGCGATCGTCCCGATCCAGATCGGGCCGTGCGTGTCGCCGGACAGGATGAGCAACGCGAACGGCATGATCGCGAAGCCGCCGAACTGCATCAGCGAGCCGAACCACAGGTAGGGCACGCGTCGCCAGCCCAGGATCGACCGGTGCGTGTCGGAACGGAAGCCGATCAGCGCGCGCCAGGGCGCGACCAGCATCGGCATCGCGATCATGGCCGAGACCAGCCAGGCCGACACGCCCAGTTCGACGATCATCACGCGGTTCAACGTGCCCACCAGCAGCGCGCCCGCCATGCCCACCGACACCTGGAACAGCGACAGCCGCAGCAGCCGCGACAGCGGCAGCGCCGCGCTCGCCGCATCGGCGAACGGCAGCAGCTCCGGGCTCAGCCGGCGCCAGTGACGCGAGACGGGTTTCATGCCGGCACGAGCTCCACGGCGTGCGAGGTGTAGAAGCCGCCGCTGACGCACTCGTCTCGCGCGACACACCAGCCGGCAAGCCCGCGCGCGGCCGCCAGCTCGCGCGCGAGCCTGACGTGGCCGACGGGCTCGACGTCCGGTGCCCGGTCGCCGCGCGGGAAGCAGCGGCCGACCGCACGCATCGTCACGAGCAGCGGGTTGCTGGGCACGTGCGTGAAGACGATCGACTCGCGCACGCGAGGCGCCAGACGTTCGAGCGCGCCCACGGCCAGGGCGCTGCGGTAGTGGATCAGCGAGTCCATCAGCACGACGTGGTCGAAGCGGCCGAGGCCGTCGTCGAGCATGTCGCCGGACAGGAAGAGGATGCGGGGCGCGACATCGGCGGGAAACCGCTCCGCTGCCAGCGCGACGAGCGTCGGCGAGAGGTCGATGGCCACGACGTCCGCGCCGCGCCGCGCGGCCTCGACGGCGAGCGCGCCGGTGCCGCAGCCCGCGTCCAGCACGCGACGGCCCGCGAGATCCTGCGGCAGCCACGACAGCAGCGTCGCGCGCATGCGATCGCGTCCCGCGCGCACGCCGGCGCGCACGCGCCCGAGCGGCGCGTCCGACGTCAGCCGGGCCCAGGCCTGCGCCGCGGTGCGGTCGAAGTAGGTCTCGATCTCACCCCGTCGCGACAGGTAGTTGCGGCGGTCGCCGGTGGCGTCGAGGGAGGGTGCGTGGTGGAGGGGCTGCATCAGTCGAATCCCAGCAGGTCGAAGATGTCGCGATCCTTCATGGCGGTCGCGATCAGCGGGTCGGTGCCGGCCCAGAGTTGCGCGGCCAGCCGCAGGTATTCGTTCTGAACAGCCTCCAGCTCGGACGACCATTCCATCTCGAACAGCGTCGACTTCTTCAGCCGGCTGCGCCGGATCACGTCGAGGTCCGGGAATTGCGCCATCAGCTTCAGTCCGATGCGCTCGTTGAACTTGTCGATCTGGTCGGTGGCCGCGCTGCGGTTGGCGATCACGCCGCCGAGCCGGACGTTGTAGTTCTTGGCCTTCGCGCCGATGGCCTGCACGATGCGGTTCATCGCGAAGATCGAGTCGAAGTCGTTGGCGGTGACGATCAGCGCGCGGTCGGCATGCTGCAGCGGCGCGGCGAAGCCGCCGCAGACGACGTCGCCCAGCACGTCGAAGATCACCACGTCGGTCTCGTCGAGCAGGTGGTGCTCCTTGAGAAGCTTGACCGTCTGGCCCACGACGTAGCCGCCGCAGCCGGTGCCCGCGGGCGGCCCGCCGGCCTCGACGCACATCACGCCGTTGTAGCCCTCGAAGACGAAGTCCTCCACGCGCAGCTCCTCGGCATGGAAGTCCACCGTCTCGAGCACGTCGATCACGGTGGGCATCAGCTTCTTCGTCAGCGTGAACGTGGAGTCGTGCTTCGGATCGCAGCCGATCTGCAGCACGCGCTTGCCGAGCTTGCTGAACGCCACCGACAGGTTGGACGATGTCGTGCTCTTGCCGATGCCGCCCTTGCCGTAGATGGCGAACACCTTGGCCGTGCCGATCTTCAGGTTCGGATCGAGCTGCACCTGCAGGCTGCCTTCGCCATCAGGGCGGCGCGAGGCCGTCCGCACGCTCGGGAACGGGAGTGGGACGGTTTCGATCATGCAGCTGCCTTTTCCGCGTTGGCGGTGAATACGCCTTCGAGGCGGTCTTCGAGCTCGTCTCCCGCCCGGCGCAACGCATCGAGCACGCCGGCATCGGGAGACCAGTACTTACGCTGTTGCGCTTCGAGCAGCCGGTTCGCCATTCGGGCGGACGCGGTGGGATTGAGTTCGGCGAGACGCTCGCGCATCGCCGGATCGAGCATGAAGGTCTCGGTGAGCCGCTGGTAGACCCACGGCTGCACCTGGCCGGTGGTGGCGGACCATCCGAGCGTGTTGGTCAGGTGCACCTCGATCTGGCGCACGCCTTCGTAGCCGTGTTCGAGCATGCCTTCGTACCATTTAGGATTAAGCATCCGCGTGCGCGTCTCGAGCGCGACCTGCTCGGTGAGGGTGCGCACCGTGCCGCCGCCGTCGCCGTCTCGCGTCTGGTCGCCGATGTAGACCGGTGCCACCTTCGCTGCCGGACCCTCCACATCGGCCTTGGCCCGCTGGATCGCGCGGCTGATACCGCCCAACGTATCGAAGTACGTGTCGATGGTGGTGATGCCCAGTTCCACCGAGTCGAGGTTCTGGTAGGCCAGTTCGACGCCCGCGAGAACGCTGCGCAGCAACTCGGCCTGCTTCACCGGGCGACCGGCGCGGCCGTAGGCGAAGCCCTTGCGCCGCGTGTACGTCTCTGCCAGCTCGTCGCCTTCTTCCCAGCGGCTGTTGTCGATCAGGCTGTTCACGTTCGCACCGTAGGCGCCCTCGGCGTTGCCGAAAACGCGCAGCGCAGCCGTCTCGATGTCGCCGCCATGCTCGGCCTGGAAGGCGAGGGCGTGCTTGCGGATGAAGTTCGACTCCGCAGGCTCGTCGGCGCTCGCCGCGAGAAACGAGGCCTCGGCGAGCAGCTTGATCTGCAGCGGCAGCAGGTCGCGGAAGATGCCGGAGAGCGTCACCATCACGTCGATGCGTGGGCGTCCGAGTTCTGCCAGCGGCAGCAGCTCGGCACCGACCAGACGGCCGTAGCCATCGAAGCGCGGCCGCGCGCCGATCAGTGCGAGCACCTGGGCGATCGGGCCGCCCTCGCTCTTCAGATTGTCGGTACCCCAAAGCACGATCGCGATCGACTCGGGCAGCTCCGCGCACGCCTGCGCGTGCTTGCGCAAGAGGCGATCGGCCTGGCGCGCGCCGTCCAGCACCGCGTAGGCGCTCGGGATGCGGAACGGGTCGAAGCCGTGCAGGTTGCGGCCGGTGGGCAGCACCGACGGCGTGCGCAGCACGTCGCCGCCGGGCGTCGGACGCAGGAAGCGGCCGTCCAGCGCGCGCAGCAGGCCGTCAATTTCGTGATCCTGCGCGAGCAGGTGGCTGGTGGCGGCGAGCTCGCGCATCAGCGCCAGGTGTTCCGGTGTGGCGGCGCTGCCCGCTGCAAGTTCCGGGGACCGGCCGTCCACCAGAGCCTGGAGCGCGTCGCGCGGCGGATGCTGGCCATGCCCGGCCTCGGCGAGTGCCGACAGCATGTCGACACGTTGTGCCGCGGGCATCACGCGGCCCACTACGTGCAGGCCGTGCGGGATGAGCGTGTATTCGAGCTCCAGCAACTGGTCGGACAGTACGGCGATGCGGTCGTCGCTCGCGGCCGACCATGCGGGCGAGGATTCCGCAAGCTCGAGTTCCGCGGCGAGGGCCTGGATCATCGGCACGAGCTCCACAGCTTCGGCGGCGTCGTCCGGCCCGAGTCCGCGGTGGCGCTCCAGCATCGATTTCAGGTCCGCGAGCTGCTTGTACAGCCCGGACTGCGCCACGGGCGGCGTCAGGTAGCTGATCAGCGTCGCGGCCGCGCGGCGCTTGGCGATCATGCCTTCGGACGGGTTGTTGGACGCGTACAGGTACAGGTTGGGCAGGTCGCCGATCAGCCGATCCGGCCAGCAGCGCGCCGTCAGGCCGGTCTGCTTGCCGGGCATGAACTCCAGCGCGCCGTGGGTGCCGAAATGCAGCACGGCATGCGCCTCGAAGTCCTCACGCAGCCAGCGATAGAACGCCGAGAACGCGTGCGTCGGCGCGAAACCGCTCTCAAACAGCAGCCGCATCGGATCGCCCTCGTAGCCGAACGAAGGCTGGATGCCGACGAACACGTTGCCGAAGCGCTCGCCCAGCACGAACAGGTGGCGGCCGTCGCTCTGCTGCTTGCCGGGCGCCGGCCCCCACTGCGCCTCGATCTCCTTCAGGTGCTTCTCGCGCCGTACATGGTCGTTCACGCCGATGCGCGCATGCACGTTGGCCATCGCGCCGTAGCGCTTCGCGTTGCCTTCGATGACCCGCTCGCGCAGGTCGTCGACGGTGGCCGGGACGTCGACCGTGTAGCCCTGCGCCTTCATCGCGGACAGCGTGTTGTGCAGCGACTCGAACACTGAGAGGAATGCGGCGGTGCCCGTGTTGCCGCTGTTCGGCGGGAAGTTGAACAGCACCGCGGCGACACGGCGGCCCGCGCGCTCGCTGCGCCGCAGGTCGACCAGGCGGGCCACGCGCGCGGAGAGCGCGTCGGCGCGATCGATGCAGGCGTGCATGTCGTGCGAGCCGACCGCGTTCTCGAACTTGCACGCGTGTGCGCAGCCGGTGCAGGCGATGTGCGCGGCGTCGCTGCGACCGCCGAAGACCATGGGCCCGGTGGCGCCGTCGAGTTCGGGGATCGCGACCATCATCGTCGCCTCGACCGGCATCAGGCCGCGTGGCGATCCGCCCCACTGGGCCAGCGTCTGGAACTCGACCGGCGTGACGGACAGGTACGGGACATCGAGTCGCTCGAGGATCTCCTCGGCGGCCTTCGCATCGTTGTAGGCCGGGCCGCCCACCATCGAGAAACCCGTCAGGGACACGAGTGCGTCGATGATCGGTCGGCCGTTCGCGAAGAAGAAAGCGTCGATCGCGGGCCGCGAATCCAGACCGGTCGCGAACGCCGGGATCACTCGCAGGCCGCGCGCCTCCAGGGCCGTGATGACGCCGTCGTAGTGGTCGGTGTTGCCGGCCAGCGGATAGGAGCGCATCAGCAGCACGCCGACGGTGCCGCGCGTCCCCGAGGTGGCGCACCGCGGCAGGTCGGCCGCGTCCAGCGACATGCGGCGCGGCATGCGCGGGTGGTAGACGCCGACCTCGGGGTAGTCGAGCGGCGCCTGCACCGGTGCGAGGCCGCTCAAGGTCTTGCGGGGGCCGCTCGCGTAGCGATCCACGAGGAAGTGGATCATGTGCGCGAAGTTGTCCTCGGATCCGGCGAGCCAGTACTGCAGCGTGAGGAAATAGGCGCGCACGTCCTGCGCCGTGCCCGGGATGAAGCGCAGCAGTTTCGGCAGCCGGCGCAGCATCTTCATCTGGCGTGCCCCGGCGCTGGCCGACAGGCCTTGCTTGTCGCCCGTCGTCGCGGGCTTGCCGCGCAGGCGCTTCAGGAAGGCCATCGGCCCGCTCGCCGCGCCGTCCATGCTGAACTTGCCCATGCGCGTGAGCTTCATGACGGGCGCCGCGCTCATCGCGCAGACCATGGCGTCGCAGGCGTCGCGACGGTCGCGCAGCGCGTCGATCACCGGCAGGAAATGCTCCTCCATGAACAGCATCGTCACAAGCACGAGGTCGCCATCGGCGATGTCTGATCGGCAGCGCGCCAGCGCGGCATCGTCGCCGCCCCATTCCGAGGCCGCGTGGATGGCCAGATGCAGGCCCGGCAGCGAGCGTGCGAGCGTGCGGCTCGCGCGCTCGGCGGCGCTGGCCAGGTGGCTGTCCATGGTGACGAGCACGACGCGCATCGCCGGCCCGGCCGGCACGATGCGCAAGGCAACGTCAGCGGCTGAAGTGCGCTTTGGCATCGTAGAGAGTCTCGATGGTGATCACGGGGACGCTGCGTTCCAGCGCGTAGCGTTCGGTGTTGCGGCGTGCCTTGGCCCGCACGAAGAACGGGATCTTGCGCAGCTCGGTCTCCGCGTCCTCCGCCCAGGTGGCGACGCCCGGGATCTCGATCTGCGGCGCGGTCGGGGCGACGGCCGAGGCGAGACCGAGGTGCGACGGCGCCGCTTCCTCGTGGAACTCGAAGTCGCCGCGGAACATGCCCAGCAGGTGCTCCTCGAGTCCCATCATCAGCGGGTGCACCCAGGTGTCGAACAGCACGTTGGCGCCTTCGAAGCCCATCTGCGGAGAATGGCGCGCCGGGAAGTCCTGCACGTGCACCGGCGCGGAGATCACCGCGCAGGGCAGGCCGAGGCGCTTGGCGATGTGGCGTTCCATCTGCGTGCCGAGCACGAGATCCGGCTGCGCCGCCGCGATGTGCTCCTCGACCTCGAGATAGTCGTCGGTGATCAGCGCATCCAGCCCGTACGAGGCCGCGGCCTCGCGCACATCCCGCGCGAAGTCGCGCGCGTAGCAGCCGAGGCCGACCACCTTGAAGCCGAACTCCGTGCTGGCCACCCGGGCCGCGGCGATCGCGTGCGTGGCGTCGCCGAACACGAACACGCGCTTGCCGGTCAGGTAGGTGGCATCGACCGAGTGCGCGTACCACGACGAGCGGGCGGTGTCCGCCTCGATGCCCGATGGCACGTCGATGCCCGCCAGCTCGGCGATCTCCGAGATGAAGGCGCGCGTCGCGGCCACGCCGATCGGAATGGTGCGCGTCGAGGGCTGGCCGAAGCTGCGCTGCAGCCACGCCGCGGCCTGGCCCGCGACTTCGGGGTAGAGGACCACGTTGAAGTCGGCGTCGGCGAGGCGTGTCAGGTCGTGCGGCGTGGCGTCCATCGGCGCGACCACGTTGACGTCGACGCCGATCCGTGCGAGCAGCGACAGCACTTCGCGCAGATCGTCGCGATGACGGAAGCCGAGTGCCGCCGGCCCGAGCACGTTGCAGCGCTTGCGGGAGGGCACGTCTGAATCAGTCGCGGCCGCACGCGGCCTGGCGAGCGCGCGGACGAGTTGATAGAAGGTCTCGCTCGCGCCCCAGTTCTCCTTCTTCTGGTAGGCCGGAAGCTCGAGCGCGATGACCGGGATCGGCAAGTCGAGCGCGCGTGCGAGGCCGCCGGGATCGTCCTGGATCAGTTCCGCGGTGCACGACGCTCCGACGATCATGGCCTGCGGCTGGAAGCGCTCGAAGGCCTCGCGCGCTGCCGTCTTGAAAAGCTCCGCGGTGTCACTGCCGAGGTCGCGCGCCTGGAAGGTCGTGTAGGTCACCGGCGGACGTCGCGGCAGCCGCTCGATCATCGTGAACAGCAGGTCGGCGTAGGTATCGCCCTGCGGGGCATGCAGCACGTAGTGCAGGCCGCGCATGGCTGTCGCGATGCGCATCGCCCCGACGTGCGGCGGGCCTTCGTAGGTCCAGAGGGCGAGTTGCACGGTCGTCCTGTCTTCAGGCTGCGAGCAGCGTTCGCCGATGCAGCGGCCGCGAGAACAGCGCGGCGAGGTCGCCGGCCTGGTCGAAGCCCTGGATGGGCGTGAACACGAGCTCGATCGACCACTTCGTGGTGAAGCCCTCGGCCTCGAGCGGATTCGCCAGGCCGAGTCCGCAGACGACCAGGTCGGGCTTGGCGGCGCGGCAGCGCTCGATCTGGCGCTCGACGTGCTGCCCCTCGGACAACGCGGTGTCCTGCGGCAACCACGCGAGTTCCTCCGCGAGGTGTTGCCGATGGATGTAGGGCGTGCCGACTTCGGTCAGCACCATGCCCAGTTCGCGCGAGACGAAGCGCGCCAGCGGGATCTCGAGTTGGGAATCGGGGAAGAAGAAGATGCGCCGGCCCTGCAGCGCGGCGCGGTGCGGCCCGATCGCCGTCGCGGCCCGCGTGCTGCCCGGCGAGATGACCGAGTGCACGCGGCCGCCCGGCACATGGAAGGCCTCGGCGGCCGCCTGCAGCCACGCGGTGGTGCCGCGCACGCCCAGCGGGAAGGGCGCGGGGATGCGGCGCGCGCCGCGTTCCTCGAGCGCGCGCGCGGTGTCCGCGAGAAATGGCTGGGCGAGCAGGTAACGCGTGTTCGCGCCCACCGGCGGCATCGTGTCGGCCTGCCGGGCGGGCAGTAAGTGCACCGGGCCCAGGCGCATCTCGTCGAACATGCGGCGGAACTGGTCCTCCACGACGTCGGCGAGCGTGCCGACGACCATCAATGCAGGCGCGTCGTCCGCGGGCAGGCGTGGCACGAGCGACGCGAGGCACGCGTCCTCGCCCTGGGTGAACGTCGTCTCGATCCCGCTTCCCGAGTAGTTGAGTACGGCGACCTTCGGCGCGAAGACCTGCGACAGGCGCGACGCGGCGCGCGACAGGTCGAGCTTGATCACCTCCGACGGACACGAGCCGACCAGGAACAGCATGCGGATGTCCGGCCGCCGCTCCAGAAGGCGCCGCACGACGCGATCGAGTTCGTCGTTGGCGTCGGCCAGGCCGGACAGGTCGCGCTCATCGATGATCGCGGTCGCGAAGCGCGGCTCCGCGAAGATCATCACGCCGGCGGCCGACTGGACGAGGTGCGCGCAGGTGCGCGATCCGACGACCAGGAAGAAGGCGTCCTGGATCTTGCGGTGCAGCCAGATGATGCCGGTCAACCCGCAGAAGACTTCGCGCTGGCCGCGTTCGCGCAGGACGGGGGACTCCGAGCAACCCGTCGCGGCGGCGGGCTGCAGCATCGTGGGCATCATCATGCGGGCACCTCACGGGTCAGGTCGAGCCGCGCGGAGCGCAGCTTCAGCAGGAACTGCGTGGCGTTGACGACATAGGTGGCGTAGGCGGCCAGCGCCAGCGACATCATCTGGCGTGCGTCGAGCCAGCCCGTGGCCAATGCGACCAGCCAGGCCGTGTGCAGCGCGAGCACCGCCATGCTGAACACGTCCTCCCAGAAGAAGGCCGGCGCGAACAGGTAGCGTCCGAAGACCGCCTTTTCCCACAGGCAGCCCGTCACCATGATCGCGTACAGGGCGAACGTCTTCGCGACGATCGACAGCGTCGCTGCCTGTTCTCCCCGGCCGGTCTGCAGGAAGTGCAGGACGAGGGCGAGGCTGGTCAGGAAGATAACGAACTGGACGGGGGCGAGGACGCCTTGCACCAGGGTCCAGCGCGTGGCGTCGCGCCTTCGACGTTGCTCGGGCGTGTAGAGCGGGGCGGCACGGCGGGGGTCCATGCGTGTCAATCTAGACCCGAGGCCTGGATGTGTCAATGCGGATTGACGTAATATTTGGATGACACTAATCTTCGTTCCGGGTCAGGTACAAACGCCCTTGACGACGCAGATGGTTCGGAGCAACGTCCGGCCCACACCTTTTCCTGATCCTTCGGCTGCCGCACGCGGGCCATGCGAGAAGATGAGAGTCTGAACTAGACAAACCGACCGGATGCACGAGAGTCCCCCGAAGCCGTGAGGATCGGCTTGTCGAGACCCATCATTCGGCCCACGAGGAGACACGTGGTGCAGATGTTCACAAGGGGCGGCTTCGCGGAAAGCGAGGCGACGACAGCGACGACGCAGGCCTGGGATCCGGGACCTGCGCGATCCGATCCGGCCAACGGCGCCCTCGGGCCCGCGGAATGCGCCGCCTCGTTGCGACGCACGATCGAGGCGGAGATCATCCCGCGCCTGATGCTGGCGCACCTGCTGCCCAGCAACGACGCGTGTGCGCCCGCCGACTCGCGCCCCGAACTCGGCCCGGAAGAGGTCGGCGTGCTGACGGAGCTGGTGCTGCGCCGCGATTCGGCCGCGGCGCAGGCCTACGTGCGAACTCGGCATCACGCGGGCCTGGCCGTCGAGACCCTCTTCCTCGGGCTGCTGTCGCCCGTCGCCAGGCGGCTGGGCGAGATGTGGGAGACCGATCTCTGCGACTTCACGCAGGTCACCGTCGGCCTGTGGCGGCTGCAGCAGCTGGTCTTCGAGTTCAGCGATGTCTTCCAGCGTGACCGCCGCATGCGGGCACGCGTGCGGCGCGCGCTGCTGGCGCCCGCGCCCGGCTCGCAGCACACCTTCGGCGTGGTGATGGTGGGCGAGTTCTTCCGCCGTGCCGGATGGGACGTGCGAGGCGATCCGAGCGCCACGCTGGCCGAGGTCAAGGCCTGCATCGCTGCCGATTCTTTCGACCTGCTGGGCCTGTCCTTGGGAGCGGAGTGCCAGGCGAAGGCCGTTTCATCGGCTATCCTCAAGCTTCGCAAGGCGTCCAGGAACCCTGCGGTCGTCGTGATGGTCGGAGGGCCCGCGGTGGTGTTGTCGCCCGAATTCGTGGATCTGGTCGGTGCCGACGGCACCGCGCCGGATGCGGCTTCGGCGGTCACCGAGGCGGAGAGCCTCGTTGGAAGGCGAGTGGGCGCCACCTGACGACGTAGTACCCGCGTGCCGTTTCATTCCGGCCGCATTCGAGGCCTGAATGGACGAGACCGGCGCACTTTCCCTGGAACAATTCGATGCCGCACGGCAATTGCTCGCCGACATCGATGCGCCCGCCGCCGCCTCCCTGATCGCCGCGGCGGCGGACGTCGCGCTGGTCATCGATGGCCAGGGGATCATCCGCTATGTGTCGATCGGCCACGGCGAGACCGGGCTCGAAGGCAGCGCGAACTGGGTGGGCAGCCATTGGCTCGAGACGGTCACCTCGGAAAGCCGTCCGAAGGTGCTCGCGATGCTGCGCGACGCCACATCGCCCACATCGCCCACGCGGCACGAGCGGCTGTGGCGCCAGGTGAACCATCCGGTCAGCGGTGGCACCGACGTGCCGGTGCTCTATGCCACGGTGCCCATCGGAACCCAGGGACGCGTGCTGGCCGTGGGACGCGACCTGCGGGCCGTGTCGACCTTGCAGCAGCGCCTCGTCGACGCCCAGCAGTCCATGGAGCGCGACTATCAGCGCCTGCGGCAGACGGAAGCCCGCTACCGCCTGCTGTTCGACAGCGTGGCCGAGGCCATCGTGATGATCGACGCCGCGACTCTGGTCGTCGTCGAGGCCAATCCGTCGGCCATGCGATTGTTCGGCGACGCCGCGCGACGGCTGATCGGCAAGCCGCTCCCCGACGCGCTCGAACCCGCCAGCCGGCCGCAGGCGGCAGCGCTGCTCGGCGCCGTGCGGGCAAGCGGCCGTGCGGACGATGCCCTCGTACGCCTGCCGGGCGAGGCGGGCGCCGTCACGCTGTCGGCCACTGCGTTCCGCCAGGAAGCGGCGACGCTGCTGCTGGTGCGCCTGTTGCCGACGGCCGCGAGCGTGTCGCAGGACGCCCGTGGCCGTGACGAGATACTGCTCGCGCGCCTGGCCGATCGCGCCCCCGACGCCTTCGTCGTGACGGACCCGCAGGGCCGCATCCTGAGCGTCAACGCGAGCTTCGCCGAGCTGGTGCAGCTGCCGGCGGGCGAGCAGGCGGTCGGTCAGTCGCTGGATCGCTGGCTCGGGCGCTCGAGTGTCGACATGAACGTGCTGCTGGGCACGCTGAAGCAGCATGGCGTGGTGCGGCTGTTCCCGACCACGCTGCGAGCGGCGTTCGGTGTCGTGCTGAAGGTGGAGATCTCGGCCGTCGGGATGCTTCAGGACGACACGCCTTGCCTCGGGTTTGCCATTCGCGACGTCGAACGTCGCCTGGCCAGTGACAGCCGCAGCGCACGCGAGATTCCGCGCTCCCCCGGCCAGTTGGCGGAACTGGTAGGCCGCATGCCGATGCGCGACATCGTCAGCGAGACGACGGACCTGATCGAACGCATGTGCATCGAAGCGGCGCTCGAGCTGACCCACGACAACCGGGCTTCCGCCGCGGAGATGCTGGGCCTCTCGCGCCAGAGCCTGTACGTGAAGCTGCGCCGCTACGGCCTCGGCGACCTGGGCGGCGGCGAGGCGGCCTGACGCCTTCGGCGGACAGAAGTCCGACGGGCCAGCCGCTGGCCTCAGCAGCCCCAGTGGGTCGGCACTATCCAGTCGAACGATGCGCCCACTTCTTCCATCCAGGAAAGAAGCGACTCGAACCAGGCGGTGCGTGAACTGGCCATTCCGGCCTCCATGGCTGATGATGTGTAAATGAGTATTGACACTTTTGACAGTCAAGTCAAACAATACTTCCCATGTCACGTCCGAGCTTGTCCGCGATGACCGAGCTGTTGAAACCCATCACGTGGTTTCCGCCGATGTGGGCGTTCGGATGCGGTGTCGTCGCCTCCGGCATGCCGCTGGCGGGACGCCTGCCGCTCATCGTCGCGGGCGTGCTGCTCGCCGGCCCGTTCGTCTGCGCCACCAGCCAGGCCGTCAACGACTGGTTCGATCGTGACGTGGACGCGATCAACGAGCCGCAGCGTCCGATCCCGTCGGGACGCATGCCGGGTCGCTGGGGGCTGTTCATCGCGATCGCGTGGACCCTGCTCTCCGTGCTGCTAGCCGCCAACCTTGGCCGCGCCGCGTTCGCTGCCGCGGTGTTCGGGCTCGTGCTCGCGTGGGCCTACAGCGCGCCGCCGGTGCGCCTCAAGCGCAACGGCTGGTGGGGCAACAGCGCCTGCGCTCTCTGCTACGAAGGGCTCGCCTGGCTGACGGGCTCAGCGGTCATGGCCTTCGGCGCGTGGCCGCAACCGCGCTGTCTCGCGCTCGCGCTGCTGTACAGCTTCGGCGCGCACGGGATCATGACGCTCAACGACTTCAAGTCGATCGAAGGCGATCGCCAGATGGGCATCGGCTCGCTGCCGGTGCGTCTCGGCGTCTCCGGCGCCGCGCGCACCGCGTGCGCGATGATGCTGGCGCCGCAGGCCGTGGTAGTGGCGTTGCTGCTGGCCTGGAAAGCGCCCGCGCATGCCGCGGGTGTCGCGGGCCTCGTCGTGGCGCAGGCCTTGATGATGCGGAGCTTTCTGGCCGATCCGCGTGCGAAGGCGATCTGGTACAGCGGTTTCGGCGTGCCGCTGTTCGTGGCGGGCATGCTGGTCAGTGCATTCGCCCTGCGCGTGATCGGAGATCCGTCGTGAAGGACTCCGTCGAATTCGGTTGGGGCCGCATCGCCCGTCTCGGGCTCGTGCAGGCGTCGTTGGGCGCGGTGGTCGTGCTCACGACGTCGACGCTCAACCGCGTGATGATCGTCGAGCTGTCGTTGCCGGCCTTGTTGCCGGGCCTGCTTGTCGCGCTTCACTACGCGGTGCAGGTCGCGCGGCCACGCGTCGGCCACGGATCGGACGTCGGCGGTCGGCGCACGCCATGGATCATCGGCGGGATGGGCGTCCTGGCCGTTGGTGGCGCCCTGGCCGCCGTCGCGACGGCGTGGATGGCGACCGCGCGCGGCGCGGGCATCGCGCTGGCGGTGCTGTCGTTCGTGCTGCTCGGACTGGGTGTCGCGTCGTGCGGCACGAACCTGCTGGTGCTGCTCGCCAAGCGTGTCGCGCCGCAGCGGCGCGCGTCGGCGGCGACGCTGGTGTGGGTCATGATGATCGTCGGCTTCGCGGTGACCGCGGGCATCGCCGGGCATCTGCTCGATCCGTATTCCGGCCGCCGGCTCGTGATCGTTGCGACGGCGGTCTCGTGCATCGCTTTCCTGCTGACGGTGCTGGCCGTGGCCGGGCTCGAAGGCAGGGGGGCACGCGACGATTCCGCGTTGCTGCAGCCCCTGCAGGCCGCGCCGGCGACGACGTTCCGCGCCGCCTTCGCGCAGGTCTGGACGGATGCTGGCGCACGCCGCTTCACGATCTTCGTCTTCGTGTCGATGCTCGCGTTCAGTGCGCAGGAACTGATCCTCGAACCCTTCGCAGGCGTCGTGTTCGGCTACGCGCCCGGCGCGTCGACGTCGCTTTCGGGCGTGCAGCACGGCGGCGTGCTGGTCGGCATGCTGGCCGCCGCGTTGGCAGGGCGGCGCTGGCGTGGCCGCACGTTCGGATCCTTGCGCGCCTGGACCATCGGCGGCTGCCTGCTGTCGGCGCTGGCGCTGGGCGGCCTGTCGATCTCCGGGCTGGTCGGGCCGGCGTGGCCGTTGAAGCTCAACGTCTGGGTGACGGGCCTGGCGAACGGCGCGTTCTCGATCGCGGCCATCGGATCCATGATGCGTCTGGCGACGGAAGGGCAGACCGGTCGCGAAGGCATGCGCGTGGGCCTGTGGGGTGCTGCGCAGGCGGTCGCCTTCGCCGTCGGCGGCCTGGTCGGCACCGGCGCGGTCGACCTGGCGCGCGCGCTGGTCGCCGCGCCCGCACCGGCCTATGCCGCGGTCTTCGCCTTCGAGGCCGTGTTGTTCGTCGTGTCGGCGAGGCTCGCGAGCGGCGTCGAGCAGCAGGTGCGCCGGCGTGGACGAAACGGTGGCGCGGCGCGGTCGGGAACCGAAGCGGCGGCGATGTCATGAAGACCTTCGATGTCGTCGTCGTGGGAGGCGGGCCGGCCGGCGCCACGGCCGCGACGGAACTCGCGCGCGACGGCTTCAGCGTGCTGCTGCTCGATCGCGCGGGCCGCGCCAAGCCCTGCGGCGGCGCGATACCGCCACGGCTGGTCACGGACTTCGAGATCCCGGACTCGTTGATCGTCGCGCGGGCCACGTCGGCCCGCATGGTCTCGCCGAGCGAGCGATGCATCGACATGCCGATCGCCGGCGGCTACATCGGCATGGTCGACCGCGAGCACTTCGACGAATGGCTGCGCGAGCGCGCCGCGACCTCGGGCGCGTTGCGTCGCGAGGGCACGTTCGAGGCCCTCGAGCGCGACGCCGACGGCGTCGCCGTCGTGCGCTACCGCCAGCGCGATCGCAGCGTTTCCGGGCCCGCACATGCGTCGTCGCATCAGTCCGCCGATGGCACCGAAGGGCGGATCCGCGCGCGGCTGGTCATCGGTGCGGATGGGGCGCGATCCGAAGTGGCCCGTCAGGCGATCGAGGGCTCGCAGCGTGGACGCTGCGTCTTCGCCTACCACGAGATATTGCGCATGCCGCCATCGCACGACGGCGCCTCGGCTCGCTGCGAGGTCCACTACCGCGGCCGGCTCTCGCCCGATTTCTACGGCTGGGTCTTCCCGCACGGAGAAACCGTCAGCGTCGGGACCGGCAGCGCCGACAAGGGATTTTCGCTGCGCTCGGCTGTCGGGGAACTGCGCCGCAGCGTCGCGCTGGCCGGCGCCGAAACGCTGCGCCGCGAGGGCGCGCCGTTGCCGATGAAGCCGCTGCCGCGCTGGGACAACGGGCGCGACGTGCTGCTGATCGGCGACGCGGCCGGCGTGGTCGCGCCCGCCTCCGGCGAGGGCATCTACTACGCAATGGTGAGCGCGCAGATGGCGGCCGCGGCGGCGGCCAGGGCCTTGCGCACGGGCGATGCGCGCGCGCTCGGCGCCGCGCGGCGCGACTTCATGCGCGCGCATGGCCGCGTGTTCTGGGTGCTCGGCGTGATGCAGTGGTTCTGGTACTCGAGCGACCGCCGCCGCGAACGCTTCGTGAGCATGTGCCGCGATCCGGACGTCCAGCAATTGACGTTCGACGCCTACATGCACAAGCGCCTTGTCCGCAAGCGTCCGCTGGCCCACCTGCGCATCTTCTTCAAGGACCTGGCGCACCTGCTGGGACTGGTGCACGCATGATCGCCATCGCGAACACGCGAGGCCGTGCCATCGCGACCGCGGCCGCGTCGGCCCTGGCCGTCGCCGGCCTCGGCGCGCTGACGACGGATCTCGGGCCGTGGTACGCCGCGCTCAAGGAGCCGGCCTGGAAGCCGCCCGACCTCCTGTTCGGGCCGGCATGGACCTTGATCTTCGCGTGCACCGCGGCCGCGGGCGTCATCGCATGGTCGCGACGTCGGACGGCGCTCCGCGACCGCGATGCCGCGGCCGACGGCCGCGAGCGCGAGTGGATGCTGGCGGCCTTTGCGCTCAACGCCACGCTCAACCTCGTCTGGAGCCTGCTGTTCTTTCGCCTGCACCGGCCGGACTGGGCATTCGTCGAAGTGTTCGCGCTGTGGCTGTCCATCGTGCTGCTGATCGTGCTGGCGGGACGACGCTCGGCTGCCGCTGCATGGCTGCTCGCGCCGTACCTCGCGTGGGTCTCGTTCGCCGCCATCCTCAACCATGCGGTCGTGCGGCTCAACGCGCCGTTCGGCACTGCCTGAGCGCCTCATGCCCGACATCCTCATCTGCCTGATGCTGGTCGACGCGGTCGTTGCCGTCGCGCTGGTGGAACTGGCCGCGCTTGTCGCGTGGCACGTGGCGACCGGACGTGGCCTGGCCGCCGCCGACCTGGTCGCCAATCTTTCCGCCGGGTTGTGCCTGCTGGGCGCGCTGCGCAGCGTGCTGGCCGGATCGGCCTGGCCTGTCTGCGCGCTGTGGCTCGCAGCGGCGGGCGCGGCGCATGCCACGGATCTGGTGCGGCGCTCGCGCGCGGCCGCGATGCGGTCGCGCGCCAACGAATTGTCCACCGCAGGTTCATCCTCCATCTCACACTGAATTCAAAGAGGTTCGCATGACATCACGCCGTCGATTCATCTCGCTGCTGCCCTTGCTCGGCACGGCCTCGCTGGCCCACGCTCAGGCCGCGCCCGTCGATCCGAAGGATCCGCAGGCGGTTGCCCTCGGGTACACGCCCGACGCCACCAAGACCGACAAGGCCAAGTTCCCGAAATACGCACCGCCGCAGGCTTGCGGCAACTGCGCGCTGTACCAGGGTGCGGCCAGCTCGACCTCCGGCCCGTGTCCGATCTACGCGGGCAAGGTCGTGCAGGCCAAGGGCTGGTGCAGCGCTTACACGAAGAAGGCCTGACGTGTACCGCCACGCGGGTCTCGCTGCGGACGATCTGTCGGCGACGCCGGTCGAGCCGTTGCAGAGATCGCCGTCGCGGCGACGCACGCCGACGGCCTCGCGGGTGACCGCCCGGACGCACACGATCCGTCCTGCCTATCCGTTCTCGGCGATCGTCGGTCAGGACGAGATGAAGCGCGCGATCCTGATCGCGGCCGTCGAGCCGGCGATCGGCGGCGTGCTCGTCTTCGGCGATCGCGGCACGGGCAAGTCCACGGCCGTGCGAGGCCTGGCCGCGCTGCTGCCGACCATGGCCGTGGTGCACGGCTGTCGTTACGGATGCGCGCCCGGCGAATCATGCGACTGCGACACCTGCCGGGACATCCTGGCGGGGACGCGGCAATCGCGTGTGCGCCGCGTGCCGGTGCCGGTCGTCGACCTGCCGCTTGGCGCCTCCGAGGATCGCGTGGTCGGTGCGCTCGATCTCGAACACGCGCTGACGCAAGGCATACGGCGATTCGAGCCGGGCCTGCTCGCTCGAGCGCATCGCGGCTTCCTCTACATCGACGAGGTCAACCTGCTGGAAGACCACCTGGTGGATCTGTTGATCGACGTCGCTGCATCGGGCGAGAACGTCGTCGAGCGGGAAGGCCTCAGCGTCCGGCATCCGGCGCGCTTCGTGCTGATCGGCAGCGGCAATCCGGAGGAAGGAGAACTGCGTCCGCAGTTGCTCGATCGCTTCGGGCTCTCGGTCGAGGTGCGGACCTCGTCGGACATCGCCGAACGCGTGCAGGTGATCAAGCGGCGCGACGCGTTCGAGCGCGACCCGCTCGCCTTTGCCCAAGCCTGGGCAACGGAGGATGCGCGCATTCGTCGGCGCCTGCTCGCGGCGCGTTCGCGTCTCGCGACGACGCAGGTGCCCGACGCGACCTTGGAGAGCGCCGCGCGCCTGTGCGTGAACCTGGGCACGGACGGCCTGCGCGGCGAACTGACGCTGATCCGCGCGGCGCGCGCGCAGGCCGCCTTGCTGGGCGACGGGGTCGTCGCCGACGGCCATCTTCGGCAGGTCGCGGCTTCGGCGTTGCGCCACCGGCTGCGCCGCGACCCGCTCGATGAAAGCGGATCGACCGAGCGGATCGACCGAGCGGTGGCCGAGGTCTTCGACGCCTGAGCGATGGGCGCCTCGGAATTCTTCGACTCGCGCGGCGACGTGCCGACCGACGCCGACTGGGCGCTGCGCATCGCCGCCGTCGATCTCGCCGGCATCGGGGGCGTCCGCCTGCGAGCGGCGCCCGGCCCGGCGCGTGACGAATGGCTGGCCGCGCTGCGTGCCGCGTTGCCCGACGGCACGCCGTGGCGGCGCGTGCCTTCGCACATCGGTGACGAGCGCCTGCTGGGCGGCATCGACCTCGCAGCGACGCTGCGTCAGGGCAACGTCGTGATGCAACCTGGCGTGCTGGCACAGGCGCACGGCGGCGCGGTGATCCTGGCGATGGCAGAGCGCTGCGACGTCGGTGTCGCCTCCCGCATCGCCCAGGTCGTCGATGCGGGTTCGGTCGTCGTGCTGCATGCCGGCCTGATCGACGTGCAGCCGGCGCGCGTCGGCGTCGTGGCCCTCGACGAGGCCAGCGGCGACGACGCGCCTCTTCCCGGCGTGATCGCCGAACGGCTCGGCATCGACCTGTGGCTCGGGCAGTCGCGCCCGCGGCTCGACGCGCCGACAGCGTCGTCTCCTCATCGCGATGCGGTCGATCGGGCGCGGGCACTGCTGCCGCAGGTCGAGGCGAACGACGCGATCGTGACGGCGCTGTGCGAGGCCGCCCTGGCGCTGGGCATCGCTTCGCTGCGCGCGCCGTCGTTGGCTTGGCGCGTCGCGTGCATCGCGGCGGCCCTCGATGGTCGCCGCGAGGTTCTTGCGCCGGATGCCGCGCTGGCGGCGCGACTCGTCCTCGGCCCGCGCGCGCGCGCACGGCCTCGCGACCCTGCATCCTCCGACGAAGAGCCCGCGCCGGATCGGCAAGGCGAAGAGCCGGAATCCGCTGGCGAGAGCGCTGCGTCGCCTGGCCCACGGGACGCGGGCGAGCCGCTGGACGCGGCGACGCGCGACGAGGCCATGAGCGAGCGACTGCTGGAGGCCGCGGCCGTTTCGCTGCCCAAGGCCTTGCTGGCCTCGATCGCGGCGGGGACGGCCGCTCGCAAGACGCCCGCGACGACGCCAGGCCGCAGCGGTTCTGCGCGTCGCTCTGCCGTGCGCGGCAGGCCGATCGGATCCGCGCGCGGTGCGTTGCGGGGCGGTGCGCGCCTCGACCTGCTGGCGACCCTGCGCGCAGCGGCGCCGTGGCAAGCGATGCGCCGTCGCGAATCGCCGTCGTGCCGCGAGGGCTTCCTCGTTCGCAGCGATGATTTCAATGTGCGCCGATTTCGCGAGCGGCGCGAGAGCACGACGGTCTTCGCGGTCGATGCGTCGGGATCGCAGGCACTGCATCGGCTCGCGGAAACCAAGGGCGCCGTGGAACTGCTGCTGGCCGATTGCTACGTCCGCCGCGATCGCGTCGCGGTCATCGCGTTCCGCGGCGCGCAGGCGCAGTTGCTGCTGACGCCGACCCGGTCGCTCGTCCATGCGCGCCGCAGCCTGGCCGGCCTGCCGGGTGGCGGCGGCACGCCGCTCGCGAGCGGACTGGCGGCGGCACGAGAGCTGGCGGCCACGATCCTGCGCGATGGCGGAACGCCGTTGCTCGTCCTGCTGACGGACGGCAGCGCGAACGTGGCGCTCGACGGCGCCGGCGGCCGCGAACGCGCGTTCTCCGATGCGCTGGCGACGGCAAGAGCCTGGGCAGGTCTCGGAGCCAGCTCGCTGGTCATCGACACGGCGCCACGCGCGCACGAGCAGGCTCGCGCATTGGCGCGTGCGATGGAGGCGCGATACATCGCGCTGCCCGATGCCGATGCGCACGGGCTCGCGAAGTCGATCGCCGGATCGGGGGCTGCCTATGTCGGCGAGAGGTAGCGACGTCCTCAGGCTCGAGCTGCGCTTCGGCGACTTCGACGCCCAGCTTCTCTGCTTCGACGATAGACGAAGCTGCATGCGACGCAGGCTCGACGTGCCGACCAACGCGCCGCGCGGCTGGGAACCCTGCAACGGGCTGGGTGCCTGGCCGATCGTGGACGCGATACTCGCCTACAACGCATTGTCCGCACGTCTGACAAGGGCCACCTTCGGAGAGGCAAAAACTGCGCGCATGGACAAGCTCTCGATCCCGTTCGCCAGACATTGCACTGCGGCTGTCGCGGTCGCCTTCGCCGCCACGGCGCATGCGGCGAGTCCGCCCGCGAACGATCTGGTCGCACGTGGCGCGTACCTCGCAACTGCAGGCGATTGCGCCGCCTGCCACACCGAGAAGGGCGGTGCGGCGTTCGCCGGCGGCCTGGCGATGGATACCCCGTTCGGCCCGTTGATCAGCCCCAACATCACGCCCGACAAGGCGACGGGCATCGGCAACTGGACCGACGACGAGTTCTATCGTGCGCTGCATGAAGGGCGCGCGAGGGATGGTTCGTTCCTCTACCCGGCGATGCCGTTTCCCTGGTACACGAAGGTCACGCGCGACGATGCACTGGCCATCAAGGCCTACCTGTTCTCGCTGCCTGCGGTGAACAAGCCACGCGCCGCGAGCCATCTGCGGTTTCCCTTCAACGTGCGGCCCGCGCTCGGCGCGTGGCGCGAGGCGTTCTTCACGCCCGGCACTTTCGTGCCGGATCCGAAGGCATCGGAGGAGATCAACCGCGGTTCGTATCTCGTCAACGGGCTGGCGCACTGCGGCGAGTGCCACAACGGTCAGTTGCTGGCCGGCGCGTCGAAGTTCGACCAGTCCCTTCGCGGCGGCATGATCGATCACTGGTACGCACCCAACATCACGTCGGACATGCGCGAGGGCATCGGCTCGTGGACACAGCAGGAGCTCGTCCAGTTCTTGAAGACGGGCAGCGTGCCCGGCAAGGGCGTTGCCGTCGGGCCGATGGCCGAGACGGTGCACAGCCTCTCGCAACTGACCGATGCGGACCTCGAAGCGATCACGGCCTACCTCAAGTCAACGCCACCGGCCGCGAGTCCGACGCGCGGGCATGACCTGGATGCGGCCTCGACGAACCATGGCGGCCAGGTCTATCTGAGCTACTGCGCGTCCTGCCATGGGCTGAAGGGCGAGGGGCTGCCGGGTGCCGTGCCGGCCCTCGCAGGCAATGGCGCTGTGGCCGCAAAGGGCCCGCAGAACGTGATCATGGTCGTGCTCGGCGGGCTGCCCGCGCGCCAGAGCTACGCGCCGATGCTGGCCATCGGCGCCGGCATGTCGGACGCGGACATCGCCGACGTGGCGAACTACGTGCGCAAGAGCTGGGGTAACAACGCGCCGGCCACGGCATCGCCCGACAGCGTGCGCGCCGTGCGGCCTGCCGTCGACACGCTGCTGTCCGGAGAACGCGTCACGGGCTGTCCGGCCGTTGCGCCCGATGCCCTCGCGCAGCTCGTGGCATCGCCCCAGGCGCCGTTGCGCGCGAGGCTGGCCGCGATCACGGACGCCACCCTGGCGCAGGACACGCCCGCGCTTGTCGCGGAGGTGCACAAGGCCTTGCCGAAGCTGTCGACGGCCCAGGTCGTCAACGGTCTGGCCGCGGCCTACTGCCCGGTGGTGCGCGCCGACGCCGGGCTCGACGCGAACGCCAGGGCGCTGCGCATCGGACATTTCAGCGAACTGGTCTACACGCAGCTGAACTCGAACGGCCTTCCCGTCGGCCGGCACTGATGTCCGACGCCGGCGCCGACTCGCCCCACCTCGCCCGCGAGGAGCGCGAGCAGGCCGCCCAGCACGCCTCGCCGGCGGCGCTGGTGATCCACGAAGTCGTGCGGGAAGAGGGCGAGCAGGAGCTGCGCAAGCGGCCCGTCGCGGTCTGGTGGTCGGGACTGGCGGCCGGGATGTCGATGGGTTTCTCGTTCCTGTGCATGGCCATGCTGGGCAGCATGCTGCCCGAGGCGCCCTGGCGCCACGCGGTGGCGTCGATGGGCTACACCGTCGGCTTCGTCATCACCATCCTCGGACGCCAGGAGTTGTTCACCGAGAGCACGCTGACGGCGTTCCTGCCGTTGCTGGTGCGGCGCGATCTCGCGACCTTGGCGACGGTGCTGCGCTTCTGGGCCGTCGTGCTGCTCGCCAACCTCGTCGGCACCGCGTTGTTCGCCGTCTTGCTGTCCCGGCCCGGCCTGTTCCCGCTCGTGGTTCAGACCACGTTGGGGACACTGGCAAGGAAGTCGGTCGATGGCGTGTTCCTGGTCACCCTGCTGCGGGCGGTGCTCGCAGGCTGGCTCATCGCCTTGATGGCGTGGATGCTGCCAAGCGCACGATCGGCGCGGTTCTTCGTGATCCTGCTGCTGACCTATGTCGTGGCGCTGTGCAGCCTGCCGCACGTGGTGGCCGGCTCGGTCGAATCGGCGTATGCCGTCCTGGCGGGCACAGCGACCATCGCGCAATATTTCAGCGACTTCCTTCTGCCGACCTTGATCGGCAACACGGTTGGCGGTGTAGCGCTCGTTGCGATGCTCAACCACGCACCGCTGGCTGACGAGTTGAAGCCGGATCGCCCGGCGCGCTCCGCTCCGCCCGAGCGGTGACTGCCTTGGCCGACAGGGCCGCGACAGTCATCGGAGTGATGCCGCGGCGTCCTGCGGAACGAGTTGCAGTTTGTCGGCGGGATATCCCTGTGACTGGACGAACAGTTTGAGTCGCGCCAGATCGGCCTCCGGGATCGTCGGCGTCCGAGCCATGATCCACACGTAGTCGCGCTTGGCACGGGTGATCACGGTTTCGCTGTAGTCGGGCGAGAGCCAGGAAATCCGATAGTCGGCCTTGAACGGCCACACGTACTGCTGCCCCCAGACGGCGTTAGTGGAGGTGTCCATCACGTAGCCCCGGGACTCGTAGTGCTTGGCGGGTCCAACCGCAGCGCCGGCATTGAAGCTGAAAGTGGTCAAGATCGTGCCATCCGGCTCGAGCTGGTAGCTGTCCTTGGCGTTGTGCGCGCCCTTCTCCAGGAAGGTCGGAATGTTGGCGATCACGTACCAGTCGCCCATGAAGCGACGAAGGTCGACGCCGGACACCAAGGTCGGGGGCGGCAGGTTCTGTGGCGCGTCGGCGCAGCCGAAGACGAGCATGGCGAGAGGAACGGTCAGCAACTTCAGGCGAGGGTTTTTCAAGGGGGTCTTCTCCATTCAACGAATTTCTCGCTCACCACACTAGGATCCGTCGTCGGCAATTGGCGAGGACTGTCGCGTTCGCACGAAGGCGGCCCGGTCGAAGCCGAGGGCCTGCGCGCGCGCCAGCAACGCCTGCAGGCGGACGTCGTCCAGCGTCGGGGACCGCGAGAGGATCCATGCATATTCGCGCGCAGGCTCTCCAACGAGCACCGTTTCGTAGGCCGGGTCCAGGTCAAGCACCCAGTAGTCGCCATGGATGGGCCAGAAGAACGAGACGCGCAGGCGAGCGCCTGCCGAACCTGGCACGACCGTCGCGCTGCCCCGGATCTGATCCACCGACCCATCGGCTTGACGGCACCGATTGAACACCTCGACCCCGTCTTCTTTCAGTCGGTACCGCGCCACGGTGTCCGACGCGCACGATGCCTGGAATCGATTGGGCAGCTTCGCGATTTCGTACCAACTGCCCATGTAGCGCGGAAGGTCCACGGACGCGACGGTCGGCAAGGGCGCGACGCCGGGCGACGTGCAACTGGTCAGGCCCATGGCCGCGACAAGGGTGGCCAGCGCGCCGAGGGCGATCGAGCGGATTCGATCCGGTGGGGTACCGAACATGCAGAGCTTCCTAGTGTTTCGAAGTCCAGTATCAAGGCTTTGCGGAAAACGTCGAAGCCTGCGATTGCCAGTCGTAGCTGCCGCCAGGGGAATGCAATCCAAAGCGAGACGCCTGTCGTAGCGTGGGCGCAATGCCGTGTCGTGGCAATGTGGTGGTGTGCGTTCGGCCCTGCTTCAAAACACGGCGTGATCTCCCCGCTCGGCGGTGGCCTCGCCTCTCAGAAGGCGGCCATAGAAGTCGAACAGCGTGTCCTGGCCGACCGAGGGCGTGGCGGCTTCGTCGTAGCGGCCGCGGTTCGGATCCCACACCAGCATCGATTCGGTGGCGTAGTAGCGACCGATTCGCGCCAGCTCGGCCTTGTCGGCCAGCGACGGCAGGACGCGGCTCAGCAAGCCCAGCACGGCGATGATGGCATCGAGCAGCGCCACCGGCACCTGCTTGAAGCGCGGTGGCCGCCCGAGCAGGGCGAACAACTGCTCGCCTTGCTCGCGCGGCGTGATGGCCGCCCCGGGACCGCCCACAGGCAGCACGCGATTCCGGCGTGACGCGTCGTCGATGCAGCCGGCCAGGTACTCGGCCAGGTCGTCGTCGCCGATCGGCTTGCAGGCGGTGAGCCTGCCGTCGCCGAAGACAAGGAACGGCTTGCCTCGCTTCAAGCGGTCGACCTGGCCGGACAGCGACTTGAAGAACGCCGTGGGCCGGACGATCGAGTAGTTCAGACCGGAATCGATCAGGTGCTTCTCGAAGGCCAGTTTGGCATGCTGGAAGGCCAACTGCGGCTTCTGCACGCAGATCGCGGAGAGCAGGACGACGTGCGTCACGCCGGCCTGCTTCGCCGCATCGAGTGCCAGCACTTGCGCCCGGTGGTCGATGGCCCAGGCGTCATTCGGTGCGCCAGTGCGCGAGGCCAGGCAGGACACCAGCACATCGAAGTGTTCGCCGCAAAAGCCGTCGCACGCCAGCGAGGCCGCGTCCCCGACGTCGCCAACGCGCATCGTCGCACCGGGCAGGAGCTTCGCACAATCCTCAGGGGTCAGCGCGCCGCCGGCGCCCGCCCGCGGGCGCACCAGGCACACGACCTCGTGGCCGTGACGAAGCAGCGCGCGCACCGCGGCGCGACCGATGGTTCCGGTGGCTCCGATGACGAAGACGCGGCGACGCATCGCTGCTTCAGCCCTTCCAGTCGATCATGGTCTTCATGCAATCGGGGATGCCGGGACTGAGGCCGGTGAGTAGAAACGTGGCGTCGAGAAGATCGTGCCATGGGCAACTGCGTTGTACCAACTGCCAGCCTGAGTCTGCAAACCCTCAACGAGCACTCAGGTACGGACAGGGCCGACCTTGTGACTCATGGTATGCCACTGAGCACGTGATCCGCCAGCGCCTGCAGGTCGGGAAAGAGCTGGTCGGGCTCGCACTGAGCCACCGGTTCGCCGCCGTTGTACCCGTACGGCACGGCCCAGGCCGCAAAGCCGGCGTTGCGTGCAGCCTGCACGTCGATGCGGGAATCGCCGACATGGCCGCAGCGCTTCAGGGGTGGTCCGCCGAGGTCGGCCGCCACCTGGCGCAGCACGCTGGCGTGAGGCTTCTTCTCGGGCAGCGAGTCGCCGCCGATGACGAGATCGAAGTGCCCGGCCAAGCCTGTGGCGGCAAGCACGCGCTGCGCGTGGCGGAACTCCTTGTTGGTGACGCAGGCGAGCTTGACGCCAGCTGCGCGAAGCGCCTTCAAGGCTTCTGCCGCGCCGGTGTAGACGCGCGCCGAGCTGCCGGCGGTTTCGCCGTAGCGCCGGTCCAGGCTCTGCAGCAGTGCGCCGATGGGCAGCGCGCTGCGAGGCCCGACACCCATCTGCACCAGCAGCTTGAGCATCAGCGCATGCGTGCCGGCGCCGATCAGCGCGGTGATCTCGTCCAGCGGCCGGCGGACCAGCCCATGGTCTTCGAGGGCCAGGTTCACCGCTTCGGCGATTTCGCCGGCCGTATCGACCAGGGTGCCGTCCAGGTCGAAGCCGACCAGATCGTACGCGGCCACGCTCACAGCGAAACCAGCGCCCGTTCGCGCCGCTCCATCATTCGCCAGATGAAGGGCGTGAAGATCAGCTGCATGGCGAGCTCCATCTTTCCGCCCGGCACGACGATGGTGTTGGCGCGCGACATGTAGGAGTCGTGAATCATGTCGAGGAGGTACTGGAAGTCGATGCCCTTCGGTCTCGCGAAGCGGATCACGACCATGCTCTCGTCGGGCGAAGGGATGTCTCGTGCGATGAAGGGGTTGGAGGTGTCCACCATCGGCACGCGCTGGAAGTTGACGTGGGTGTGGCGGAACTGCGGGCAGATGTAGTGCACGTAGTCGGGCATGCGCCGCAGGATGGTGTCCGTGACCGCCTCGGTGGAGTAGCCGCGCTTGGACCTGTCGCGCCAGATCTTCTGGATCCACTCGAGGTTGATGACCGGCACCACGCCGATCAGCAGGTCGGGATGCCGGGCGATGTCGGCCTCGGGCGTGACGACGGCGCCGTGCAAGCCCTCGTAGAACAGCAGCTCGGTGTCGGGCGGCAGTTCCTCCCAGGGCGTGAAGGTGCCGGGCGGCTGCTTGTAGGGTGCGGCCTCGTCGGCGTCGTGCAGGTAGTGGCGAAACCGCCCGCGTCCGGACTCGCCGTAGCTGTGGAAGAGCTGCTCGAGTTCGGCGAACAGGTTGTTCTCGGGGCCGAAGTGGCTGAAGTTGCGGTTGCCGTCCCGCTCCGCCTCGGCTTGGCGCAGCTTCATCTCGGCGCGGTCGTACCGATGGAAGCTGTCACCCTCGATCAGCGCCGCGCGCACGCCCTCGCGGCGGAAGATGTTCTCGAAGGTGCGGGTGACCGACGTCGTGCCGGCGCCGGAAGAGCCGGTGATGGCGATGATGGGGTGTCGCTCCGACATCTCAGGCCTGCGCGCGAAAGAGGCCGCGCTCGGCGAACAGCGGCGTGGCGCTGTCGTGGCTGGCGGGCTCGTGGTGGTAGCGCTCGATGCGCTCGACCTCGTCGCGCGAGCCGAACACGAGGCCGATGCGCTGGTGCAGCTCGGTCGGCATCAGACCCAGCACCGGCTGCCGGCCCGTGCTGGCGCGGCCGCCTGCCTGCTCGATCAGGAAGCCGATCGGGTTGGCCTCGTAGAGCAGGCGCAGGCGGCCGGCCTTGGCGGGGTCCCTGCTGTCCTTGGGGTACATGTAGACGCCGCCGCGCATCAGGATGCGATGCGCCTCGGCCACCACGCAGGCGATCCAGCGCATGTTGTAGTCCTTGCCGCGCGGGCCGCCGCGACCGGCCAGGCATTCGTCGACGAAGCGGCGGATCGGAGGCTCCCAGAAACGGCTGTTGGAGCTGTTGATCGCGAATTCCTGCGTCTGCGGCGGCACCTGCAGGTTGGGGTGGGTCAGCATGAATTCGCCCAGGCCCGGGTCCAGCGTGAAGCCGCTGACGCCCCGGCCGACGCTGAGCACCAGCATCGTGCTGGGCCCGTAGATCGCGTAGCCGGCCGCTACCTGATCGCTACCGGGCTGCAGGAAGTCCGATTCGGTGACGTCACGGTCGGTGCCGGATCCGTCCCGGTACTGCGCGCGCAGGATGGAGAAGATGCTGCCCACCGACACGTTCACGTCAGTGTTGGACGAGCCGTCCAGCGGATCGAACACCAGCAGGTATCTGCCGCGAGGGAATTGCGCGGGGATCTGGTGGGGCAGCGCCATCTCCTCGGACGCCATGCCGGCCAGGCGCCCGCCCCATTCGTTCAGGCGCACGAAGAGCTCGTTGCTGATCACGTCCAGGCGCTTCTGCTCTTCGCCCTGCACGTTGACCTCGCCGCCCGCGCTGCCGTGGGCGCCGGCCAGTTCGCCGTAGGCCACGGTGCGGGCGATCGCCTTGCAGGCCAGGGCCACGTCCAGGATCAGCGCGTTCAGGTCTCCGCCGGCCTGCGGAAAGCGGCGCCTCTCCTCGATCAGGAACTGGGTCAGCGTGGCGCGGCCACTCGGCAGCGGACCGTGCGAGGGGGTGAGCGGCGCGTGAGCGTCGACGTGCATGGCTCAGGCCTCCGTGGGTTCCTGGAACAGTCGGCTGGCGCGGATATCGGCGGCGCTGATGGTGCTGAGTTCCTCGCGCGTCAGCACGCGGTCGCGGTCGGCGAACAGGCGGCTGGCCTGGCGCAGTCGAGCCCGGTCCAGCGCGTTGCGCACGCTGCGCGCATTGGCGAAGTGCGGGCGGGCCATGCGGCGCTGCAGATACTC
>Ga0302314_10000792_pt1 | contig 58787 bp, 60 predicted proteins | sample III_Palsa_N2_3_FD_200533 | JGI IMG/M metagenome (GOLD analysis project Ga0302314, IMG submission 200533) | Peat permafrost microbial communities from Stordalen Mire near Abisko, Sweden - III_Palsa_N2_3 | ecosystem: Environmental > Terrestrial > Soil > Palsa > Peat permafrost | place: Sweden...
TGCTCAGACAAAAACGTCGCGTATCAACTACACGCCGCCGCCTGCGCATCCCTTCCATTTCCAACAATGTCAAATAACAGTGCTTTCTTTGCTTGGCCTTCCACTTGGTAGTGGTCGGCAGCGCCGTCAGCGGAGGCGGTTTCTATTCCCGCCAGATCATCATGTCAACACGCTTTTTTCGGTTTCTTTTGCCGTCATCTTTTCGACTGTTTGAAGACGAAAAGAAGAGGACCGGGGATCACTCCCAGGTCCTGGGCAACCGCGTCAGCGCGTCGTTGATGAAGGGAATATGACGGTTCCCACTCCTGACGTCTACCCAATAGTGATGCATCCTTGCGCAGACCTTCGATGCACGAAGCGGGGATTGACGCTTTTGGAGCCGCCGACGCATGCGCGTTGGCGGCTCCGAGTCGAAGCGTGCGTTGCAAAAACCCTAGGCGACGCCTCGGATTTCCTCGAGTTTCAGGCCCAAACGGTCGCCCGTCACCTTGATGATGTCGCCCTCGCCCAAGGAGCCATCGAGGATCATCTGGGCCAGCCGGTTCTGCAATTCCCGCTGAATCACGCGCTTCAGCGGCCGGGCGCCATAGACCGGATCATAGCCTTCCTGGGCCAGCCACTCCTGGCCGGAGGGTTCCAGATCCAGCGTCAGATGACGGTCCTCCAGCATGGCCCTGAGCCTGGCGATCTGGATATCGACGATGGCCCCCATATCGCCGCGCGACAGGCGACGGAACAGCAGCACCTCGTCCAGGCGATTGAGGAATTCCGGCCGGAACGCGGCCCGGACCGCCTCCATCACCTCGGCCCGGATACTGTCGATGGCGGTGCCTTCCGGATGGGCGGCGATGATGTCGCTGCCGAGGTTCGAGGTCAGCACGATCAAGGTATTGCGGAAATCGACCGTGCGCCCCTGGCCGTCGGTGAGCCGGCCATCGTCCAGCACCTGCAGCAGGATGTTGAACACGTCCGGATGCGCCTTCTCGACCTCGTCGAACAGGATGACCTGGTAGGGCCGGCGCCGGACCGCCTCGGTCAAGGCCCCGCCCTCGTCGTAGCCGACATAGCCCGGCGGCGCCCCGATCAGGCGGGAGACCGCGTGCTTCTCCATATATTCCGACATGTCGATGCGCAGCAGCGCCTGGTCGTCGTCGAACAGGAACGAGGCCAGCGCCTTGGTCAGCTCAGTCTTGCCGACGCCCGTGGGCCCGAGGAACAGGAACGAGCCGATCGGCCGGTTCGGATCCTGCAGGCCGGCGCGGGAACGACGGACCGCGTTCGCCACCGCCACCACCGCCTCGTCCTGGCCGACCACGCGCTTTTCCAGCTCGGCTTCCATCGACAGGAGCTTCTCGCGTTCGCCGGCCAGCATCCGATCGACCGGGATGCCGGTCCAGCGCGAGACGATGCCGGCGATATGCTGCTCGGTCACCGCCTGCTCCAGCACCTTGCCGTCGCCCTGGGCCTCGGCCTCCTTGATCTTGGCCTCCAGCTCCGGGATGCGGCCATAGGTCAGCTCGCCGGCCTTGGCCCAATCACCCATGCGCTGGGCCTGTTCGAGTTGGGTGCGGGCCTGGTCGAGCAGTTCCTTCAATTTGCTGGCGCCGGCGAGCTTGTCCTTTTCCGCCTGCCATTGCGCGGTCAGCGACGCGCTGCGGTCTTCGAGATCCGCCAGTTCGGTCTGCAGCCGGCCCAGCCGTTCCTGGGATGCCGCATCCGGCTCGCGCGCCAGCGCCTCGCGCTCGATCTTCAGCTGCACGATGCGCCGATCCAGCTCGTCGATATTCTCCGGCTTGGAATCGACCTCCATGCGCAGGCGCGAGCCGGCCTCGTCGACCAGGTCGATCGCCTTGTCGGGCAGGAACCGGTCGGTGATGTAGCGGTTGGCCAGCGTCGCGGCCGAGACGATGGCGCCATCGGTGATGCGGACACCATGGTGCAGCTCGTACTTCTCCTTCAGGCCGCGCAGGATCGAGATCGTGTCGGCCACGGTCGGCTCGGCCACGAACACCGGCTGGAACCGCCGGGCCAGCGCCGCGTCCTTCTCGATATGCTTGCGGTACTCATCCAGCGTGGTCGCGCCGACACAGTGAAGCTCCCCGCGCGCGAGCGCGGGCTTCAACATGTTGGACGCATCCATGGCACCATCGGCCTTGCCGGCACCGACCAGGGTATGCAGCTCGTCGATGAACAGGATGATGCGGCCGGCCTCGTGCGAGATCTCGGCCAGCACGGCCTTCAGCCGCTCCTCGAACTCGCCGCGATATTTGGCGCCCGCGATCATCGAGCCCAGATCGAGCGAGACGAGCTTCTTGTCCTTCAAGCCCTCCGGCACGTCGCCATGGGCGATGCGCAGCGCCAGGCCTTCGATGATCGCGGTCTTGCCGACGCCGGGCTCGCCGATCAGCACAGGGTTGTTCTTGGTCCGGCGCGCCAGCACCTGGATGGTGCGACGGATTTCCTCGTCGCGGCCGATGACCGGGTCGAGCTTGCCATCGCGCGCGGCCTGGGTCAGGTCGCGGCCATATTTCTTCAGCGCGTCGTAGCCGGCCTCGGTGTTCGAGCTATCGGCCGTGCGGCCCTGGCGGATCTGTTCGATCGCATGATTGAGGTTCTGCGGCGTGATGCCGGCGGCCTTCAGCGCATCGGCCGAGGCGCCGGGTGCGACCGCGAGGGCCAGCAGCATGCGTTCGGCCGTGACGAAACTGTCGCCGATCTTCTTCGCCTGCTCCTCGGCATTGTCCAGCACGCGCGCGAGCTCGGGACCGAGATAGACCTGGCCGGCACCCGCACCTTCGACGCTGGGCAGCTTGTCGAGCGCCGCCTCGACCCCGCGCAGCGCCACGGCGGGATCGCCGCCGGCATTGCGGATCAGGTTGGCGGCCAGGCCTTCCTTATCGTCGAGCAGGATCTTCAACAGATGTTCGGGCATCAGGCGCTGATGATTGCGCCGCTGCGCCAAACCCTGCGCAGCCTGAATGAAGCCCTGGGATCTCTCCGTGAACTTTTCGATATTCATAAAGTCTCCTTCCGGTGCCCGAAGCACACCAATTCGGCCCGCCACCCTTGACGCGATGCACGGCCCGACCACGCAGAGGCATATGGGCGCCACATCCCATCATCGCAAGACGATCTGACACGTTCCCGAGGCACCATGCTTTGCGCTATCGCAAACCGTGCATTTGCGGCCAAGAATGGCGCCGCGATCGACGATGAACATGGGGTAGGCAATTGGCACGAATGCGAAATCGCCGGGCAGCCCAGGCGCAGCGACGATCCGGCCTGCTGTTGCTGGCCGGATTGATCGTGCCCTTCATCCTGTTTGCCGTGACGGCGAGCCGGATCGGGCGCTGGCCGTCACTGGATCTACGCCTGCCGATCGAGGGGCTGGCCCTGCTGGCGCTCCTCTCGCTGGCCCCGCTCGCCGGCGGGCGTTGGCCGTCCCTGCTGCGCTGGATTGCAGCCCTGCTGCTGCTGCCGGTGGCGCTCGTCCATCTGGCCGACGTCGAAGGGCCGGCCGTGCTCGGCCGCGATCTGGATCTGGCGGCGGACCTGGATCACGTGCCATCGCTGATCGGGCTGTTCGCCGGCGCCGCCAGCCCCTGGCAGGTCACCCTCGTCGGGATCGGCGCCCTTCTGATCCCGCTGGGCATGATCGCCCTGGTCGCCTGGAGCCTGGGGGCGATCGAGCGCGGCCTGCTGGGCCTGCCCTGGACGGTGCGGCTCGTGCCGCTCGTCCTGCTGGTCGCGGCCCTGTTCGGCACCGACCGGCTGGTCAGCCGCGGCACGATCGTGTCGCTGGACCGCCAGGGCGAAACCGTCGCCGATGCCTGGCGGCTGGCCCATGGCGACCGCGCCGGGTTCCTGGCCCGGCTGGGGCCGCCGCCCGAGACCGAGCGCGATCTGGCCGGCCTCGGCAAGCGCGACATCTATCTGATCTTCTTCGAATCCTATGGCGCGGTCATTCTGGACGATCCGGCGCTGAGCGTCCGGGCACTGCCGGCGCTGGCCAAGTTCCAGGCCAAGCTGACAGAGGCCGGCCTCACCGTGCGCAGCGCGCGGATTGCGTCGCCGACCTATGGCGGCGGCTCGTGGCTGGCCCATGGCACCGTCGATGCCGGCACCTGGCTCGCCAACCAGCGGCTCTATCAGTTGGAGACGACCACGGATCGGCCGACCTGGCCCGGAATCATGACCAAGGCCGGCTGGCAGACATTCGATATCCAGCCCGGATTGAAGACCCCGCTCGATCACGCCCAATTCTGGGGCTTCGACCGCATCGTCGGCGCCGACGACCTCGCCTATTCCGGGCCCAGCTTCGGCTGGTTCGGCATTCCGGACCAATATGCGCTGGACCGCAGCCTGACCCTGCCGCGCGATCCGAACCGGCCGCTGTTCGCCCAGATCGTGCTGGTGTCGAGCCATATCCCGTTCCACCCCGTGCCGCCGGTGGTGAACGACCCGGCCGACGTCGGCCGCTTCGCCACCCATCCCGAGGTCGCCCAGCTGGTGACGATCCCGCCGAATTGGAACGACCTGGCCGGTCCTTATATGGAGTCGGTCGAATATGATCTGACCGTGCTGGCCGACTGGCTGCCGCGGGCACTGGGCGATAGCGGCGTCGCGATCATCCTGGGCGACCATCAGCCGCCGGCCCTGATCGGACACTCGAGCGCGTCGCACGACGTGCCGGTCCATATCCTGTCCAAGGACGCGGCCCTGGTCCGGCGCCTGGCCGATGCCGGCTTCGTCGACGGCACGGTGCCGACCGGATCGGCCGGGACCATGGCGAATTTGATGGACCGGTTCCTCGACGCCGCAGCCGCCATGCCGGCCGGCGGAACCGACCCGCCGATCGAATAATCCAAACGCGAATTCTTCACCGAGAATTCGCGTTAGACGCTCTTGTCATTTCTCGGCATCCGCGCCGCCAATAGTTCGTTTCAACTATTGGTGAGCCAAAATGACCAAGATCTCTCAAGCAAAGCGCCTGCCCGACCAGATCACCCTCGACAAAGGGCCGCTGGGGCTTCTGGGCCAATTCATGCTGCAGGCCGACAGGGCCGCCTACGACCGCGGCATCCGTCTCAGCCTGCATCAGGACTTCGAGCAACTGCGGGCGGTCAATGAAAGCGCCCGGGCGAGCTGGGGCAAGCTCGTGCCGATCTTCAACCCGGAGCATAGCGATCTCGACCCGGCCAATTCGTTCTGGATTTCCGGCACGAACGTCCATGGCGAGATCGTCGCGACCCAGGCGGCGCGCTTCCTGCCGCTGGCGCAGAGTTCGCTGAAGGCGGAGCTGACGACGCTGCGCCTGTTCTATCGCGCGCCCGAGCCGCATCTGGCCGCGGGCGAGCGCTGCGAGGTGCTGGCCCCCTCGGCCGAACGCATCACGGGCCGCGTCGTGTTCTCCGGCGGCGGCTGGTACCACCCGAGCTGCCGCGGCACCGGCCTATCGACCATCCTGCCGCGCATCTCGCGGGCCTATGCCCATTCCCGCTGGGAGACCGACTATACGGTCAGCATGGTCGAGCCGATCCTGACCCAGAAGGGCGTGGTGCAGTCCTATGGCTATAGCAAGGTCGAACCGATGGTCCGGTTCCTCGGCTCGTTCCGCGGCGATCTCGATCTCCACCTGATCTGGATGGAGACCGGGGAGCTGCTTCAGGACCTGGAGGCCTGGGTCGCCGCCGCCAGCTCGAGCGGGTACGAGGAGCGCAAGACCGAAGCGCCGCAGACGAAGATCTCGCCGCGCGAACGGAAAGGCAGCATCAGCCGGTCGTAGCGGCTGCGCCGGACCGAGCGTCCGGGCACGTCGATCACCGCATCGACGCGTTCGAGCCTCGGCTGCCCGAGATCTGCCACCTCGTGGTAGGCTCGGGCAGAGCGCGCGCCATAGGCGGGATCCGGCTGATCCTCCAGGTCGCGACCGACGGCACCCAGCGCCCAGCAGGCGTCGAACACGCGGAAACCGGCGCCGATATGCTCGACCAAGGCGCGATTGCGCGGCAGGCCGGCCGCGGTCATGCGCGTCAGCGTCACGCGCGGCTTCAGCGCCGAGGGCATCAATTCCAGAATCTTTTCCGGCACCATCTGGCCACGCCGGCTGCGCCACAGCCGCATCAGCGCGCGCAGCGACTCCTGGCCGGCCTCACCCAGCCGATCCAGCGAAAGTTCCTGGTTGAAGAAGCTATCGCGCGGCTCGAGCACCGCGGATGGCGCGCTCAGGTCCTTCAGGCGGGCCACCGCCTCCTCGACCTGGCCATAGATTTCGAACGACGGCATCCGGTCGGCATGCTCGATGACCAGCCGCTGACAGTCCGCTTCGCCCAGCACCAGACGGACAACGGCTTCGAGGGTCGGAAATTGGACATGGCCGGCACGCAGCGTCAGGCGGATGGTGCCCTCGCGCTGGCGGGCCCGGACATAGCCCATGTTGCGGACGACGAAGCTGGCGATATCGACGTCCGGGCTCGGCTGGCCCAGCCGCTGGCGCAAGGCCGGCGAGCCGTTCAGCCAGGCCTGACCGGCCTGGTCGATCAAAAAGTCCATCTGCCCCATCCCGCTCATCGCGAGCCCCTTAGCTGCCAGTCGGCTTCATCCGGTTTGCGAGCCGAGAGACAGGTGCCCAGGCCATGACCAGGCAAGATTCTTGCTCTCCGCTTGTCGCCCTCAACGAGAATTTCACACCACATCAGCTCGATGACGCCAATGTGAAAAACTCTAGTGATCAACGGAATAATAAGACACTAATTTTCGATGCATCGTCGGTTTGAGTGCTTGCCGCCGGCCGTCAAACCATCAAAGCCCGGCCTCGGACTTTGCTGCCGAATACCGATCGGCTGCTGTGAACCGTTTCACAGCCCGCGCATGAAAGCGGTCCAATTCGACGGCGGGGCGACGGCGTGCGCTCCCGTCGCAGGCGGCACTGCAATCTCTCCTCTGTTGCGCCGCCCTCCGGCGCGGTATGAAGGCCGCCATGCTGATCATGCTTCTGGTCGTCTTCACCGACCTCGTCGGGTTTGGCGTCGTCATTCCGCTCCTGCCGTTCTATGGCGAACACTTCGGCGCATCCCCGCTGACGGTGACCATGCTGCTTGCCACCTTCTCGGGCTGCCAGCTGATCGCGGCACCGCTGTGGGGGCGTCTCAGCGATCGAATCGGCCGACGGCCGATCGTGCTGATCAGCACGCTGACCTCGGTCGCGGCCTATGTCTGGCTGGCGTCGGCCGACGCGCTCTGGATGCTGTTCGCCGCGCGCGCTCTGCAGGGCGTCAGCGCCGGCAATATCTCGGTCGCCCAGGCCTATATCGCCGACGTGACCAAGCCGGAGAATCGCGCCAAGGGCATGGGCATGATGGGTGCCGCCCTCGGCCTGGGCTTCATCGTCGGCCCCGCCGTCGGCGGCCAGCTGGCGGGTGGCGATCCGACCGCGCTGACCGTGGCGCTGCCGGCCTATGCCGCCGCCGGCTTCTCCGCGCTCGCGCTGGTGCTGGCCGCCCTGCTGCTCAAGGAATCGCTGCCGGCAGAGCGGCGGGCCGAAGCCGCGCGCAACCGGCCCGGCCGGATCGCCCAGATCCGCGGGGCCTTCGCCCGGCCGAACCTGCGCCGGCTGATGATCCTGTTCTTCACCACCACCTTCGCTTTCGCCGGCATGGAAACCACCTTCGCGCTCTGGGCGCTCGCCCGCTTCGGCTGGGGCCCCCGCCAGGTCGGCGAGATGTTCGCCATGGTCGGCGTCGTCCTGGTGCTGATCCAAGGCGGCCTGATCGGGCGGCTGACCCAACGGTTCGGCGAGGCGCGCATGCTGCTGGCCGGCACGATCACCATCGGGTTCGGCCTGGCGCTGATGGCGGCGGCGATGACGCCGATCGTCGGCATCGCCGCCAGCTGCCTGCTGGCGCTGGGCATGGGCATGGCCCAACCATCGACCAGCAGCCTGATCTCACGCGAGGCCAACGCCACCGAGCAAGGCAGCGTGCTCGGCGTCAACCAGTCGGTCGGATCTCTCGCCCGCCTGCTGGGCCCGCTCGCCGCCGGCAGCGCCTTCACGGTCGGCGGCCCGTCGGCGCCTTATATACTGGGTGCCGCGCTGATGGTGATCTCGGCCTGGCTCGCGACCCGCGTGCTGCGCCGGCATCGCTCGGCCGACGTCGGCGTCCTGGCACTCTAGCCGCGCTAACGGTACGGTCTCGCCGATGCGAGACCTGATCCGTACCCCTTCGAGCGAACCGCGCGCTCCGGCCGCCTCTTTCAAGGCGCAGCTGCGCGTGATCCGCCATCTGGCGCCCCATCTCTGGCCGGCGGAAACCGGTCTCAGGGTCCGGGTGCTGCTGGCCTTCGCGCTGATCGTCGCCGGCAAGCTGGTCACCGTCACCATCCCGCTGCTCTATAAGCAGGCGGTCGATGCCTTGAGCGGCAACACCGGGGCGATCGTGCTCGTGCCGGTCGCCCTCATCGTCTATTACGGCATCGCCCGCATCGGCGCCCAGGCGACAGGCGAGCTGCGCGAGCTGGTGTTCGCCAAGGTTGCCCAGCGCGCGATCCGCCGGGTGGCGCTGGAGACGTTCCAGCATCTTCATGCCTTGTCCCTGCGCTTCCATCTGGAGCGGCAGACCGGGGGCTTGAGCCGCTCGATCGAGCGCGGCACGACCGGCATCGAATATCTGCTGTCCTTCACGCTGTTCAACATCGGGCCGACCCTGCTCGAGATCCTGCTGGTCTCGACCATTCTGTGGCGGCGCTACGACGTGCGCTTCGCCGCGGTCACGCTCGCGACCATCGTCTGCTACGTCGCCTGGACCATCGGCATTACCCAATGGCGCGTGCGCTTCCGGCGCGAGATGAACGAGCGCGACGGCGAGGCCAACACCAAGGCGATCGACAGCCTGCTGAATTACGAGACGGTCAAATATTTCTCGAACGAGGCGCATGAGGGCCGGCGCTTCGACCGGGCGAAGCAGGCGTTCGAGCGGGCAGCGGTGCGCAGCCAGACCTCGCTGTCGCTGTTGAACCTGGGCCAGGGCCTGATCATTTCGAGCGGCCTGGTCGCGATCATGGTGCTGGCCGGCGCCGGCGTCGCCGAGCACCGCATGACCGTGGGCGATTTCGTGCTGGTCAACAGCTACCTGCTGCAGCTGTACCAGCCGCTCAATCTGCTGGGCATGGTCTATCGCAACATCAAGCAGTCGCTGATCGATCTTGAAGCCATGTACCGGCTGCTGGACGAGCCGCCGGAGGTACAGGACCGGCCGAGCGCGCCGGCCCTGATCGCGCGCGGCGGCCGGGTCCGGTTCGACCATGTGGGATTCGCCTATGATCCGCGCCGGAAGATCCTGGAGGATGTCTCGTTCGACGTGCCGGCCGGCCGCACGGTCGCGATCGTCGGCCCGTCCGGCGGCGGCAAATCGACCATCGCCCGCCTGCTGTTCCGCTTCTACGACGTCACCCAGGGCACCATCAGCATCGATGGCCAGGATCTGCGCCAGGTCACCCAGGAGTCGCTCCGGCGCGCCATCGGCGTGGTGCCGCAGGACACCGTGCTGTTCAACGATACCATCCGCTACAACATCGCCTATGGAAGGCCGGACGCGACGGCAGCCGAGATCGAGGAGGCGGCGCGCCTGGCCCAGATCCATGATTTCGTCGCCCGTCTGCCCGACGGCTACGAGACCAGGGTCGGCGAGCGCGGGCTGAAACTGTCCGGTGGCGAGAAGCAGCGGGTCGCGATCGCCCGCGTGATCCTGAAGGCGCCGGAGATCCTGATCTTCGACGAGGCGACGAGCGCGCTCGACAGTGCCACCGAGCAGGAGATCCAGACCAGCCTGCGCCAGGTCTCGGCCGAGCGCACGACCGTGGTCATCGCCCATCGCCTGTCGACCGTGATCGAGGCCGACGAGATCCTGGTGCTGGACCATGGCCGCATCGTCGAGCGCGGCCGCCATGGCGAGCTGTTGCGCCTCGGCGGCGCCTATGCCGCCATGTGGGCCCGCCAGCGCCGCGCGGCCGAACGCGAGGCCGCCCTTGCCGAAATCGCGGCGGATATCCAAGATTGAGCCGTTTTCGGTTTCCAGGTGTTGATCATCACGTCAGGGCGCGGCCTTAACCGGCTGCCCCTGATAACAGGAGTCTCCACGGCATGTCGGTCGTCCTCTGGCTCGGTCTGGGCCTGGTGTTCGGATGGCTCGCCAGCCTGCTCGCGGGCAATCGCGCCGGCCGCGCCACCTATCTGGTGCTGGGCGGTATCGGCGCGCTGGTCGGCGGCTTCCTGTTTTCGCTGTTCGGCGGCTTGGGCATCACCGGCAACGGGATCCTCACGGCGATGGTCGGGTCGGGTGTCGTGCTGACGCTTTATCTGGGTATCTCGCGCCGCCGAACCTGAGCCCAAGGTTCGATGACGAGGATATCCGATGATCAAGTTCCTACGCCTCCTGGTCCTGTTCATGCCGCTCGCGCTGGTCGTGACCGCCTGCGACGACCATAAGGGCCCGGCCGAACAGACCGGCGAAAAGCTCGACAATGCCGGCCAGAGCATCAAGGACGCGATCGATCCGCCGGGTCCGGCGGAGAAGGCCGGCCGCGCCGTCGACAAGGCTGTCGGCAACTAAGTCGTCTTACGGTACCTATATATAAAGTTCAGCGAGGCACCCGACGCCCGCGCCAGGGGTACCAGGTTTCATGTCGACACTTTTGACGGTCCGTCATCGGACGGTCTATCGCTACGTCAATCCGGTCTGGCTCGGCGAGCATCGCCTGATGTGCCGGCCGCGCGACAGCCACGACCTGCGCCTGATCGAGACCGGCATGACGATCTCGCCGCCGGCGCAGGTCCGCTGGCTGCACGACGTGTTCGGCAATTCGACCGCGATCGCCAGCTTCAACGAGCCCACGACCGAACTCACCATCGAATCCTCGTTCCAGGCCGAGCATTTCCCGATCCGGGCCCGCGACATCGTGCTGGAGCCCTATGCCGAACTCTACCCGTTCAGCTATGCCGTCGATGAGGTGCCGGATCTGGGCCGCACCCACGAGCGGCATTATGCCGACCCGGACCATCGGGTCGATGCCTGGGCTCGGCGCTTCGTCAGCGGCATGGGGGCTCCCAACACGATCGAGCTGCTGCTGGCCATCACCCGCGCCATCCGCAACGAATTCGGCTATGGCCGACGCGAGGAGATGGGCACCCAGACCCCGACCGAGACGCTGGACCTGGGCGGTGGCAGCTGCCGCGATTTCGCGCTGTTCATGATGGAGGCGGTGCGCAGTCTCGGTTTCGCCGCCCGCTTCGTCTCGGGCTATCTCTATGACGAGGCGCTGGTCGGTGCGTCCGGCGGCCTGGTCGGCGGCGGCGAGACCCATGCCTGGGTCCAGGTCTATCTGCCCGGCGCCGGCTGGGTCGAGTTCGACCCGACCAATGCGCTGGCCGGCGGCCGCAACCTGATCCGCGTCGCCGTCGCCCGCGACGCGTCCCAGGCCGTGCCGCTCAGCGGCAGCTTCACCGGAAATCCCGGCGATTTCATCGGCATGGAGGTCCAGGTCACCGTTACGGCCGGCTGATCTAGCTTTTGTCTCCGATTGGTCCCATCTTTCTGGGACCCCTCCCTCCCCAAGGTTGTTCCCATCCATGACCGACATCACCGACACCGACGTGCCGCCGAAGAAGGTGCGCGCCAAGGCAAACGGACCGAAACGCATCAATCTGGCGCTGCAGGGCGGCGGCTCGCACGGCGCCTTCACCTGGGGCGTGCTCGACCGGCTCCTGGAAGACGAGCGGCTGGAGATCGAGGGCATCAGCGGCACCAGCGCCGGCGCCATGAATGCGGCGGCCTTGGCCCAGGGCTATGTCGACGGCGGGCGCGAGGGCGCGCGCAAATCGCTCGATAAATTCTGGCACCGGATCAGCGACTTCGCCCGCTACAGCCCGCTGCAGCGCTCACTGATCGACAAGCTGATGGGCAATTGGAATCTCGACACGTCGCCCGCCTACATGATGCTGGATACGATCGGCCGCGCCTTCTCGCCCTATCAGACCAATCCGCTGAACTGGCACCCGATCCGGACCGTGCTCGAAGAAGAAATCGACATCAAGCGCATCCGCAAGTGCAAGGAGATCAATCTGTTCGTGTCCGCGACCAACGTGCGCACCGGCAAGATCCGGGTGTTCGACCGCAAGGACATGACGATCGATGCGCTGCTGGCGTCCGCCTGCCTGCCGACCGTGTTCCAAGCGATCGAGATCGACGGCGATCCCTATTGGGACGGCGGCTATATGGGCAATCCGGCGATCTATCCGCTGATCTACGAGTGCGAGAGCCCCGACGTGCTGATCGTGCAGATCAACCCGGTCGAGCGCGAAGGCACGCCGCAGACCACGGCCGAGATCCTGAACCGCCTGAACGAAATCACGTTCAATTCCTCGCTGATCCGCGAATTGCGCGCGATCGGTTTCGTCCAGAAGCTGATCAAGGACGACATGCTGCACGGCGATCACATCTCGCGCCTGAAGCTGATGCACATCCACATGATCGGCGCCGAGGCGCACATGAAGGAATTCGGCGCATCGAGCAAGATGAACTCCGATCCGGAGTTTCTGGGCTATCTGAAGGAACTGGGCCGGTCCCAGGCCGACAAATGGCTGGAGACGACGTTCGACCAGGTCGGCAAGCGCACCAGCATCGACATCAAGAACTACCTCTAACCGCCGCATTCCGTATGATTGCGGCCATGGATGCCCGGACCTCTTCCCTGGACGCGCGCGTCGCCGCCCTGCTGGCCGGCGACCGTCGCGCGCTCGCCCGGGCGATCACCCTGGTCGAATCGACCAGGCCCGATCACCGGGACGAGGCCGAGGTCCTGATCGAACGGGTGTTGCCCAGCGCCGGCAAATCCATCCGCGTCGGCCTGTCGGGCGTGCCTGGCGTCGGTAAATCCACCTTCATCGAGGCGTTCGGCCTGAAGCTGACCCAGCGTGGTCACCGGGTCGCCGTGCTGGCGGTCGATCCATCGTCGCGCCGGACCGGCGGCTCGATCCTGGGCGACAAGACCCGCATGACCGAGCTGGCCCGCGCCGAGGCCGCGTTCATCCGGCCATCGCCGACCGGCGGCACCTTGGGCGGCGTCGCCCGGCGGACACGCGAATCGATCATCCTGTGCGAGGCCGCCGGTTTCGACGTGGTGCTGGTCGAGACGGTCGGCGTCGGTCAGTCGGAAACCGCCGTCGCCGACATGGTCGACCTGTTCTGCCTGCTGCTGCTGCCGGCGGCCGGCGACGATCTGCAGGGCATCAAGAAGGGCATCGTCGAGCTGGCCGAGCTGTTGCTGGTCAACAAGGCCGACGGCGAATTGAAGAACAAGGCCAATACCGCCGTCGGCGACTACCGGGCGGCACTGCGCCTGCTGCGCCCGATCTCGGCCGAATGGCAGCCGGAAGTGCTGGCGGTCTCGGCCGTGACCGGCGACGGGCTCGACCAGGCCTGGAGTGCCATCGAGCGGCATCAGGCCGCGATGAAGGCATCCGGCGAGAAGACCCGCCGACGTGCTGCCCAGGCCCAGGCGGCGCTGTGGCACGACCTGGGCGACGGCATGATCGCGGCCTTGAAGCGCAAGCCCGCGATCGCCGAACGCATTCCCGAGATCGAGGCCGCGGTGGCATCCGGCACCATGACCTCGATGGCCGGCGCCCGCCGGCTGCTCGGCCTGTTCTTGGGTGATTAGGACTGCCCATCAACCAGTGCAGCCCAGCCTTTCGGTATATATACCCGGTTTCGCGTCGACTCTTGTTGACGCATCGTCCGACCTCGCGTAGATACCCCAGCCTTGTTCCGGCTGCCCTCGCGAGAGGCGAGCGGCCGATACACCTGATTTATGCGAAGAGATACGTCATGGCCAGAAAGTGCGAAATCACCGGCAAGGGTGTGCAGACGGGTAACAACGTCAGCCACGCCAACAACAAGACCCGCCGCCGGTTCATGCCGAACCTGCAGGTGACCTCGTTGCTGTCGGACACGCTGGGCTTCGCCGTCCGCCTGCGCCTGTCGACCAACGCCATCCGCACCATCGAGCACAATGGCGGCATCGACTCGTTCCTGTTGCAGGCCACTGCCTCCAAGCTGCCGGCCGAAGCCCGCCGCCTGAAGAAGCAGATCGAGAAGGCCGCCGCCGCCAAGGCCGCCAAGGCTGAGGCCGCCGCCGCCTAATCAGGCCGGCCCGGCGCTCTTCGGAGCGCCCCTCTTCGCGCTGATACGACAAAGCCGCCGGAATGGATTCCGGCGGCTTTGTTCGTTTGGCCAAAGTCCTTCTCCGCCCTTCAGGGGGGAGAAGGATTTAGGATGAGGTGGGTCTCGAAACCGCACAGGCGATTGAGAAGCATTCCCCGCCTCTCCCCCGACCCTCTCCACCCCAATGGGGTAGAGAGGGAGCGCCGCGTGATCAGCCGGCTTCGCCGACCAGCCAGCGCGCCAGATAGGTATCCAGCAGTTCCGCCTGGGTAGCGGGGCCGCGGAAACCCACATACCAGTCCGGCCGCAGCAGATATATCGCCGCGTGGCGCACCCCGTAGCGGTCGTGCAGCAGCTGGTCGCGATCGATCAGCACCTCTCCCGGCCAGCTCTCGGGCGGCCGTTCCGGCGTGATCAGCACCGGTTTGACGCGGGCGCCAAAGCCCGCGACCGCGCGCTGGGCGATCTCGGCCAGCTTGCCGCCGACGTCGGCCTGGTCCAACCCGGCAAAGATCAGCAGGCCCCAGGCCTCGCCCTCGATCGCCTGCAGCAGGCGCACCGTCTTACGGTCGGACGCACGCACGGCAACGCCATCGGGCGCGCGCTCGCCCGCGATCGGGCCGATCGTGCCGCCGTGATCGTCGCTCAAGGAACTGGTCAGATAGGAAATCGGCACCTCGCCGACGGTCCGGCGCAGCCGGTCCTGCACCGACTCCAGTCCCATCACGCTGGCCCCGAACAGCTTCATGGCGCGCTGGGCGAGGTCGCCCGGCTTGACCATGCTGTGGAAGCCGCGATCGGTGAATTTCAACAGATCCTCGGCCACCGGCAGCCGCTCGGCGCCATAGGTGTCGAGCAGGTCCGGCTTGGCCATCCCCTTGATCACCGCCGCCAGCTTCCAGCCCAGATTGAAGCCGTCCTGCATGCCGGAATTCATGCCCTGGCCGCCGATCGGCAGGTGGGTATGGGCGGCATCGCCGATCAGGAACAGCCGGTCCGCGCGAAATTTCTTGGCGACCCGCGGCGCGCTGCGCGAGCGGTTGAGCCAGCGCGGCTCGACCAGCACCGCGTCCGGGTCGGCGATCTCGCGCAGGATCGCCTCGATCTCTTCCAGATCCGGTTCGTCCGCATTGTCCGGATCCTGGTCGATGCGGGCGCAGACGATGCGATAGGCGCCGTCGGCGTCGAACGGGAACAGGCCCAGGAAGCGATCCTTGGTCACGAACAGATAGCTGCGGCCGGTCGGATAGGACCAGCGCACCTCGCAATCGCTCTGCAGGAATTCAAACGCGTCGGTCTTGTCGCCCTCGAACGGGATCTCGGCCGCCGTGCGCAGCAGGCTGTCGGCCCCATCGGAGGCGATGACATAGGCGGCGCTGAGCGTGCTCTCGCCGCTGGCACGCTTCAGGCGCAGCGTGACGCGCTCGCCGTCGTCGACCAGGCCCAGCGCCTCGACCCCGCGCTCGACCGGCACGGCCAGTTCGTCCAGCCGTTCGAGCAGCAGCCGCTCGGTCACATGCTGGCCGATGATGCGCGGCATCGGATAGGCGCTGTCGGCGCCGCTCAGCCGAATCCCGCCCATGAAGCGGCCGAAGGCATGGAGCGAAATCGCCTGGAGCGGATAGGCCCGCGCCACGAACCGGTCGGCCAGCCCCATGGCCGCCAAGGTCTCCTGGGTGCGGACATGGACCACGCACGCCCGCGAATGCAGCGCCGGTCCCGGCGCCTTATCGACCACCCGGACCCGGACGCCGTGTCGGGCCAGCTCCGCCGCGGCGGTCAGGCCGGCCGGCCCCGCGCCGACCACGATCACATCCGCTTCCCACGCGCCGCCAGCGTCCGTCGCCATCCGTATCCGCCCTCGATCGCTCGATCTTTGTGACGGTCATGATCCATGAAGCGTGGTGCTGAGGCCAGCATCATGACGTGCGTGCGACGCTGCGGCGCTTTGAAGCGGCTTAAACCTGCTGGACCCGATCGGCCGGCAGCCGGATCCAGGCGCGCGTGCCGCCGCCGGCGGCGGGATCGAGCGCCAAGCGACCGCCATGGGCCTCGACGATGGCGCGCGCGAGCGGCAGGCCCAGGCCCAGGCCCTCGTAGCGCCGGCTCAAGGCGCCATCGACCTGGGCGAACGGTTCGAACGCCCGGCGCAGATCTTCGGGTGCGATGCCGATGCCCGAGTCGGTGATCACCAGCAGCATCCCGCCGTCGGCCTCGCGGTCGACCTCGACCCGAATGGTGCCGCCGTCCGGCGTGAACTTGACCGCGTTCGACAGCAGATGGTTCAGCACCCGGCGCATCTTCTGCCGATCGACGATCAGGCGCGGCAGCGTTGGGGCGATTTGCGTCACGACGCTCAGCGTACGGCTGCCGATCTTGTCGTTGGCGGCGGCGACGCAGGGCTCGATCAGCGCGCGCGGCGCGATCTCGGCCTCGTCGAGCTGCAGGCCCGCCGCCTCGATCCGGGCGAATTCCAGCACGCTATTGACCATGTCGAGCAGCTGGCGCCCACCGTTCAGGATATCGCCGGCATGATCGCGATAGCGCGGATCGCCGAGGGGGCCGTACAGCTCGCCCTGCAGCACCTCGGCGAAGCCGATGACCGCGTTCAAGGGCGTGCGCAGCTCGTGGCTGGCGGCGGCCAGGAACTCCGACTTGGTCCGGCTCGCCGTCTCGGCCCGTTCCAGCGCCTCGACCGCGGCGGCCTTGGCGATGACCTCGTCGGTGACATCGATCAGCATGCCGTTCCAGACCGTGTCGCCACTGGCGAGCCGGGTCGGCAGCGATGCGCCGCGAATCCAGCGTTGCTCGCCATGGACGATGCAGCGGAAATCATGGCGCCATGGCTCCAACGCCTGGCGGGATTGTTCGATCGAGCGATGCAGCGCCTCGCGGTCCTGGGCCGGGACGGCAGCCAGGATGCGGTCGGCGCCGCCGGCCGTCAGCTCCGACGCTTCGAAGCCGAACACGCGCGCGCAGCCTTCGCTGATGAAGCTGTAATAGCGCCGGCCGCGGGCATCGATGACGAATTGATAGACCACGCCGGGCACGCCATGGGCGACCGCCTCGATCACATCGCGCGCCCGCGCCACGACGGCGGCCGCGGCCCGGCGGTCGGTCAGGTCCTTGAGCAGGCCCAGAAACCAGATGGCACCCTCGGCCTCGATCGGATCGAGCCGCAGTTCGGCGCGGAACGGCACGCCGTCGCGCCGGAGCAGATCCAGCTCCAACCGCAGCGGCTGACGGTTCGTCAGCGCCGCCTCGATCGCGTCGCGCGCATCCTGGGTCGTCAACGGGCCATAGAGCGCATCGAGGCGGGCCGGTTGCTGCGTACCGGCGAAGGCGGCGTTGGTGAAGAGGATTTTGCCGGTGTCGTCGGCGAGCCAGGCCAGATCGTCGAGCGCGCGGACGACGGCGATCAGGGCCGCGGGTGCCGCAGCTTTCAGCACATCCGGTGGGCGCTTGGTCAGGAGCGCGGCGGACGATCTAGACGTGTGGCCGATGGGCGGCACGCCGTGCGACGCTCCTTGTTGGGTGGCGCTCGGAAATCCGACGCTTTTGACACCGATACCCTCGCACCCGGGTTTGGGCAGAGGCCGCAGCATTAAGCCTGTCATTTGGCTAAAATACAAGATGGCGACAGCGTCGGAACGCTTGCTTCGGCAGGGGTTTCACCCCGAGGATCGTCCCCGCCCCGGCAGATGCCGGCAACGAAAATTCGGGTCGGGAACAACCTCCATGCCGCTCATCATCACGCCACTCTACGTAGCGCTCGCCGCGATCATCCTGCTGGTGCTGACCGCCCGCGTCATCCTGCTGCGCCGGCGGCTCGCCGTCGGTCTCGGCACCGGTGGCGATCCGGAGCTGGAAAAGGCCGTGCGCTGCCATGGCAATTTCACGGAATATGCGCCGATCGGACTGATCTTGATGGCGAGCGCCGAATTGTCGGGCGCTGCCGCCGGTTCGATTCACACGATCGGCATCCTGCTGATCGCGGGCAGACTGCTACACGCCTGGGGGCTGTCGAAGAGCCGCGGGACGTCCGTCGGCCGAATGACCGGCGTCGTCGCGACGGTCGCAGCCCTGGTCACGGGCATCACCGTCAACCTGAGCCAGTTCTGCGGACACTAAAACCATCCGGCCCGCTTCCTCACGGAGAGCGGGCCGGGTGTTCGATCAGGGGAACATGTTCCCGAGCGGGATCGAATATTCGAGCAAGGCTTCCTCGACACCCGGATTGCGCTGGGTGATGCCGGCATTCGAAATATGGTGGAAGGTCACGCCGATGCGCGAATCGTCGTCGAAGCGCCAGGCGACTTCGGCGCCGGTGCGGAATTCCTCGTGCGCACCCAGGTTCTTACCGTCGCCGCGGCTCCAATAGCCGAAGGCGGCCGACGGAAAGATCACGATGTGCTGGGTGACCGGGATGTTGGCGCCGAAGCCGAAATAATCGTAGGTGCCGCCGGACGTATTGGCCTCGATACCGACGATCGGGCGAATGTAGAGGAATGAGGTGCCGAAGCGATATTCGCCGCGGAACACCGCATCCTTGTCCTGGTGCAGGACGTTGTAGCCGCCGACGCCGAGCGTCAGCAGGGCCGGTTCAGAGGCGACCAGGTCGGCCTTGGCCGAGCCCGCGCAAAGTGCCAAGGCTGCCACGGCCAGAGCCGGAATGAGGCGACGCATCGACAAGGACTTTCTCCCCAGTAACTTCAAGCGGCGCCACCATAAGCGAGCACCACAATTCCGGCCAGCGGCTTTCGGCGTGTTACGCGAAGCGACGGCGCATCCGGTCGAGCGCCGACAAGAGCCGCGCGCGCGTGCCCGGCTCCATGGCGGAATGGCCGGCGTCGGGCACGATCTGATAATCGGCCTCGGGCCAGGCCCGCGCCAGCGCATCGGCGGTCACGACCGGGCAGACCACGTCGTAGCGGCCCTGCACGATCACCGCCGGCAGATGCCGGATGCGATCGATGCCGCCCAGCAGGCCGCCCGGCGGCAGAAAACCCTCGTGTTTCATGTAGTGCGCTTCGAGTCGCGCCAGGCCCAGGGCCAGCCGATCCTCGCCGAAGGCCGCGATCGTGTCCGGGCTGGGCAGCAGGGTCGAGCAGCTGCCCTCGTACGTGCTCCAGGCCCTGGCCGCCGGCAGATGGACCTGCGGATCGGGATCGATCAGGCGGCGATAGTAATTGCCGAGCAGATCGCCGCGTTCCGCCGCCGGCAGGAATTCCGAGAAGGCGCGCCACGGCTCCGGGAAGATCGTTCCCATGCCGTGCAGGAACCAGTCGATCTCGCTCGGCCGGCACAGAAAGATGCCGCGCAGCACGAAGCCCAGGCAGCGGTCCGGGTGCGCGATGCCATAGGCGAGCGCCAGGGTCGAGCCCCAGGAGCCGCCGAACACCAGCCAGCGTTCGATCCCCAGCCGCTCGCGCAGCCGCTCGATATCGGCGACCAGATCCGGCGTGGTGTTGTCCTCGAGCGCGCCGATCGGCGTCGACCGGCCGGAGCCGCGCTGGTCGAACAGCACGGCGCGGTAGAGCTGGGGGTCGAAAAACCGCCGATGGGTCGGCGTCGAACCGGAGCCGGGACCGCCATGCAGGAAAATGACGGGAACCCCATGGGGATTGCCGCATTGTTCCCAATAGACCCGGTGAAGGCGATCGACCGCCAGCAGACCGGTCTCATAGGGCTCGACCGGCGGATGAAGGTCGCTGCGGCTCATATCGTCGAATCCCCTGGGGGCATGGATGCAGCCCCGGACGAGTGTAGGGGGATCATGCCCGACAACGCAAAACCGATTGCGCGCCGGCCCGAACGAGGTCTTCCCGTTTGCCGTGCGCTTTCTGGGACACAGCTATTCAAAAGCTGCGTCACGGTTGCACTGCAACATTCATTTGGCGCATCCATATTGTTAGGATGTGCAGCCGCTTGGGAACCTTTCTTAAAGGATCCTCCGGTGGCCGGTTGGAAATGGGGTGGAATATGCGGGCCTGGTACACGGCAACGCGAGACGTGATGTTGGCTGGACTGATTGCAATTGCGGGCGTGGCGCCTGGCATTGCGGCACCGGCCGTCTCGTCGGCCGACCCCAGCATGGTCGTCAGCAGCCTGAACGGCAACCTGCTCGCCGTCATGCAGAACGCGCAGAAGCTGGGCTACAAGGGCCGCTATGCCGCGCTGGAGCCGGTCGTGCGCCAGGTGTTCGACGTGTCCTACATGACCCGGATCGCGGTTGGCAGCGGCTGGGCGACGCTATCGGCCGATCAGCAGACGCAGCTGACCGACGCCTTCCGCAAATTCATCACGGCGACCTATGCCCGTCGCTTCGACGGCTATTCGGGTGAGAAGTTCGTGACCGACGGCGCCAAGCCACAAGGCGACACGACCCTGGTTTCGACCCGGCTGATCAAGTCGGACGGCGAGCCGGTCGTGTTGAACTACCTGACCCGCGAGGATCAGGGCCAGGATGGTCATTGGCAGGTGGTCGACGTCTACCTGACCGGCACGATCAGCGAGCTGGCCACGCGCCGCTCGGAATTCGCGTCGGTGTTCCGCCGCTCGGGCTATGACGGCCTGCTGCAGGTGCTGCAGCAGAAGGTTTCGCAGATCGAAAGCGACCAGCACCTGTCCTAATTCGGGGCGAAGTCCCGAAGGCCGTCGGTGGATAAATCACTGATTTATCCACAGCTTATTGATTTGGCGAGCCGATTCACCTAACGCTCGAAGAGCGTTAGGACCGGACCACCGGCATCAGAGGATGCCGACGGCGGCCTTTTTCGTGTCGACCGGCTTCTCGGCGATCGGCAGCGACTTCTTGATCCGCGCCTTGTCGAGTTCGACGTTGATTTCGAGCACCGAGACCTCGCCGGCCTTTTCCAGCGTGATCTTGATCATCTCGTCCTCGACCTCGAGGTACTTGGCGACGACCGACAGCAGCTCCTTTTGCAGGAGCGGCAGGAAGTCGGGCGCGGTCCGCCCGGCACGCTCATGCGCCAGCACGATCTGCAGCCGTTCCTTGGCGACGGAGGCGGTGTCGTTCCGCTTGCGGAACAGACGCTCCATGATGCTCATCATCATGCTTTCCCGAACAGGGTGCGAAGCAGGCTCTTCTTCTGGGCCTTGAGGAAGCGCATCTCGCGCTGCTCGCCCAGGAAGCGGGCGACCGCGTCGCCATAGGCGATGCCGGCGGTGCTTTCGGTATCCAGGATGACTGGCATACCGGTGTTCGACGCCTTCAGGACCGCTTCGGATTCCGGGATGACGCCGATCAGCGGCACCGACAGGATTTCCTGCACGTCCTCGATCGACAGCATTTCGCCGCGCTCGACCCGTTCCGGCGAATAGCGTGTCAGCAGCAGATATTCGTCGACCGGCGCCTCGTTCTCCTCGGCCCGGCGCGACTTGGACGCCAGCATGCCCAGGATGCGGTCGCTGTCGCGCACCGACGAGACCTCGGGGTTGGTCACGATGATGGCGGCGTCGGCGTGATAGAGCGCCGTCAGCGCGCCATGCTCGATCCCGGCCGGGCTGTCGCAGATGATGTAGTCGAAATTATCGCGCAGCTCGTTGATCACGCGCGCGACGCCTTCCTTGCTGAGCGCGTCCTTGTCGCGCGTCTGCGAGGTCGGGAAGATGTAGAGATTATCGACCCGCTTGTCCTTGATCAGCGCCTGATTGAGGTTGGCGTCGCCGTTGATCACATTGATGAAGTCGAACACGACGCGGCGCTCGACGCCCATGATCAGGTCGAGATTGCGCAGGCCCACGTCGAAATCGATGACGACGGTCTTGTTGCCGCGCTGGGCGAGGCCGGTTGCGAAAGCGGCCGACGTGGTGGTTTTGCCGACGCCGCCCTTACCGGACGTGATGGTGATGACCTTGGACAACAAGATCCTCCTTGGGTAAGCGGTAACCGGGCCTGCGGCCGTGTCGCTGCTCGCGCGCGATAAAAACTAAGTATAGAGGGTCCGAAGCCGTCAGACCACCACTAGTATGCGCAAACTGTCATCAAAACGCACCAATGTCACAGAGTGACGTCGGGATTTTGATTGCGGTCAGGTGCGGTTGATGGTCAGTCGATCGTCGACCAGGGTGACCTGGACCGATTTGCCGATGTAGTCGGCCTCGATCGCCTCGCTGACCAGATAATGGCCGGCGACGCAGAGAAGTTCCGCTTCGAGCTTGCCGATGAAGATGCGCGCCTCGGTATCGCCGCTGGCGCCGGCGATCGCCCGGCCGCGCAGCGCGCCATAGATATGGACATGGCCGTCGGCGATGACTTCGGCGCCCGGGCTGACCGAGGCCAGCACGATCAGATCGCAGCCCCGGGCATAGACCTGGGTGCCGGAACGGACCGGCTGGGTGATGACCTTGGTCCGGTTGACCGCACCGGCGGCGATGACCGGCGCTGCCGCCAGGGCCGGACGCGGTGCGGGTGCGGCGGCGGCGGGCTCCGCCGGTTCGGTTCGGCGCGGGGCATTGGCGGGCGCGAAGGCGGCCAGATCGGCATTCATCGCGGCCCGGATCTGGGTCGCATTGGCATTCTGCACCCCGACGGCGATCAGGTGCTGCCGCTTCAGCATGCGGCGCAGACCATGGAAAGCATCAGCGGAAGCGGCACCGGTGCAGTGCTGCAGATCCATCACGACCGGCGCGTTGGCGAAAAATGTCGGACTGCGCGCGATCTGTTCGGCCAGCCGGCTTTCGAATTCGGGGTCGTTCGGATCGTCGACGCGCACCACCATGACGGTGAACATGCCACCGTGGACGAGATCGGCGCTCATTGGCGGGGCGGCCCCATGATGGTTCGGGTTAGGGTCGGGCCCCGATTTCCGTTCCCCGCCAAAAGGCGAGGCAGCGGAAACGCGCGGCACGGCATGGCGACCGGCTTACCGGCAAATCGGCCGCAACGCAACCCCAAGGCCAAACCCGACCGCCGATGGCAACTCAGCGGAATTTCCACAGCCCATGCTTCAGGGTGTGTGCGACACCCTCGGCCCCGACATAATCGTAGCTTTGCCCGGTATCGGCCAGCGCCAGGCCTTCGTTCAACAGGAAGCTGCCGAGATCGATGCCGTTGGCGTCGAGGCAGATGGCAAAGGCCACGACCACACCCGGCTGCGGGTTGGGCGTGCGGCAATTGACCTGGTCGGACCGGCCGAACCGCTCCTGCAGCCGCTTCTTCGCCAGCTCGACACAGCTCATCGGCGTCCCGGCCAGCTCGCAGCGGTCGCTGGGCAGCGGCGGCTTCACGCCGAACAATTGCACCGGCACGGCGCCGACGGTCAGCGCCGTGGCGCCGGTCACGCGGGCCGCACCCTGGAACTGCTTCGGGACGACATGACCCGGGCCCTCCGACGGACGATAGCCGCCGCCATAGCCCGGCGGCGGCCGGGTCATGTCGAGCGAGGTCGAGTCGGGCGGCGGCGGATTCTTCTCCGGCGGCACTTCGCGGATCGGGTGATTGACGATGTCGACCGATTTCAGCGGCGGCAGCTCCGGCGCCGGCGGCGGGGCGGCCACGGCGGGTACCGCCGGCGGCGCCGCTTCGGGCGGGGGTGCCGCGGGTTCGGGCGCCGGCGGCGGCGCGGGTTCGGCCGGGACCACGGTCGCGGCCACCGGCGGCGGCGGGGCGACCGGACGTGGCGCCAGCACGCGCCAACCAACCAGGACTGCCACCACGGCCAGCACCGCAATCCCGATGATCCGGCGCTGGAGACGGGCGCGGTCGGGGGCGGAGCGGGGGGCTATCTTGGTCATGGGCGCGCACTCTACACGAAGCGGGGGTGGCACGGCACGTGGCGATGGGTTTCATCCCATGTCAGAATCGGGCACCTGCGAGCCCTCGCGATATGCTAACTAAAGACAACGGCAGATGATCCGATACGCTCCAAATCGGCATGCCGGGGAGTTTGGGTTACGATGGCCAAGGTAATTCCGACGGCGGCGACAGACCCGTTCGCGCACGCCATGAACGAAACCAGCGCCGGCTTTGCCGCGACGACGCGGGCAATGACCGAGGTACTGACGGCCGCCGGCACCGTCATCGGACATCGGATGGTCCTGGGCGCGCAAGCCGCGTCCGATCCGTTGAACGAGGCCCATCACGAGGAATTCTCGCTGATGACCTCCGAGAAGGTCGCGGCCTTCACCGATGCCGGCACGGTCATGATGGACGAGATGCAGGGCCTGAACGACGCGGTCATGAAATATGTGAGCGAGCAGGCGGCCGACACGACCCAGGCGGTGATCGACCTGGGTTCGGCCCAGACGCCGATGGCGATGTTCGAGGTCCAGCAACGCTTTCTGATGGAAAGCTGGACGCGCGGCCTGAAGCTGGCGACGCTCGGTTCCGGCCTGTCGACCCAGGTCATGGCCCCGGTCCATAGTGTCGCCGTCGCCAACGCCTTGCGCCTGACGAAGAACTCCCGCAAGCCCGAATAGACGCTCGCTTTTGCGGCATGGATGCATAAGAAGCTTGTATCCGGCGCTGGAACGTCCGACCTATTGGGTTCGTCGAGACAAATAAGGCCGACCCGGCCGACTTATTACGGGAAACGCGACATGGGTGGTTTGAGCCTCGTCCATTGGATCATCATTCTCTTCGTCATCGTGCTGCTGTTCGGCGCCGGCCGGATTTCGCCGATGATGGGAGAACTCGCCAAGGGCATGAAAGCCTTCAAGCAGGGCTTGAAGGACGACGACAAGCCGGCCGATCCGCCGCCGCTGGCCCAGGCCCAGCCGACGCAGCCGATCCCGAGCCAGCAGAACAACGAGCATAAGGTCGGCTGACGCCCGCCGACGCTCCGGTTCCTTCAAAGCACGTCTGGATAATGGCCGCCCCTGACCCCCGAGTGCCGGTTCCGCCGGCACTGACCCGCCCCCGCTTGACGTCGATCGTCGACGGACTGCCCGCCTCCACGCCCTTCGTCGGGCCCGAGGCGCTGGAGCGCCGCATGGGCCGGCCGCTCGACGTGCGCCTGGGCGCCAACGAGAGCCTGTTCGGCCCGTCGGCGCGCGTGGTCGATGCGATGCGGGCTGCCGCGCTCGAAATCCAGCTCTATGGCGATCCGGAAGCGTTCGAGCTGCGCCAAGCGCTGGGTCGCCATCACGGCATCACGCTCGATCATCTGGTGCTGGGCTCCGGCATCGACGAGCTGTTAGGCGTGCTGGTCAAGGCGTACCTGGAGCCGGGCCAGATCGCGGTCATGTCGCTGGGCGCCTATCCGACCTTCGCCTATCAGGTCAACGGCCAGGGCGGCCGGATCGAAACCGTGCCCTATCGCGACGACAAGAACGACATCGAGGGGCTGGTCGAGACCGCGCGCCGGGTCGGCGCCAAGCTGCTGTATCTGTCGAACCCGGACAATCCGAGCGGCAGCTATCATCCGGCCGCGGCACAGCTGGCCCTGCTCGACCGTCTGCCGCCCGACTGCCTGCTGGTGCTGGACGAGGCCTATGCCGAATTCGCGCCGGCCGATGCGATCCCCGAGATCGCGATCGACGACCCGCGCGTGGTCCGGCTGCGCACCTTTTCCAAGGCCCATGGCTTGGCCGGCATGCGCGTCGGCTACGCCTTCGGCGCGCCCGAGACGATCCGGCCGTTCGACCGGATCCGCAATCAGTTCGGTGTCGGCCGCATGGCCCAGGCGGCCGCGCTCGCAGCGCTGGCCGACCAGGAGCATGTCGCCCGCGTGGTGGCAAGCGTCGCCGCCGGGCGCGATGACTATGCGGCACTCGCCCGCGAGCTGGGCTTCACCGCGCTGCCGTCCGCGACCAATTTCGTGACAATCGACGTCGGCGGCAACGCCTGCGCCAAGGTTATCCTGGCGGCCCTGTTGGAGCGCGAAGGCGTGTTCATCCGCATGCCCGGTGCGGCGCCGCTCGACCGCTGCATCCGGGTCACGGTCGGCCGGCCGCCGGAACGGGCGATCTTCGCCGCCGCGTTCCGCCGTGTAGTGGCCTGTCTCTAGCCGGCCTCAGCTGGCGACGCTGTAGCCGCTGCCCATGATGAAATCGTCGCGCTGACGCAGACCTTCCTCCAAATCCTCGTGGATCGCGGCATAGAGGTCGCGGATCGACAGCATGCCGACGATGCGGTCGCCATCCATCACCGGCAGATGCCGGCAGCCGATGCGGCGCATGACGTCGAGCGCCGTGGCCGGCGTATCGCCGGGCGAGATCACCACCGGATCGGCAGTCATGATATCGGCGATGGTCGTGAGGTTGGGGTCGCGCCCCTTGCCGACGACGCGATGCGTGACGTCGCGTTCGGTACAGATCCCGCGCAGACGGCCGCCTTCAGCGACCAGTACCGCGCCGATATTGCGATCCGCCATCGCCTTGGCGGCATCGCGCACGCTGAGGCTGGGGGCGAGAATGGTCAGAACTTGATTCTGGACGAGATCGGGAACGATTTTACGGCCCATCGGCATCCTCCCACGCCCGATCATGCCAACGGGAGAGATCGCGAAACGAACGCGACCTGAACCCTGCTGCCGGACGCCTATGTCACCCTAAAGGGGCTTGCTCTGCGCTTTGTTGGCAGAAAGCGTGACATTCCTTGGAGATGTGGTCAATTGACGCATCTCGCGCCGCACCATGGGGTGGTTAGACGGCGCCGGCCGCCACGAAACACTCCCGCACCAGGGCTGCCGGCACGTCGCGACGCTGGAAGCTGTCGCCGATGCCGCGCATCAGCACGAAGGCGATCTGGCCGTCCGCGACCTTCTTGTCGTGGGCCATATGGGCGATGAGCGTGTCGGCCGGGAACGGCCCACCCGCGATCTGGTCGATCCGGGTTTTGAGGCCGGTCGCGGCCAGATGCGCGCCGATGCGGGCGAAGTCGGCGTCGCCGACCAGGCCCAGCCGGCGCGACAGGTCCGCCGCCAGCATCATGCCGACCGCAACCGCCTCGCCATGCAGCAGGTCCGGGCCATAGCCCGTCTCCGCCTCGAGCGCATGGCCGAAGGTATGGCCGAGGTTGAGCAGCGCGCGCCGGCCGGCCTCACGCTCGTCCTCGGCCACGATCTCGGCCTTCATGCGGCAGCAATGGGCGACCGCATCGCCGAGCGGACCGGCCTCGCCCGCCAGGATCGCCGCGACGTCGCACTCCAGCCGATCGAAGAAACCGGCATCGCCCAGCAGCCCGTATTTGACCATCTCGCCATAGCCAGCAAGCCATTCGCGCCGCGGCAGGGTCTTGAGCGCATCCAGGTCGGCCAATACCAGACGCGGCTGATGGAAGGCGCCGACTAGGTTCTTGCCGCGTCGGGCATTGACGCCGGTCTTGCCGCCGACCGAGCTGTCGATCTGGGCCAGCAGCGTCGTCGGTATCTGGATGAAATCCATGCCGCGCAACAGGGTTGCGGCCGCAAAGCCGGTCAGGTCGCCGACCACGCCGCCGCCCAAGGCCACAAAAGCCGTGCCGCGTTCGAGGCCAAGGCCCAGCAGCCGCTCGGCCAGATCGGGAAAGCGATGCAGATCCTTTGCCTGTTCGCCCGGCGGCACCACGACGGTTTCGAACCGATAATCGGCGGCGGCAAGGCTGGCCTCGAGCGGCGCAAGGTGATGGCGCGCCACATTCTCGTCGGTCAGCACGATCAGGCGGCGCGGACCCAGCACCGGGCGGATGAGCGCGCCGGCGCGGGCGATCAGCCCGCCGTCGATCAGGATATCGTAGCTGCGGCCGGCAAGCGTGACTGGGACGAGTGACATCAGGCGACCTCGTGAACGGCGGGCTGCGAATGGCCGGGCGGGCGATCGACGACGCCGTCGGGTCCGGCCCACTGGCCCAACTGAGCCAGCACGCGTTCGACCATGGTTTCGGCCGGGGCGGCCAGGCTGTCGACGGCCAGATCGGCCTCGGCATAGATCGGATGGCGGACGGCGATCAGGCGTTCCAGCACTTCGCGCGGATCGCCCTGGTTCAACAGCGGCCGGTGCCGACGCTTGGCGACCCGGGCCAGCAGGATATCGATATCGGCGCGCAGCCAGATCGACAGGCCGCGCTCGCGCACGCGGGCGCGCGTCGCCGGGTCCATGAAGGCGCCCCCACCGGTCGCCAGCACATGGATCGGTCCGTCGAGCAGGCGCTGGATGACCCGGCGCTCGCCGGCGCGGAATGCCGGCTCGCCATCGCGCGCGAAAATCTCGGCAACGGTCATGTTGGCGGCGGCCTCGATCTCGGCGTCGGCGTCGGTAAACGGCACGGCAAGGCGATGCGCGATGCGCTTGCCGATCGACGTCTTGCCGGCCCCCATCAGGCCGACCAGCACCAGGGTTCGACCGAGCCGAAACGGCGGCTGCGGATTAAGCATCGTCCTCCTCTCCCCAACCGACCGAAAAAATGCCATGAAGTGGGTTCACGACGTGACCGTAACATGGTCCGGTATGCCGGGTCTGTCGCGTTGCGGCAAGTCTGCTACCGAGCGCGCGCAAGACAGAATCTATAAGAGCAAGATGGGTGTAATGGGTAAGGTACTTCTGGCTCTGGCCGTATTGATCATCCTCGTCATCGTCGGCGGAGGCCTGTTCCTGGCCTATGCGCCCTCGACGGCCCCCACCCAAAAGGTCGAAAAAGTCCTGCCGGATGCGCGTTTCCCCCACTAGAACCCGTCTCGTCGCCGGGCTGGCGGCGATCCTGGCCGCCTCGGCCATCGGCATCGCCTCGGCCCAGGTCGGCCCGCCGATCCGGCTGGCCCCTGGCGCGTCACTCCCGCCGGCGCCACCGGCCGCGGCGGCGCAGGCCGTTCCGGACCAGCTGCCCCCGCCACGCCCGTCGCAGGACGTCACCGTCGACCAGTTGCCGCCGCCCAACGTCGATGCCCAGGGCGTGTTGGGTCCGAACGACCGGCCGCTGCCGGCAGACCTATGGCAGGGCACGCCGCTCGATGACGTCAAAGCGCTGATGCCCAAGATCAGGCCCGCGACCTCGGCGACCTTGCAGGACCTGGCCTACCGGCTGTTGGCCAGCCCCGCGACCCCGCCGGACGCGGGCGATGCCCCCGCCGGTGCGCTGCTGGCCTATCGGGCCGAGCGCCTGACCGCGCTGGGCCGTCCCGATGCAGCGCTCGGCCTGCTGCAATCGATCCCGTCGCCCGGCGAGGACGTGTCGCGGGCCATCGTCGACCTCGCCTTCCTGTCGGGCGATACCCGGACGGCGTGCGCCACCGCCCACGCCCGCGATCCCGCTTGGCAGAACCCCTATTGGGACCAAGCGAACGTCACGTGCCAGGCGCTCGACGGCAAGGCCGACGACGCGCAGCTGGGCCTGGACATGCTGCGCGAGGCCAAGGTCAAGGACGACGGCTTTTCCGCCCTGGTGCTGAAGGCGGTCGGCATCGATGCCAAGCTGCCCGACAGCCTGCCGACGCCGACGACCATGAGCCTGGTGCTGTTGCAGAAAGCTGGACAACCGCTGCCGAAGCGGGCGCTCGATGCGCCGCCGGCGATCCAGCGCGCGGTGGCGCTCGGCGACGGATTTCCGCCGGACCAGCGCCTGGCCGCCGCGGAGAAGGCCGCCGCCTATGGCGCGATCTCGCCCGAGCGGCTGGCCGAGATGTATCTGGCGACCGACCTCAACGACGACGAGCGCCAGACCCCGCTGACCCGGGCGAAGGCCGCGGGCGGCGCCCACGGCCGCGCGATCCTGTTCCGGGCGGCGCATGACGCCGGCCAGCTGGTCGCCAAGGGCAATTTCCTGGTGAGTTTTCTCAGCGACAGCAAATCCGAGCTGTTCCCGGCCCTGCTGCGCGCCGCCGGTCCGATGCTGGTCGAAGTGCCGGCGACCGAAGATCTGAAGTCGGTGGCACCCGATTTCGCCCGCGCGCTCTACGCACTCGACCAGCCGCGCCAGGCCGCGGCCTGGCTGGAGGTCGCGACACCGGAAGCGCAGGCTGCATTGCTGCCGCTCGCCCATGTCGTCGACGACGCGTCGGCGCCGGCCTGGCCAAACCAGTCGGTCACCGACCTGGCCGGCGGCCGCAAGGATGCGGCGGCGACCCGCCGCGCCACCGCCGCGGCCCAGCTGCTGACGGCAGAGGGCGTGATCCTGCCCGACCAGATGCTGCTGCCGCTGGCCGACGATGGCCCGGCGACGCCGACGTCCGGCCCCGGCGCGCAGCTCGCCACCGCCGCCATGTCCAATCATCTGGGCATCACCCTGCTGGCGCTGTTCGCGACGGTCGGCGACCAGGGCATCGGCGCGCAGCCGGTGCTGGCGGCCGAGGCCGTGGCGGCCCTGCGCCAGGTCGGCCTCGCCGACGACGCCCATCGCCTGGCCATCGATATCGCCATCGCCGAGGGCATCTAGAAGATGGCCGGTCCCGGCCGGCCCAAGGCGCCCCCGACGATCCTGCCGCCGCAGGGCGAGGCGTTTCTGGAGATGCTGGCGGCCGAGCGCGGTGCCGCCGCACTGACGCTCGACGCCTATCGGCGCGACCTCGCCGATTTCGACGGGTTCCTCAAGGGCGGCTCGATCGCCAAGGCCGGCGCCGACCAGGTCCGAGGCTACCTGCAGCGGCTGGAAGCGACCGGCATGGCGCCGCGCACCGCCGCCCGGCGGCTGTCGGCCTTGCGGCAGTTCTTCAAGTTCCTGTTGGTCGAGGGCATCCGCGCCGACGATCCGACCTCGGTCATCGATGCGCCGCGCCAGGGCCGGCCGCTGCCAAAGGTGCTGAGCGAGGGCGAAGTGACCACGCTGATCGAGACCGCGCGCGCCGACGAGAGCCCGGAGGGCATGCGCCTGTCGGCGATGCTGGAGCTGCTCTATGCCAGTGGCCTGCGCGTGTCGGAGCTGGTGGCGATGCCGCTGGGCACGGTCGCGCGCGGCGAGCGCGCCATCATCGTGCGCGGCAAGGGCGACAAGGAACGTATGGTCCCCCTGGGCGAGCAGGCCTTGAAGGCGGTCCGCGACTATCTGACGGTCCGGCCGCTATTCCTGGCCGCGGGCAAGCCGTCGCGCTTTCTGTTCCCGTCGCGCGCCGCCACCGGTCACCTGACCCGGATGCGCTGCGGCCAATTGCTGAAGGATCTGGCGGTCAAGGCCGGGGTCGATCCGGGCAAGCTATCGCCCCATGTGCTGCGCCACGCGTTCGCGACCCATCTGCTGGGCCATGGCGCCGACCTGCGCAGCGTGCAGCAGATGCTGGGCCATGCCGACATCTCGACCACCCAGATCTATACCCATGTCGATGTCGAGCGGCTGACCAGTCTGGTCACCACCCATCATCCCCTGGCGAAGAAGCGCGCTACTGATTGAGCGTCCAGCCGTGCTGCTGCATGCAGGGGGCGTAGCCGTCGGGATTGCGCGTCTGCTGACACGCACCCGAATCCGCCTGGAACGCCGCATCGTCGGCGCCGGGCTTCTGCCATTTGTACAGACCGCAGCCGGCGAGGCTGAGCAGGGTCAATGCCAGAAGCAGGCGGGTTCTGATCGTCATGCCGTTCGTCATCCTGAACCGTTCCATTGTGCTTCGAACGCGGACCGCGTGCGGATCGATCCTTCCCTGATTAGGCAGGACCGCGCCATGATGCAAGCTGCGATGATCCGCGGGCTGCGGCGTTGACAAACCATCGCTCAGCGGCGATATCGAATTTTCCGAATTGCGATAATATTTCCATTTTCAAATAATCTGCGAAGGAGCCTGCCATGAGCTTCACCCTGATCGAGCAAGCGACCGCCCGGCTCAATCGCAGCGAGCTGGCCGTACCCGGCAGTTCGCCCCAGCTGTTCGAAAAGGCCGCCCGGAGCTCCGCCGACATCATCTTCCTCGATCTGGAAGATGCCGTGGCGCCGGACGACAAGCCCAAGGCGCGCCAGAACATCATCCAGGCGCTGAACGACATCGATTGGGGCACCAAGACCCTGTCGGTCCGCATCAACGGGCTCGACACGCACTACATGTATCGCGATGTCGTCGACGTGGTCGAACAGGCGGGCAAGCGGCTGGATCTGATCATGATCCCCAAGGTCGGCACCGCATCCGACGTCTATGCGATCGACATGCTGCTGACCCAGATCGAGCAGGCCAAGGGCTACACCAAGAAGATCGGGCTGGAGCTGATCATCGAGACCGCCTTGGGCATGCAGAATGTCGAGGCGATCTCGGCCGCGTCCAAGCGCAACGAATCCCTGCATTTCGGCGTCGCCGACTATGCCGCCTCGACCCGGGCGCGCACGACCAACATCGGTGGCGCCAACCCGGCCTATTCGGTGCTGACCGATAAGGACGAGGCCGGCAACCGCGCCGTCCATTGGGGCGACATGTGGCACTACGCCGTCGCCCGCATGGTCGTGGCCGCGCGCGCCAACGGCTTGCGCCCCGTCGACGGGCCCTATGGCGATTTCTCCGATGCCGAGGGCTACAAGGCAGCCGCCTATCGCTCCGCCGTGCTCGGCTGCGAGGGCAAATGGGCGATCCATCCCTCGCAGCTGGCGCTCGCCAACGAAGTGTTCAGCCCGTCCGAGGCCGAGGTGCAGAAGGCCCAGCGCATCCTCGACGCCATGGCCGAGGCCCAGCGCGAGGGCCGGGGTGCCGTGGCGCTGGAAGGCCGCCTGATCGATATCGCCTCGATCCGCCAGGCCGAGGTACTGGTCAAGAAGGCGGCCCAGATCGCCGGCAACTGAGCGACGCGGCAGGGCGGCCCTTCCTCTATGGTGGGGCCGCCATGCTGCATCGCGATGCGTTTATGCCGCATCACGATTGGCTCGCGCCCTCAGTCGTGCTAACGAACCGCCATGCAAAATTTCCTCGAATTCGAGCGACCGATCGCGGAGCTCGAGAGCAAGATCGAAGAGCTGCGTCATCTCCCGACCGCTCCGGACATCAACATCACCGATGAGGTCGCCATCCTCGAGGCGAAAGCCTCGCGGCTGCTCAAGCAGACCTACGCCAAGCTGACCGCCTGGCAGAAGGTTCAGGTCGCGCGCCATCCCAACCGGCCGCACTTCCTGGACTATGCCGAGGCCCTGTTCACCGAGTTCACGCCGCTGGCCGGCGACCGCTCCTTTGCCGAGGATCGCGCCATCGTCGGCGGCCTCGCCCGCTTCCGCGGCCGCTCGGTCGTGGTCATGGGCACGGAGAAGGGCAGCGAGGTCGAAAGCCGTGTTCGCCATAATTTCGGCATGGCTCGCCCCGAAGGCTACCGCAAGGCGATCCGCCTGTTCGAGATGGCCGAGCGCTTCCGCCTGCCGGTCATCACGCTGGTCGATACCGCCGGCGCCTGGCCCGGCATCGATGCCGAGGCGCGCGGCCAGGCCGAGGCGATCGCCCGCTCGATCGAGGCCTCGCTGAAGCTGACCGTGCCGCTGGTCGCAACCATCATCGGCGAAGGCGGTTCCGGCGGTGCCGTGGCACTCGCGACCGGCAATTCGGTGCTGATGCTGGAACATTCGATCTATTCGGTCATCTCGCCGGAAGGCTGCGCCTCCATCCTGTGGCGCAGCGGCGACCAGGCCGCCGTCGCCGCCGAGGCGCTGCGCCTGACCGCCCAGGACCTGCTGAAGCTGGGCGTGATCGACCGGATCGTGCCCGAGCCGGTCGGTGGCGCCCACCGAGAGCGGGCTGCCGCCATCGCCGTACTGGGCGACGCGCTGCAGGAAACGCTAAAGCCGCTGCTGGAGATGACCCCGGCCGATTTGAAGCTGCAGCGCCGCCAGAAGTTCTTGGCGATGGGCGCCCACGGCCTTTAAATCGCCTTTGATCGGTCTTTGATGTTTCTGTGTCAAAGATAAGCAGAGGCTGCCCTTTTTGGGCCGAATCCGTCACCGTGTCGTTCGTCCCAAGAAGACGAAACCGCACAAGGTACGGTGGTATGAATTGGGCAGAACAGGCTACCGCGACCGACGCCAGCCATCGCCCGACCGTTCTGATCGTCGACGATGAACTTGAGCTTCGCTCGATGTTGACCCTAGGGTTGAGCGAGCGCGGCTACGAGGTTCTGGAGGCCGATTGCGTCGGGTCCGCGCAACAGCTTCTGCGCGAACGCGAGCATATCGATATCGTCATTTCCGACGTGCGCATGCCGGGCGGCCCGGACGGGACCGAGCTTGCGATCTGGCTCTATCGCTTCCTGCCCGAGACCATCCTGATCCTGACCTCCGGCTATTTCGAACAGGCCGAGGCCGAGGCCGGGCCCCTAGTCTATGGCCATCGCCTGCCGAAGCCGTTCCGCCCGTCCCAGGCTGCCAGCCTGATCGAGCAATGCCTGGCGAAGCGCGCCCAGGAACGCGCGCGGACCAAGGAGTTTCGCGCCAGCCCCTGGGCCTAGGCGCGCCGGCGCAGCAGCTGATAGAGGATGATGGCACCGAAGGTCGCGGTGCCGATGCCGCCCAGTGAAAATCCACCCAGGTTGAGCGCCAGGTCGCCGGCGCCGAGCGTCAGACCGACGCCGGCGGTGATGAGATTGCGCGCGTCGGCGAAATCGACCTTATTCTCGACCCAGATCCGGCCGGCCGTGGCGGCGATCAGCCCGAACACGACGATCGCCAACCCGCCCAGGACCGGGCCTGGAATGGTCAGGATGGCGGCGCCGAACTTGGGCGAAAAGCCCAGCAGGATCGCGATCGCGGCCGCGACCACGAACAGCAGGGTCGAATAGATCCGCGTCACCGCCATCACCCCGATATTCTCGGCATAGGTCGTGACGCCGGTACCGCCGCCGAAGCTCGCGATCATGGTTGCGATCGCGTCGCCCAGGAAGGCGCGCCCGATATAGGGATCGAGGCTGCGTCCGGTCATGGCGCCGACCGCCTTCAGATGCCCCAGATTCTCGGCGATCAGCACCAGCGCCACCGGCGCGATCAGCACCATCGCATGGGTATCGAGCTGCATGGCCGTCAGGTTCGGCGTGCCCAGCCAGGCCGCCGCCGCCACGGTGGAGAAATCGATCGGCCGGCCGAGCCCCATACCATTGGCGAGCAGGGCATAGATGCCATAGGCGATGAGCCCGCCCAGCAGGATCGGCAGCCGACCCCAAGGGCCACGGCCACGGACGGCGACCATGCCGACCGCCGCCACCGTCAGCAGCCCGATGCCGGTATCGAACCCGGACGCCGAAATGCCTTTGACGGCGATCGGCGCCAGATTGAGCCCGATGGCGGCGACGATGGTGCCGGTGACGACCGGCGGCATCAGTGCCTCGATCCAGCGATAGCCGGTGAGCGTCACCGCCAGACCGACCAGCCCATAGACCAGGCCGCAGGCGAAGATGCCGCCCAGCGCCACGCCGAGATTCGGGTTCGGACCATGGCCGCCATAACCGGTCGCCGCGATGACCACGGCGATGAAGGCGAAGCTCGATCCCAGATAGCTCGGCACCCGGCCGCCGGTGACGGCGAAGAAGATCAGCGTGCCAATACCGGAGAACAGGATCGCCGTGTTCGGGTCGAATCCCATCAGCAGCGGCGCCAGCACGGTCGAGCCGAACATGGCGACGACATGCTGCAGCCCCATTGCTGCGGTCTGGCCCCATGGCAGCCGCTCGTCCGGCGCCACGATGCCGTCGGTCTTCAGACGCCAATGCGGCAGATAGCCCATGTCGTTCTCCCCTTGTCCCCAAGGCCATGGTGCCATCCGGGCCGGCGCGCCGTCAGGCAAATTCGCCAAAACCTGCGTATCGCCAGGCAAAATGCCCGGCACGGCCTCGCGCCGACCCCGGACGAGCCCGGCCAGAGGAATACAACCCAGGCATGGCGTCGATCCGATAACACCATCGCGTCAGGATTCCTGCCGATTTTGCCCAGCCCAGCCCGGCCGCCACGCCCTGGCACATCGCTTGCTCTTCTGGAATCGAGAGCAAGACCCTTCGATAGTCCCGAAAAGAGCGAGGTCGTCATGTTGAATTTCTCCGCACGCACCGTCGAAACCCTGGTCGATCTGGTCGAAAACAAGCTGAGCTATCTCGACATCACCGATCGGGACGATCGCGCCGAAATGAAGCTGCTGCAGCGCGCGCTGGCCGAGCTGCAGGGCCGCGTGACGATGGTGCCGCCCGCGGGCCAGATCGCGATCCACGCCCATCACTAGACGGCCCTGAGCGGCACTTCGCCGCTCACGAGCGAGCGGTGCTTGTCGCGAAAAATGGGTAAGGTCTGGGCGCCATGCCGTGCGCCCGCTTCCTCACCCTGTTGCCGCTGATCGGCCTGCTGATCGGCTGCGCCGCGACCCCGCCGCCCGCGCGGGACGTCCATGTACCGGAGTTCGCGCGACGGCCCTATGAGCCGTTCAACCGAACTGCCGCCGTCGCCATCGCGCTCAGGGAATGGCGCCTGTTCGGCAGCCCGGTCGTAGATGAGGATCCGCGCGATCGGTTGCCGATCGATCCCGAACTGAAGCCGGAACGGCTGCCCGGCCTGTGGCAGCGCGTCGGCGAATATTGGTGGCTGGGCCTCGATGCCGGCGATCCTGCCCAGCGCTGGACCGGCAAGCATGATGCGACCGGCCGCGTGTTCCCGGCCGCGGACGACGGCGAATTCGCCTGGTCCGCCGCCTTCGTCTCCTATGTCATGCGCGTCGCCGGTGCCGGGCAGCGCTTTCCCTATTCCGCATCCCATTCGGTCTATATCGATGCCGCGCGTCAGGTCTCGCTGGGCCGGCGCCGCGATCTGGCGCTGTCGGCAGAGTCGCCGGCGCTCTACGCACCGGCCTTGGGCGATCTCATCTGCTTCGGCCGCGGGTCGGCGGGGAATTTACGGTTCGAGGATCTGCCGGCCGGGCGCTTCTCCAGCCATTGCGCCATCGTGGTCGCCACGGATCCGGGCCAGCTGTCGGTCGTCGGCGGCAATGTCGATGACGAGGTGGCGCTGACTCATGTGCCAACCCTGCCCGACGGCAAGCTGGGCGACGACCCGCGCTATCCGTGGGCCGTCGTGCTCAGGGTACTCTACGACTATTAACCCTGGTCGATCCGGAGCGCCACGAAGCGCAGTTCGCCCGCGTGCTCGACCAGCAGCAGCACCGACTTACGGCCGGCCTTCTTGGCATCGTCGATCTTGTGAGCGACGTCCGAGGCCGCCTTGACCTCTTCCTGGGCGACTTCGAGGATGACGTCGCCCGGATGCAGGTCCTTGTCGGCGGCCGGGCTGCCCTTGGCGACATCGACCACCACGACATTGGCATTGTCGTCGAGCTGGAACTTGTCCTTGAGGTCCGGCGTCGCCTCGGTCATCGACAGGCCCAGCGCCTTGACCAGCGGCGTCGACGGGCTGATACCGGAGCCGGGTTCGAGCGATGCCGTCTGCTCGGCGCTCTCGTCGGCCTGGGCGACCTTGACCATGATCGTCTTGGTCTGCCCCTGGCGCCAGACCTTGACCGGCACGGTCTTGTCGACCTGGGCGTCGGCGACCAGGCGCGACAGGCGGCGGGCGTTGGTGACTTCGCGCCCATCGAATTGCAGCAGCACGTCGCCCGGCTGCACGCCGGCGTCCTTGGCGGGGCTCTTGTCGAGAAAGCCACCGACCAGCGCGCCCTTCGCTGAGTCCAGGCCCAGCGCCGTCGCGACCTCGTCATTGACCGTCTGGATGCGCGTGCCGATCCAGCCGCGCGCCGCCTTGCCGGTCGCCTTCAGCTGGGCGATCACGTTCTTGGCGAGATCGGAGGGAATGGCGAAGCCGATGCCGATCGAGCCGCCCGACGGCGAGAAGATCGCCGAATTGATGCCGATCACTTCGCCCGCCGTATTGAACAGCGGACCGCCGGAATTGCCGCGGTTGATCGAGGCGTCGGTCTGCAGAAACTCGTCATACGGGCCGTTGTCGTTGATGGCGCGGGCGCGGGCCGAGATGATGCCGGAGGTGACGGTGCCGCCCAGGCCGAACGGATTGCCGATCGCCATGACCCAGTCGCCGACCTTGGCCTTATCGCTGTCGCCCCAGGGCACCGATGGCAGCGGCTTGTCGGGCTTGACCCGCAACAGCGCCAGATCGGTCTTGGCGTCGCGCCCGACCAGTTCGGCCTTGAGATTGGTATTGTCCTGCAGGATGACCGTGATCTCGTCGGCACCCTCGATGACGTGATTGTTGGTCACGACCAGGCCGGACGGATCGATGACGAAGCCCGACCCCAGCGCCTGGGCCTTCTGCGGCTTGGCATCGCCCTTGTCGGCATCCCGGTCGCCGCCACCGCCATGGCGATCCATGAAATCCTTGAAGAATTGCTCGAACGGCGAGCCCGGCGTCGCCTGGCCGTCGTCGGGGGCGGGTTTGCGCTTTTTCGGATCGGGCTTGATCGTCTCGCTGGTCGAGACATTGACTACGGCCGGCAGCAGGCGAGTCGCCAGCGGACCCAGGCCCGGAATCACCAGCGGGCCGGTCGGCAAGGCGACCTCGGCCTGTGCCTGGGCCTGAGCGCAGGCGGACCCCGCACCCAGCACCAGCATCAGGCCGATCATCGGAACCCGCACTGCCGCCAGACGGCACGAACGGGAAAGAAGTCCACTCACCGGATCACTCCTCGCATCCACCGGAAACCCTTCCGGGAAGCAACTATAGCGCACGACTCTAAAGACAACGGCGCGCGGGTGCCAGTTCGTTCCGGATCGGGGGGCGGTCAATGATGCCGCAGGAACCAAACCCAGCCGACGCCGACGCAGGCCGACGCCAGCCCGCAGACCCGGAGCATGGTCTCCGGCTGCTTGATGACCGAGAGCAGGGCGCGCTTCATGGGTTGCGGAAACAACGCATAGAGCGCGCCCTCGATCACCAGCACCAGGGCCAACGCGGTCCAGAGGTCATTGAGACCATCAAACGTCATTGGCCTCCGGCCTTCGCCGCCTTGTGCTGACCGAAATACTGGAAGAACTCGCTGGTCGGCGAGAGCACCATGGTCGTATCGGGGCCGATCGCCGTGCGATAGGCCTCAAGGCTGCGGTAGAAGGTAAAGAAATCCACGTCCTTGCCGAAGGCGTCGGCGTAGATCTTGATGCTTTCGGCATCGCCCTGGCCGCGCAGGATCTGCGACTGCTTCGTCGCCTCGGCCAGGATCACCGTGCGGTCGCGTTCGGCGCGGGCCCGGATGCCCTGGGCTTGTTCCGCACCCTGGGCGCGATACTCGTTCGCCTCGCGCTGCCGTTCTGACTGCATCCGGGCATAGATCGCCTGGCTGTTCTCCTGCGGCAGGTCGGCGCGACGGATGCGCACGTCGATCACCTCGATGCCATAGGACTTCGCCTGCGCCGCCACCTTGTCGCGGATATCGGACATGATCTTCGATCGGTCCGGCGAGAGCAGCGCGGTCAGCACGACATTGCCCAACACATCTCGCTGAGTGCTGGAAATAATCGCGCCCAACTGCAACTGCAACGCAGCCTCAGTACCGATCGACTTGTAGAATTGCAGCGGATCGACAATGCGATAGCGGGCGTAGCTATCAATCACAAGCCGCTTTTGGTCATTTGAGTTGACCTGTTCGGAAGGCGGCTCGTAATCCAGCACGCGCCTGTCATAGAACACGACGTTTTGCAGCGGCGATTTGACATGAAGTCCGGGATCGCGCACCTCGCGAACCGGCCGGCCGAACTGAATGACCAGCGCCTGGGCAGTCTGGTCGACAACGAAGAGCGAATTGAAGGCGACCAGGATCAGGACGGCCGCGGCGACGATACCGCCGGCGATGAGGGAACGGCTCATGGCTTGGCTCCCGCCTTGAGCTGGGGCACACCGGGCGTGCCCGGCGGCGGCAAAAGCGAGGTCGGCTGTTTGGCGGTCAAGCCCGGCAGCGGCAGATAGGGCACGACGCCCTCGGCCGACTTGTCGATCAGCACTTTGTTCGCGTTCTTCAGCACGTCTTCCATGGTTTCGAGATAGAGCCGCTCGGCCGTCACTTCCTTGTTGGCCTGATAGGCGCTCAATACCGACAGGAAGCGCTGGGTGTCGCCCTGGGCCCGGGCGATGATCTCCTGACGATAGGCTTCCGCATTCTGGACCTTCTGCTCCGCCTCGCCTCGCGCCACCGGAACGATGTTATTCTGATAGGCTTGGGCCTCGTTCTTCAGCCGCTCCTCATCAGCGCGTGCCTTTTGCACATCGCTATACGCCTCTACTACAGGCTGCGGAGGTGCGGCCTGTTGCAGTTTCGCACTGAGAATCTGTACGCCGGCTCCATAGCCATCAAGGATATTTTGCACAAGCGTCTGCGTCTCGGTTTCCACTTGAGTCTTATTGTCGGTCAGCACGCTGGCGATCGGTGTCCGTCCTATAACCTCGCGGATGGCCGCCTCCGTTGCCGATTTAACGGTCGCCTCCGGATTGCGCACATTGAATAGATAGGCCTGGGCGTCTTTGATGACCCAGAAGACGGAGAAATTGATCTCGACGATATTTTCGTCGCCCGTCAGCATCAGGGACTCATCGGACGCTGACTGGCGCCCACCGCGACCAACGCTTTCCAGAGGAAATCCAACGTCCGTTCGGTTCGTGCGGGTCACCTTCGGCGTCTCGACCGATTCGATCGGCGCCGGCAGATGGTAATGCAGGCCGGAGGTGGTGGTCTGGGAATAGGCGCCGAAGCGGCGGACGACGCCCTCCTCGTCCGGGTTGACCCGATAGATGCCGGTCGCCAGCCACAGCACGAACACCGCGACGACGGCGAGGGCGACCAGGCGTCCACCGTTGTTGTCGCCGCCCGGCAGCAGCCCGCGCAGGCGGTCCTGGCCGCGGCGCAGCAGCTCCTCGAGATTGGGCGGCGGACCGCCATTGCCCTTGCCGCCGCCTGACGATCCGCGGCCCCAAGGACCCGGACCACCACTACCGCCCCAGGGGCCGCCACCGCCGCCCCCTTGCCCATTCCACGGCATGTCTGAAAGAAACCTTCGAAAGACGGGCCCCAAGGGGCACATACAAGACACGCACCCGATTGTGCGGCCGGCGATCCGGCCCTTATATCAAAGCGCACGTGCTGCGTATCCACTAAGTGGTGTCGATGGGAAAGGTTGTTTAGATGGCGAGTTTCGGCGAACAGCAGGTTTTGGCGGCCCTGAAGTCGGTGATGGACCCCGAGCGTGGTCGCGACCTGGTCAGCCTCGGCATGGTTTCCGGCATCGCCATCCGCGACGGCAATGTGGTGTTCTCGATCGAAACCGAGCCGGCGCGCGCCGCCGCCCTCGAACCGGTGCGCAAGGCGGCCGAGCAGGCGGTCGAGGCGATCCCGGGCGTGCTGTCGGTCACGGCACTGCTGACCGGTGCCAAGACGCCGCAGGCCCAGGCGCCCGCCCATAACCACGATCATCACGGCCACGGCCATTCCCATGCCGCCCCCGCCGCCCCGCGCCAGCCGCCCAAGTCTTTGGTACCCGGCGCCCATGCCATCGTCGCGGTCGCATCCGGCAAGGGCGGCGTCGGCAAATCGACGACCACGACCAACCTGGCCGTGGCGCTCGCCCAGCAAGGCCTGAAGGTCGGGCTGCTCGACGCCGACGTCTATGGCCCGTCGCAGCCGCGCATGCTGGGCATCAGCGGCCGGCCGCGCTCGCCCGACGGCCGCATCCTGGAGCCGATGCAGAACTATGGCGTGCTGTGCATGTCGATCGGCTTTCTGGTGCCCGAGGATACGGCGACGATCTGGCGCGGCCCGATGGTGATGGGCGCCCTGCAGCAGATGATGCGCGACGTCTCGTGGGGCGAGCTCGACATCCTGCTGGTCGACATGCCGCCCGGCACCGGCGACGCTCAGCTGACCATGGCCCAGCAGGTGCCGCTCGCCGGCGCCATCATCGTGTCGACGCCGCAGGACATCGCCTTGCTGGATGCGCGCAAGGGCCTGAACATGTTCGCCAAAGTCGAGGTGCCGGTGCTCGGCATCATCGAGAACATGAGCTATTTCTGCTGCCCGAACTGCGGCCACCGCACCGAGATCTTCAGCCACGGCGGCGCCCGCCTGGAGGCCGAAAAACTGGGCGCCGAATTCCTGGGCGAGATCCCGCTCGACATCCGCATCCGCGAGACCTCCGACGCCGGCACCCCGATCGTGATCGCAGAGCCGGACTCGGCCCTCGCCAAGTCCTATATGGAGATCGCCGCCCGCGTGTGGGAAAAGGTCTCCGGCGCCCCGACACGCCAAGGGCCGAAGATCACGGTCGCCTAGTTTTCGGCCCTCTCCCGCATTTCGGCGGAGAGGGCCTGCTAGAGCTGGAAAACTTCGCGCAGTGTATCGAGCGTCGCGATGAGAACCGGCTCGGCGACGGCGCCCAGGCGCTTGACCAGGCGCTGCTTGTCGACCGTGCGGATCTGATCCAGCAGCACGAGGCCTGCTTGGCCCTTGAAGGTCACCGGGACACGGAACCCGGCCGGACGGCTGACGGTGGTCATGGGCGCTACGATCACGGCCCTGAGATGGTCGTGCATCTCAGGCGGCGAGACGATCAGGCACGGTCGCGTCTTCTGGATCTCGGTGCCGATCGTGGGGTCGAGCGCCACCAGCCAGACCTCGCCGCGCTTCACCACGCCAGGTCGTCGTCACCGTCATTGCCGAATTCGCCCAGCACCAGGCGATCGTCGCCGCTCTCGGCGATGCGCTGCGCATCCTCGGCCCAGCCGGCGCGCGCATGCGGCTTGACCGCGGCGATCACCAGGCGATCGCCTTCGATATGCAGATCGACATCGTCGCCGGCCTTCATGCCGATCTCGGCCAGCATCGGCTTCGGGATGATGATCCCCGACGAATTGCCCATCTTGCGGACCGCGCTACGCATGATCACACCCGTTCAAATCCGGATCGGATCATGGCATTTCGCGATCACCGTAGCAACAATGTTATAACCTCAGCGCCCGAGCGTCGCCTGCAGTTCGGTCCATTCGCGCTTGCCGAGGCCGGACTGTTCCTGGGTGACGGCTTCGCCGGCGAGCAGGCGACGGACCACGGCCAGGCCCGCGGCGGACAGGCTGGCGCCGCCCATGCGGTATTGCCGGAACGCCTCGGCGCTGGCGGGGCACCAGCGGTCGAGCACGGTCAGCATCGCGTCGGCATAGACCCGAATCTCGTACTGGGCGTGAGCATCGGCGCGTAAGCTCAGGAAATTCATGAAATTATGCAGGTCGGTCTTCCAATACCATTGGGTATAGAAATTGAGCGACAGGTTCATGCGGGCTAGCTCGCGCGCCAGACTGGCGCGGCTGGGATCGATCGGCTGGCCGTTCTCGTCCTCGTTCAGCATCTCGGCGTAATGGCCGTAGGCGCGCTCCGCATCCTCGCGCAGCAGCGCCATCACCCGCTTGGCGTCATCGCCTTCGAGCGTATCGCCGCGGCCCTGGCGGTTGATCGCCGACTGGGCGGCGAGCTGGCCTGGGGCCGGGATGTAGAATTCATTGTCCAGGATCGAATAGCGCGCCGAGATCTCGTTCACGTTGGCGGTGCGGTGCCGGATCCATTGCCGGGCGACGAAGATCGGCAGCTTCACATGAAACTTGATCTCGCACATCTCGAACGGTGTCGAGTGGCGATGGCGCATCAGATACTGGATCAGGCCCTTGTCTTCGCTGACCTTCTTGGTGCCGCGACCGTAGGAGACGCGGGCGGCCTGCACCACGGCGGCATCGTCGCCCATATAGTCGACGACGCGGACGAAGCCGTGGTCGAGCACGGGCAGCGCCTCGTAGAGAATTTCTTCCAGCGCCGGCACGGTCGCCCGCCGCGTCGGGGTCGAAGCCTGGCGGAGCGCCGCGATCTCGGTCTGTTGGTCTTGGTTCAGCGGCATGTCGGGCGGCCCCAGCGGCAGGAATAAGTCCCTTGCTTACCACTACATCTAGTGGACGTCCAGCCAGGCAACAGCCATAGGCGGGATGATGACAGGATGGTTGCCGAGAGGCCGATCACCCTTTAGAAACGGGAAAATCCCTTTCAAGGAACCGATCGATGAGCGACAGCTTCGAGAAGCAGGCGGCCCTTGCCGCGGCCAGCATCCTGCTCGAAACCAACTCGGTGCATTTCAGCCCGGACGAGCCCTACACTTTCACCTCAGGCCGCAAGAGCCCGGTCTATATCGACTGCCGCCGGCTGATCTCGTTCCCCCGCGCCCGTGCCAAGCTGATGGACCTCGGGACCGAGATGATCCTGCGCAACATCGGCTACGAGTCGCTGGATGCCATCGCCGGTGGCGAGACCGCCGGCATCCCGTTCGCCGCCTGGATCGCCGAGCGCCTGTCGCTGCCGATGCTCTATATCCGCAAGAAGCCGAAGGGCTTCGGCCGGATGGCACAGATCGAAGGCGAGATGAAGGAGGGCGCGCGCGTCCTGCTGGTCGAGGATCTGGCGAGCGAGGGCACCTCCAAGATCAATTTCGTCAACGCGATTCGCGCCGCCGGCGGCCAGATCGCCCATACCTTCGTCGTGTTCGACTATGGCATCTTTCCGTCGATCGACCAGGTCCTGGGCGACGCCGGGGTGACGCTTCACGGCCTCACCACCTGGCACGAGGTGCTGGCTCTCGCCCACGAGCGGGGCAGCTTCACCCCGCCGCAGTATCAGGCGATCAAGTCGTTCCTGGACGATCCGGAAGGCTGGAAGGCGCCGGCCTGAGCCGGCGTCACGCTCCGGCCGGCAGCGGCCGGCCGATCTCTTCCAGCCGCTGACGCATGATGATGCGACCGAGCGCTTCCGGACGCAGGGCAACGAACGGCTTGATCCGGCCTTCGAGCGCACGGAGCGTATCGCGGAAGGCCTGGACGCGCTCCGCGTCGCTGCCTTGAACCTCGGCCGGGTCGGGCAACCCCCAATGGGCGATCATCGGGTTCCCCGGAAATGCCGGCATCGGCTGCTGGGCGCAGCGGTCACAGAGCGTGAAGACGAAATCGAGCGCCGGCGCCTCGGGTTTGGTGAATTCGCCCCAGCCTTTCGACCGGAGCGACCCGGTCGCAAGCTCCAGCTTGCCCAGCAGATCCATGGTGATCGGGTCGACCTGGCCACTCGGCCAGACGCCCGCGCTATGGGCCCGAAACCGATTGCCGCCCCAATGGGTCAGTAGCGCCTCGGCCATAATGCCGCGGGCGGAATTCGCCGAACACACGAACAAGACCTGCCAGACGCGCTCGGTCATCAAACTCTCCGGCCATTACCGGCGAAGACCGGTTCATGATTTGGCCGAAGTTAGTCTTGAGATCGAGAGCAGGTCAATTATCTTTTCATAGAAGTCAAACAGACTTCCGGTCGAAACAAATCCGTCTTTTTCACGTCGATACTGTATTCGTACCCCAGTCGGGCAGCCGCCCCTCCTGCACCGCATGACAGGCGACGAGGTTGCCGCCGGCAGCGAGCAACGACGGGCGTTCGCTTTTGCAGCGATCGTTCGCCAGCGGGCAGCGCGGATGGAAGGCACAGCCGGTCGGCGGGTCGATCGGGTTCGGCACCTCGCCGCGCACCGGCAGCCGGTCGCGCCCGGTCATGGCCAGATCCGGCACCGTATCCAGCAGCAGGCGCGTATAGGGATGCAGCGGCCGGCCGAACAGGTCGGCCTTGGCCGCGACCTCGACCAGGCGCCCGAGGTACATCACGCCGACCTTGTCGGACACGTGATAGATCACCGCCAGATTATGCGAGATGAACAGGTAGGTCAGGCCGAGCCTTCGCTGCAGATCCTTCATCAGATTGAGGATCTGCGCCTGGACCGACACGTCGAGTGCCGAGGTCGGTTCGTCCAGCACCAGGAATTCCGGCTCCGACGCCAGCGCGCGGGCGATCGAGATGCGCTGGCGCTGGCCGCCCGAGAAGGCGTGGGGATATTTGTCGCCGTCACTGGGCGTCAGGCTGACCTGGCGCAGCAGCTCGTCGACCCGGGCGCGGATCGCGGGCTCGCCCTGGATCAGGCTGTGGGTGCGGATCGGCTCCGCGATGATGTCCTTGACCCGCCAGCGCGGATTGAGGCTGGCGTAGGGGTCCTGAAACACCATCTGGACCCGGCGCCGCACGGGCGCCTGGGCCTTGCGGGTCCGGAGCGATGCGATGTCGGTGCCGTCGATCTCGATCGAGCCGGACGAGGGCTCGTACAGACCCACGACCAGGCGCGCGACCGTCGACTTGCCGCAGCCGCTTTCGCCGACCAGCGCAAAGGTCTCGCCGCGGGCGATGTCGAGCGTGACGCCGTCGACCGCCTTCAGCGTGCGGGGGCCGGTGCCGCTCAAGATGCGGGCGAGCCAAGGGGCCGACACGTCGAACAGCCGGCGCACATCGTTGAGGCGCAGCACGGTTTCAGCCATGGGCAACCTCCGGGGCATGCAGCCAGCAAGCGGCCTCCGTCGCGCCCGCCGGCAGCAGATCCGGCCGGTCGACGCGGCAACGGTCGATGACCTTTGGGCAGCGCGGATTGAAGGCGCAGCCGCGCGGGATCGAACCCAGGCGCGGCATGGCGCCGTCGATCTGCGGCAGCCGCTCCAGATCATCGCCGATCGACGGGATCGAGCCCATCAATCCGACCGTATAGGGATGCTGCGGATGCTTCACCACCTGGCGGACCGGACCGATCTCGGCGACGCGGCCGGCATACATGACCGCGACCCGGTCGGCGGTCTCGGCGATCACGCCCATGTCGTGGGTGACCAGCATCACCGCCGTGCCATGCTCGCGGCAGAGGCGTTTCAGCAGCCCGATGATCTGCGCCTGGGTCGAGACGTCGAGTGCCGTGGTCGGCTCGTCCGCCACGATCAGGCGCGGGTTGGCGGCAAGCGCCAGCGCGATCACCACACGCTGGCGCATGCCGCCGGAGAATTGATGGGGATAGGCGTTGAACCGCTCGGACGCACCCGGAATGCCGACTTCCTGCAGCAGCTCGACCGCGCGCGCGGCGGCCTGCTTGTCGGTCAGGGGCAGATGGGTCCGGATCGTCTCGACCAATTGCCGGCCGATGGTATAGAGCGGGTTGAGGCTGGTCAGCGGATCCTGAAAGATCGCACCGATCTGCTTGCCGCGGATCCGGCGGAACGCCTCGGGCGGCAGATTGTCGATGCGCTCGCCTTCCAGCAGGATCTCGCCGCCGGTCAGGCGCAGCGGCGGTTCCAGCAACCCGATGATCGCGGCGGCCGTGATCGATTTGCCGGCGCCGGACTCGCCGACCACGCCCAGCACCTCACCCTCGCCGATGGTGAAGCTGACGTCGTCGACCGCCAGCAGCGTGCCGCGCCGGGTCGGCAGTTCGATCCGGATATGGCGAAGCTCGAGCAGCGGCTTCATTGCAGGCGCGGATTGAGCGCGTCGCGCACCCAATCCCCCAGAAGATTGACCGACAGCACCAGGGCCGCGAGCGTGACCGCGGGAAACACGGTGATCCACCATTCGCCGGAGAAGAGATAGCCGTTGCCGACTTGGATGAGCGTGCCCAGCGACGGCTCGGTCGGCGGCACGCCGACACCCAGGAACGATAGGGTCGCCTCGGTGATGATGGCGAAGGCGAAATAGATCGTCGCCACCACCAGCACCGGCGTCAGCACGTTGGGCAGCACATGGGTCACGACGATGCGGATCGGGTGCACGCCGATAACGCGGGCGGCCTGGACATATTCCTTGTTGCGCTCGACCAGGGTCGAACCGCGTACCAGGCGGGCGAACTGCACCCAGCCCGACAGCCCGATCGAGCCGATCAGCACGAACATGGCGATGCGATCCTGCTGGTCGTGCGGCAGGGTGCTGCGCACGATGCCGTCGATCAGCAAGGCCACCAGAATGGCCGGAAACGACAGCTGCACGTCGGCGACGCGCATGATGAAGGCATCGATCATGCCGCCGCGCCAGCCGGCGATCAGGCCGGCCGTGACGCCGAGGGCCAGCGCGAACAGGGTCGAGAACAAGCCCACGCCCAGCGAGATGCGCGAGCCGAACAGAATGCCCGACAGGATGTCGCGGCCCTGCTCGTCGGTGCCGAGCGGGAAGTCGGGCGAGCCGCCGTCGATCCATTGCGGCGGATCGCCGGCATCGGTCAGGCTGAGGCTCGACAGGTCGAACGGGTTGTGCGGCGCGACCCAGGGCGCGAACAGCGCGCCCAGGACCAGCACCAGGGTGACGATGGCCGAGACGACCGCGACCGGCGAATTGCGGAAGCTGTAGGCGAGATCCGTATCCCACAGGCGCCGGGCGAAGCCTGGCCGGGCCGAGGCGGGCTTGACGTCAACGGCCATGGCCACCTCCGCCGCGCTGCATCCGAAGCCGGGGATCCACCAGGTAATACAACAGATCGACCACCAGGCTGATGATGACGAAGAACAAGGCGACCAGCACCAGATAGGCCGACATGACCGGGATATCGGCGTAGCTGACCGCCTGGATGAACATCAGGCCCATGCCCGGCCATTGGAACACGGTCTCGGTAATGACCGCGAAGGCGATGATCGAGCCGACCTGCACGCCGGTGATGGTGATGACCGGCACCAGCGTGTTCTTGAGCGCATGGCCGAAATTGACCGCGCGGTTGGTCAGGCCGCGGGCGCGGGCGAACTTGATATAGTCGGTGCGCAGCACCTCCAGCATCTCCGCCCGCACCAGCCGGATGATCAGCGTCATCGGATAGAGCGCCAGCGTGAAGGCCGGCATGATCAGCGAGCGCCAGCCGTCGATCGACAGCAGGCCGGTCGTCCACCAGCCGAACTGCTCGGTCGTGCCGCGGCCATAGGAGGGCAACCAGCGCAGCCAGACCGCGAACACCAGGATCAAGAGGATGCCGATCAGGAAGGTCGGCAGCGACACGCCGACTAGCGAGACGGCCAGCAGGATGCGCGACGAGACCGCCCGCGGCCGCAAGCCGGTAAACACGCCGAGCGTCACGCCGACCACCAGTGCGATGCAGCCGGCGACCAGCGACAGCTCCAGCGTCGCCGGCATCTTTTCCAGGATGATCTGGTTGACCGGCCGGGCCAGCTGATAGCTGAGCCCGAACTCGCCATGCACGGTCCGGCCGACGAAGCGGCCGAACTGCACGATGACGCTGTCGTTCAGGCCCAGATTCTGCCGCAGCGCCTCGCGCTCGGCCTGGGTCGCATCCTGTCCGACCATGCCGTTGATCGGGTCGCCGACAAAACGGAACAGCGTGAAGGCAATGAGCGCCACCGCCAGCATGACCGCCAGCGATTGCAGCAGCCGCCGCAGCAGGAAGACGATCATGGATCGCCCACCCGCTTACGCACGGAGAAATCCTCGGACCACCGCATCGCCTCTACTTGACGGTGACGAAGCGGAGCGGGAACGAATTGTCGGCCATCTGCGCGGTCTCGACATTGCTGCGCGCCGCCCAGACCACGACCTGCTGATGCAGCGGGATATAGAGATACTTGTCCTTGATCTCGGCCAGCGCGTTGGAAATCAGCGCCTGGCGCTTCTTCTGGTCGATCTCGACCTGAATCGCCTTGATGTCGGCATCGATGACCGGATCGGAAACGCCGGCGTCGTTGTTGTCACCGATGCCCGAGCCCGGCACGCGCGTGCCGACGAGCGACGCCAGCATGTTGTGGGCATCGTAGGTCGAGGGCGTCCAGCCCAACATATAGAAGCTGGAGGCATAGTTGGGCGAGCCGATCTTGCCGAAATACTTGAGCCGCGTCTGGGCCAGCAGGTTCACCTTGATGCCGACCTTGGCCAGCATGGCGGCGACCGCCTGGCAGATCGCCTCGTCATTCACATAGCGGTCGTTCGGGCAATCCATGCCGGTCTCGAAACCGTCCGGGTAGCCCGCCTCGGCCAGCAGCTTCTTCGACCGGGCCGGATCATAGGGAATGCGCTCGTTCAGCGACTTGTCGAAACCGTTGATGCCCGGCGCAATCATCAGCGCCGTTTCGGCCGCCTGGCCGCGCATGACCTTGGCCACGATCGCCTTTTCGTCGATTGCGCGATAGAACGCCTCGCGCACCCGAATGTCCTTGTACGGGTTCTTGCCCTTGATGTTGCTCTCCAGCAACTCGTCATGCATCTGGTCCATGCCGAGGTAGATCGTGCGCAGCTCCGGCGACTTGATGATCTTGGTGCCGGAGGTGGTCGCGATCCGGTCGACGTCCTGCGGCGGCACCGTATAGACGAAATCGATTTCGCCCGAGAGCAGGGCCGCGACGCGGGTCGCCGGGTTGGCGATGCGGGTGAAGATCGCCTCGGTCACGTTGCCGACCGGCTTGTCCCACCAGGTCGGATTGGCGACCAGCACGGTGCGCACGTCCGGCACGCGCTCCTTCAGCATGTAGGGACCGGTGCCCATGGCATTGCGGGTCGCGTAATTTTCCTCGGTCACCTTGCCGAGGTCGGCCGGCACGGTCGCGTTGTTCTTCTCGCACCAGACCTTGGACATGATGCCCCATTGGGTCACCTCCTCGGGCAGGATCGGGTCGGGGCCCTTGGTGTGGAAATCGACCGTGTATTCGTCGATTTTGACCGCGTCGGCGACGGTCGCGACATTGCTGTTGAGCGCCGAGGTCTTTTCCCGGATGCGCTGGAACGAGAACAGCACGTCGTCGGCGTTGAACGGCGTGCCGTCGGAGAATTTGACGCCCTGGCGCAGCTTGAAGCGCCAGACGTCGGGAGCGGTCTGCGCCCATTCGGTCGCGAGCGCCGGCTCGAGCTTCAGGTCCTTGGACCGGCGGATCAGCGGATCGTAGATGTTCTGCGTGAAGGTCAGCAGAAAGGTTTCCTGGCGCGCGTAGGGATCCATCGAATTGACATCGCCGTCATTCGACCAGCGCAGCGTCGCGGCCGAGGCCCCGTTCGTGCCGATCACGGGCATAGCACCCAGGAGCATGGCCAGCACGGCCGCCGAAATTCGCCCGGAAATCAGTCGCATATCTTCTTCATCCCAACCGTAGGCCGCCGTCCCCCTAGGGACGGCGGCGGAGTGAACGCGTCGATCAAGGTCCGGACGGGACCTTATTTGCCGAAGCTTATTTGACGGTGACGAAACGCAGCGGGAAGTAGTTGTCGGCCATCTGGGCGACCTCGACATTGCTGCGCGCAGCCCAGACCACGACCTGCTGATGCAGCGGGATGTAGAGGTACTGGTTCTTGATCACGCCCAGCGCGTCGGCGATCAGCGCTTGCCGCTTCTTCTGATCGGTCTCGACCTGGATCTCGCCGACATCCTTGTCGATCTGGGCATTGGAGATGCCGCCGTCGTTGTTGTCGCCCAGGCCCACGGCCGGGGTGCGGGTCGCGACCAGGGACGCCAGCATGTTATGGGCGTCATAGGTCGAGGGCGTCCAACCCAGCATGTAGAAGCTGGCACCGTAGTTGGGCGAGCCGATCTTGCCGAAATACTTCAGGCGCGTCTGGGCCAGCAGGTTCACCTTGATGCCGACCTTCGCCAGCATGGCAACGACGGCCTGGCAAATCTGCTCGTCATTCACATAGCGGTCGTTCGGGCAGTCCATGCCGGTCTCGAAGCCGTTCGGATAGCCCGCATCGGCCAGCAGCTTCTTGGATTTGGCCGGATCATAGGCCGGCCGTTCGTTCAGCGCCTTGTCGAAGCCGTTGACGCCCGGCGCGATCATCAGCGCCGTTTCTTCCGCCTGGCCGCGCATGACCTTGGCCACGATCGTCTTCTCGTCGATCGCGCGATAGAACGCCTCGCGGACCTTCTCGTCCTTGAACGGGTTCTTGCCCTTGATGTTGCTTTCCAGCAGCTCGTCGCGATTCTGGTCGAAGCCCAGGAAGATCGTACGCAGTTCGGGCTTCTTCAGGATCTTAGTGCCGGGCGTGGACGCGATGCGGTCGACGTCCTGCGGCGGGACCGTATAGACGAAGTCGATTTCGCCCGAGAGCAGGGCCGCGACCCGGGTCGAGGGATTGGCGATGCGGGTGAAGATCGCCTCGGTCACGTTGCCGACCGGCTTGTCCCACCAGGTCGGATTGGCGACCAGCACGGTGCGCACGTCCGGCACGCGCTCTTTCAGCATGTAGGGGCCGGTGCCCATGGCATTGCGGGTCGCATAGCTTTCCTCGGTGACCTTGCCGAGGTCGGCCGGAACCGTCGCATTGTTCTTCTCGGCCCAGACCTTGGACATGATGCCCCAGTTAGTCAGTTCCTCGGGCAGGATCGGATCCGGCCCCTTGGTATGGAACTCGATCGTGTAGTCATCGACCTTCACCAGATCGAGCACCGTCACGAAATAGCTGCCCATGTTCGAGCTGGGCGCACGCGCCCGCTTGTAAGACATCAGCACGTCGTCGGCGTTGAACGGCGTGCCGTCGGAGAATTTCACGCCCTGGCGCAGCTTGAAGCGCCAGACATCGGGAGCCGTCTGCGCCCATTCGGTCGCGAGCGACGGCTCGACCTTCAGGTCCTTGGAGCGGCGGACCAGCGGTTCGTAGATGTTCTGCAGGAAGGTCAGCAGGAAAGTTTCGTTGCGCGCATAGGGATCCATCGAATTGACATCGCCGTCATTCGACCAGCGCAGCGTCGCCGCCGAGGCCGTTCCAGCCAATGGCAATGCCAGACCGGCGACGATCAAACCCGTCGCCAAGCGATTGAAAATCCTTCGCATGTTTCTCTTCCCCTCGATCGATGCAAGCCCCGGCGGATCGATCGTCATCGATCGCCTACCCCTGTCGGATGCCAAGCCTCGTTTCCCCGGGCGTGGTCACCTTCCGCAGGGGCAAGATTGCGCTATGCCGCAGCGCGCAAGTCAAATGTTTTGAGGGGCCTACCCCGCGATCTTTTGTGTCGCAGCCGGCGCCACGCGCGACAGGATCAACCTGAAAGAGTCGGGTTTACGAAATTCCCTTGGTCGATACGAGCCGTTTGACCGGGCGGCGCGCTTAGGGTTTGAATATCCGGGTGCGGTGTCGGGCGCAATGCTAAGCAATCTTTGGCAAGACCACCGCGATCATTGCCGAATTCGACGTTGGGATTTGCGCCGGTAAGCACTTGCGGGCAGGGTCGCTGCCCTTAAATCTGACCATGCGTGCGCCGCATGGGGCTCGGCACCGGGTGCGACAAGCCGCCCTGACGCTTGCGTTTTGATGCGGCGCATGATGAGTCGGAACGTGGAAGCGTTCGTGAAACCGTGATTGTCCGTGGGACATGTGCCGATGAACTACGAGCATTTTTTCGCCGACCGGATCGATGCGCTCAAGCAAGAGGGGCGTTACCGGGAATTTGCCGAGCTGGAACGCAAGGTCGGGGCCTTTCCCCGCGCCTGGCATCACGGCACCGGCGGCGAGGTCACGGTTTGGTGTTCGAACGATTACCTGGGCATGGGCCAGCATCCGGCCGTGATCGCGGCGATGCATGACGCGCTCGATCGGGTCGGCGCCGGCGCCGGCGGCACCCGCAACATCTCGGGCAACAGCCACGAGCATGTGAAGCTGGAGCGCGAGCTGGCCGACCTGCACCGTAAGCAAGCCGCCCTGATCTTCGCGACCGGCTATGTCGCGAACGAGGCCGCGCTGTCGACGCTGGCCAAATATCTGCCCGACTGCGTCGTGTTCTCCGACGCGCTCAACCATGCCTCCATGATCGAGGGCATCAAGCATTCCGGCGCCGAAAAGCGCATCTTCCGCCACAACGACCCGGCCGATCTCGATCGCCTCATGTCCGAATATGGGCCGGAGCGCGCCAAGCTGGTCGCGTTCGAGAGCGTCTATTCGATGGACGGCGACATCGGCCGCATCGCCGAGCTGTGCGACGTCGCCGACAAGCATGGCGCCATGACCTATCTGGACGAGGTCCATGCGGTCGGCATGTATGGTCCGCGCGGGGCGGGTATCGCCGAGCGCGAGGGCATCATGGACCGGCTGACCGTGATCCAAGGCACGCTCGGCAAGGCGTTCGGCTGCCATGGCGGCTATATCGCGGCCTCGGCGGCACTCATCGATTTCGTCCGCTCCTACGCCGCGGGCTTCATCTTCACCACCTCGATGACGCCGGTCACCGCCGCCGGCGCCCGGGCCTCGATCCAGCACCTGAAGGTGAGCCAAGCCGAGCGCGACGGCCAGCAGGCGGCCGTCGCCGAGGTCAAGCGGCGCCTGGTCGCCGCCGGCATTCCGGTGATGCCGGGCGAGACCCATATCGTGCCGGTCATGGTCGGCGACGCCCATCTGGTCAAGCGCGCGTCCGACGACCTCTTGGAGCGCCACGGCATCTATATCCAGCCGATCAACTACCCAACCGTGCCGCGCGGCGCCGAGCGTCTGCGCATCACGCCGACGCCGCTGCACAGTTCCGCCGACATCGATCATCTGGTCGATGCCATGAGCGAGGTCTGGGGTCGTCTGATGCTGCGCCGCGCCGTCGCCGCCTGATCCCACCCGCCGATGTACCGCGATAATTCACTCGTTCCGATCGAAACGGTAAAGATCGCGGCCCTGGGCGCGCTCGCGACCAAGCCCAGGACCTATGGCGAGGTCGCGGCCGACGCCCAGCTGTTCATCAGCCGCATCGTCGGCCCGTCGCTCGACCTGATGGGCATCTCGATCGAGCTGCTGCGCGCCGAGGGCGTGGTCACCGACCTGCCCGAGGATTTGGGCCAGAAGGACCCGCGCCTGACGCTCACGCCGGACGGCGAGGCGATGCTGCTGAAGCTGCTGAAGGCGCCGATCCGCTCGCCCAACACCGAACTGAGCCGCCTGGTGGTGGCACTCAAGATGCGCTTCCTGCATCTCTTGACCACGCCGGAACGGCTGGAACAGATCACGCTGCTGCGCACGCTCACCGTAAGCGAGCGCCAGCGCCTGGTCGAGCTGGAGGAACAGAGCGACGGCGGCAACCTGTTCAAGGATTGGCTGGCGCTGCAGATCCAGCTGCTGGACACGCGGCTGACCTGGATCGACGGCTTCAGCCAAAGGTGCTGCGGATAAGCCCTAAAACAAATGCTGCCCGCCGGTGACGTAGATTTCCGTCCCGGTGATGTAGGTCGATTCCGGCGCGCACAGATAGAAGATCGCCGACGCGACGTCGTCGGGCTGGCCCAGGCGGTTCAAGGGAATGCGCGGGATCAGCACGTCGGTATTGGGCGACAGCATCGCCGTCTCGATCTCGCCCGGCGCCACCGCATTGACGCGCACGCCCAGTTGGGCGAATTCGACCGCCATCTCGCGCGTCAGCGCCGACAGAGCGGCCTTCGAGGTCGAATAGGCCGAGCCCGCGAACGGATGGACCGAATGACCCGCGATCGAGGTCACGTTGACGATCGCGCCCTTGGCCTTGGCCAGGTTCGAGGCGAGCGCGCGCCCCAAGGCCAGCGGCGTGAAGAAATTCAGCTGGAACACCTGATGCCAGTCGGCGAGGTCGCCGTTGAGGCAGCCCAGCCGTTCCTGGAACGGCGTCTTGGGCGAGATGCCGGCGTTGTTGACCAGCGCGTGGAGCGCGCCGCCGGCGAGTTCGTCGCGGACGTCGGCGATGAACTGGTCGAGCGTCCCGGCATCGGCCAGATCGGCGGTGATATGCTGGGTCCAGTTCGGGTCGCGCCGGCATTCGGGCGGCACGACATCGCGGCTGACGGTGATGACGCGCCAGCCGGCATCGCTGAAGCGCTTGACCGTGGCGTGACCGATGCCGCGACTGGCACCGGTCAGGAGAAGGACGGGGCTTTCACTCATGATGTCCCGAATGTAGGCGCACTGCCGCTGCTGCGCTAGATCACTTCGGCAGGGTTGTCAGCGCCATGCGTGCCAGATCCTCCAGCGACCTGCCGGCGAGATTGGGATCGGAGACATGCTCCGGCACGTCGTCGGGCGCCATGTCGACGACCTCTTGGAAATAGCGGCGCGCCTCGTCGAAGCGGCCGAGCCGCTGGGCGACCACGCCGAGGTTCAGCAGCACATAAGGATCGTCGGGAAACGCCTGTTTCGCCTGGATCAGATATTGCTGCGCCTTCAGCCAGTCGCCGGCGTTGAGCGCCTCGAACCCGCGCCGATAGGCCAGCTGCGCCGCCGCCTCGTCGGTCGCGGGCTCCTGGTGGCAGCCGCCCAGCGCCAGCACCAGGCCCACGACGGCGAAAAGCCGATTGAGCCTCACGGATAGAGCCGCTCGATCGCCCAGCCGGCCCCCTCCGGCGTGAACACCAAGCGGTCGTGCAGGCGGAACGGCCGGTCCTGCCAGAATTCAATCTTGGCCGGCGTCAGGCGGAAGCCCGACCAGAACGGTGGCCGCGGCACGGTCTCGCCCGGGTATTTCTCGTCATAGTCCCGGATGCGGCGCTCGAAGGTGGCGCGCGTGTCGAGCGGCCTCGATTGGGCCGACGCCCAGGCGCCGATCCGGCTGTCGCGCGGGCGGCCGGCGAAATAGGCGTCTGATTCCGCGTCGGTCGTGGGCGTGATCGGCCCTTCGATGCGAACCTGGCGCTTCAGCGATTTCCAATGGAAGCACAGGGCCGCGCGCGGGTTCGCCCGCAGTTCCTCGCCTTTGCGCGAGTCGACGTTGGTGTAGAACACGAAGCCCCGGCGATCGAGCCCCTTCAGCAGCACGATTCGGACCGACGGGAAACCGTCGGGCGTCGTGGTCGCGAGCGCCATCGCGTTCGGGTCGGCCGGCTCGCTCGCCTTGGCGTCGGCAAACCAGGCATCGAACAAGTCATAGGGATCGCGGGCGTCGTCCATGTCGTTCTCCGATAATTCGCCGCTTGATCTGGCGATCGGGGTGGGCGGTGCCAACCCCTTGGGCGCTCGTCTGTTTTAGGGCGGGTTTACGGAATGCTAACCCGCTGGCAGGATAATCCCAATGATGGATCCCTACGCTACTCTCCAGGTCGGTCGCGATGCCAGTGCGGACGAGATCAAGCGGTCGTACCGCAAGCTCGCCAAAGAACTGCATCCGGACCTGCATCCCAACAACCCGGTGAGCGCGCGGCGCTTCAACGACATCACGGCCGCCTATGACGTGCTGTCGGACGATGCCAAGCGGCGCCAGTACGACAATCAGCTGGCCGCCGCCGAGGCCGCGGCCCGCAACGGCGGCCGTGGACGCGGCAACCCGTTCGACGACGACGGGCTCGACAGTTTCTTCGGCCGCAGCTGGGGCTTCAAGCGCGACGCCGCCGGCAACGGGCCGAAGCTGCGCGGCGCCGACATCTATCAATCCCTGACCATCTCGTTCTCCGAGGCCGCGGTCGGCGCCAAGAAGCGGCTGGTGATCAAGGACCAGCGCGTGCTGGACATCAACATCCCGCCGCTGACCCAGGACAATCAGACCCTGCGCCTGAAGGGCCAGGGCGGCCAGGGCGCCAATGGCGGGCCGGCCGGCGACGTGTTCGTCGAGATCACGGTCGAGCCGCATCCGCTGTTCACCCGGCGCGACCAGGACATCCTGATGACCTTGCCGGTCACCCTGCCCGAGGCGGTGCTGGGTGCCACCATCACGGTGCCGACCGTGCAGGGCATGGTGTCGCTGAAGATCCCGAAGGGCTCCAACACCGACACGGTGCTGCGCCTGCGCGGCAAGGGGCTGGGCGGCACCGGCGATCAGCTCGTGACGCTCAAGGTCGTGCTGCCGACCGCCAAGGACGGTGAGCTGACCGAGCTGGTCGAGCAATGGTCGAAGCGCCACAGCTACAGCGTCCGCCCGAAATACTGATCAGCTTTCGCCGATCAACTCGGCGATCGGCACGTCGAGCGCCGCCTGCTCGGCCTCGGTCACCGGCTGCCATTGCCGGCCGAGCCGCGGGTTGCGCCGGCCACGATGGAAATCCGGCTCGGTCTCGACCGCGCGCTTGAGTTCGACCAGCCGCGTCGCGGCCAAGTCGCGCGCCAATACCCAGCCGCCATCGACGCTGGCCGCGACGAAGCCCGCCGCCAGCAGCCGGTCCAGGCAATTGGACAACAGGCCGACCGGAGCCGTCAGCTCCGTCGCCAGCACCCGGAACGACAGCGCGCCGCCGATCCGGCCTTGTTGCGCCAGGCGGGCGACCACGGCCAACCCCAGATCGAGATCGACCCGCTGGCGCGCCAGCACCTCGCCCGGAGCGACCAGACCCCAGACCGGCACGGCCGCCGCGACCTCGGCCCCGAACAGCACGACGCTCCACGACAGATACATCCACAAGAGGAAGATCGGGATGACGGCGAGCGCGCCATAGATCGCCTGGTAAGCGTTGAAATGGCCGAGATAGAGCGTGAAGCTGGCCTTGCAGCCCTCGAACAGCAAAGCCGCGATCACGGCACCGATCGCCCCGTCGCGCCAACGCACCGGGCAATGGGGGATCAGGCAGAACAGCAGGGTGAAGCCCAGCCATTCCAGCAGGAACGGCGCATAGGCGGCGAGCTGGCCCAGCCATTCCTCGACCTGGTGCTGGGAGGCGCCGACCACCGCGATGTCGCGGGTAATGCCATGCAGGCTGGCCGAGACCGACAGCCCGACGCCGAACAGCAACGGCCCGAGCGTCAGCATGGTCCAATAGGTCAGGATGCGCGCCAGCCAGCGTCGGGGCGCATGGACCCGCCAGATCGCATCCAGCCGATCCTCGATCGTCGCCAGCAGCATGATCGCGGTCACGGCCAGCACGATCAGCCCGATCGCCGTGGTCTTGCCGGCGCTCTGGGCGAAGGTGCTGATATATTCTTCGATCGTGGCGCCGACGGTCGGCACGAAATTATCGAACATCAGCATGAGCGCACGTTCGCGCAGCTTGTCGAAGATCGGAAAGGCCGAGAGCACGGCCAGACTGATCGCCAGCAGCGGCACGATCGAGAC
>Ga0302314_10000793_pt1 | contig 58759 bp, 57 predicted proteins | sample III_Palsa_N2_3_FD_200533 | JGI IMG/M metagenome (GOLD analysis project Ga0302314, IMG submission 200533) | Peat permafrost microbial communities from Stordalen Mire near Abisko, Sweden - III_Palsa_N2_3 | ecosystem: Environmental > Terrestrial > Soil > Palsa > Peat permafrost | place: Sweden...
TGATGTCGCGGTACTGGTCCCACTCCGGCATGGTCTGGATGCCGGACACTCCGTCGCGCAGCTTGCCTTCGATGGTGGTCCAGTCGCTGCCCAGCGCGGTGATGCCGGCCATGCCGGTGACGACGACACGGTTCATAGCATGCCGCCGTTGATGCCGATCACCTGGCGCGTGATGTAGCCGGCGTCGTCGCCCATCAGGTAGGCGACCAGGCTGGCAACTTCGTCGGCTTCGCCCAGGCGTCCGGCGGGGATGGCCTTGAGCATTTCCTCGACTGGCGCGTCCTTGATCATGTCGGTCCTGATCGGGCCCGGAGCCACGCAGTTGACGGTTATCTTGCGGCTGGCCAGTTCCACCGCCAGCGCCTTGCTGGCACCAATGATACCGGCCTTGGCCGCGCTGTAGTTGACCTGGCCGCGGTTGCCCGCCACGCCGGATACCGAGGACAGGGTGACGATGCGGCCGCCCTGGCGCAGCCGCACCATCGGCATCAGCAGCGGCTGCAGCACGTTGTAGAAACCGTCGAGATTGGTGTGCAGCACCCGGTCCCAGTCGTCGCCGGAGAGCGCGGCGAAGGTGCCGTCGCTGGCGATGCCGGCGTTGTAGACCGCGCCGTAGTAAGCGCCGTGGGCGGCGATGTCCGCTTCCAGCGCGGCGGTGCAGGCAGCACGGTCGGCGATGTCGAAGCACAGGCTGCCCACGCTGGCGCCGTCCGCCTCGATCTCCGCCCGCACCGCATCCAGCGCCGGCGAAGGCGCACGGCCGTGCAGCACCACGCTGAAGCCGGTGCGCGCCAGGCGCAGCGCCACGCAGCGGCCGATACCGCGGCTGCTGCCGGTAACGAGGACGCGGCGCGCGCTCATGTGGGGATGCCTTTGCCGGTATTGTTTTGATGGTTCATCGGTTCAGGGCGCCGCCTGCGCCGGCTCGGCTTCGACCGCCAGCGCGTAGCCAAAACGGAAATTGGAAATCCAGTAGCGCCCGCGCCAGGGATCGGCATCGGCGTAATCGACCTCGGCGATGAGCTTGCCGTCATGACGGAGGCGGCGTACACCGCCCCCAGGTTCGGTGACTTCCCAGCCAGCGGGATGATAAGCCGCCTGCAAGGCTGCCAGCGGCCACAAGGCCAGTTGCAGATCGGCCAGCAGCGATTCGGGACGCAGCGTGTCCGGTACCATCGGCGCCGTTTCGACCTTCCAGTCCTTGCCGTTCCAGTTCACCGATATGGCGCGCTGGCCCAGGGCGGTCAGGATCACCATCTCGATCTGATCCGGCGTGGTATGCACCACGGAACGCAGTACCACCTCGTGCTCGCCGAAAGCGGCGCGCAGGATCTGTTGAGCATCGCGGCTGGCGCCCAGCGTGGCCGGCGCCAGCAGGGGCGGCAGCTCGACCGCCGGCGCCGCTTCCGGCGCCGGCGCCGGAAGCGCGGCGCAGCCGGCCAGGCCGACGGCGAGCAGCAGGCCCAGGCAGCGCCGGGCGGCAGCATCGATCCGGCGCGGGCCGATACGGGCGATCAAGGCTTGAATTCCTTCATGGCTGCATTCTAAGAGCTTATCGTGGCATCTACTGCGCGCTATCCCGCGCCGCGCGCGGGGCGCAGCAGCAGGGCCAGGATCACCGCGAAGCTGACGCCCAGCGCCTGCACCAGGCCGATGGCGCGCAGGAACGGGGTCGAGGAAAAGCCCAGCAGGCCGAACGACAGCACGGCAGTCAGCGTCGCCAGCACCACCGCCAGCAGCGCCGGCGCCTCGGCGCTGCGCGACTCGCGCAGGAAGATGGTGTAGTCCGAGCCCATGCCCATCACCAGCAGCAGCGCCAGCACATGGAACAGGTTGATCGGCACCCCGGCCCAGGCCAGCAGCGCCAGCGCCAGCGCGCCGCCGCCGAACGCCGGCAGCAGCATGGCGGCGGCGCCGCGGTAGCCGTAGCGCCGGCTCATCAGCAGGCCGGTGACCAGGTACACCGCCACGATCAGCAACGTGGCGATGCGGCGGTAGCGGCTCAGCACCTCGGAGATGTCGGCCAGCTTGTCGATCAGACGCACGCCGGGCAGCCCCGCCGCGGCCTGTGCCACGGCATCCGCATCGTTGACGTCGAACAGGGTCACGGCGCTGGCGCTGCCGCCGGCGACATCGCCCAGCCACAGCGGGCGGTACGGCTCCGACGCGGCGCTGGCGAAGAAGGTCTGCGGCTGCAGTGGCGCGCTGCCGGCGGCAAAGCTTGCGAGCTGCCGCGCGATGACATCCTCGCCGTAGCCCAGCTCGCGCAGCAGGTGCGGCAGCAGGCCGTCGCTGCCATACACCTGCTGCGCCAGCAGGGCGTGATTGGCGGCCTGCAATTGCAGCGAGGGCAGCGCCTCGGACACCGCCAGCAGATTGCCCAGGCGGTGGTCGGCGAGCAGCGGCGCCAGCCGCGCGCGCAGGGCTTCCTCGCGCTGCAGCACCTGCTCCGGCGAGTCGCCGCGAACCAGGAAGAAGCGGCGATCGGCCGACTGCCCGAGCAGTTCGCGCATGCGCACTTCCTGCCGGATCAGCGGCGGCGGCGAACTTTGCAGGGCGCGCACATCGTCGAGGAAGTCCAGGCGCAGCAGGCCGCCGCCGATGAACAGCAGGCCCGCCGCCGCCAGCAGCAGCCGCGCCCGCGGCGAGCCGATGCGCGGCAGGGCCGCCAGCCGGTCGATCAGGCGCAGCACCAGCGCCCGCCGCGGTACCGGCCAGTTGCGCGCCAGGCGCGGCAGCAGGAACAGCACGCAGCCGCAGGCCACGCCCAGTCCCACCGCGGAAAAGGTGGCGATCTGGCGCAGGCCGGGGAAGGGCGCCAGCAGCAGCGCCAGGTAGGACAGGGCGGTGGTGAGGTAGCCCAGGGCGATGCCGGGAGTGACGAAGTCCGGCGCCTGCGCCGGCTGCCAGTCGCCGGGCTGGCGGAAGCGGTCGGCGAAAAAGAAGATGGCGTAGTCGACCGAAGTGCCGATCAGGCTGCTGCCGAACACCAGCGTCACCAGATGCACCTGGCCGAAGATCCACTGGCAGGCCGTCAGTCCGGCGATGGCGCCGAAGGCCATTGCCAGCGCGGTCAGCAGCAGCGGGCGCAGGGAGCGGAAGGCCAGCAGCATCAGCAGTACCGTGCCGGCCAGCGAAATGCCGCTGAACAGCGACATCTCCCGCTTGCCGCTGGCTACCGCCGCCGCCGCGTGCTGGATCACCCCGGAGCCGACGATATCCGTCGCTCCCGCTCCCGCTGCCGCGGCGGCGGTGCGCGCCGCGGCGATGGCCTGGCCGGCCGCTTCCTCGGTGGCGACCGAGAAGGCGCTGTTGCCGGCCTGCGCCACCACCAGCACATAATTTGTTTCCCGGCCGGATGGATTCTGGCCGCTCAGGGCCAGCACGTCTTCCTGCAGGCGGGCGCGGCCGGTCGGCGGCCGCTGTTCGGTGACGAAGGCGGAGAGCAGGCCCAGCGGATCTTCGGCGGCATTGAACGGGCGCATGAAGCCGGCCGGCGTGTACAGCGCGCGCTGTGCTTCATCGTGCAGACGCTGCAACTGCCCCTGCTCCAGCCATTCGCGGTGGCGCGCGGCCAGCAGGTAGTCGCGGTAGGGCAGGTCGGCGCGGGCGGCCTCGGCCAAAGCCTGATCCACTTGCAGCCGCACCTGGGAGAACTGCCCGCTGCCCCTGAGCGTATCGGCAAAGGCGCCAGCCGCGCGCCGGGCGGCGGCGAAGTCTCCGGCGCCGACCAGGAAGACGCTGTTGCGGGCCAGCTGGTCGGTGTAGACGCGCACCGCCTGCTCGGCGCCGGCGTCGCGCTCGTCGGCCGGGAGCAGGGCGAAGATGCTGGTTTCGACGCGCAGCCGCGGCGCCACCACGATGGCGAAGACCAGCGCCAGCAACAGCATCGCCGCGCCCCACAGGCGGAAACGTCCGTCGACCGTGCGCAGCATTGCCGGGCCAGTGCTCCGGCGCATTACTTATCCCCTCTCCCGCTTGCGGGGGACAGCCCCGACACGGTGCCGCGCAGCGTGGGTGCGGGAGGGGCTGCCCCTGCGCACACTCCCGCACCCACCGTTCCGGGCACCGTGTCGTGTGCGCAGGGTGGCCCGAAGGGCCGGGAGAGGGCAGTTTCACTTACGAAGCGGCCCTCTCCCCCAGCCCCTCTCCCACAAGTGGGAGAGGGGAGCGCGTTTAAAGGCATCGTGTTTCCTTTTCTCGCGTGTTGTCGTGCTAGTTGGCGAAGCGCTGGCGGTCGGCCGCGCTGAGGCCGTCTGTCAGGATGCTGACCTCGGGCAGCAGGATCTCGGTGCGGTCGCCATGGGCGTCGCGCAGCTCGATGCGGTTGGCGTGCTGCGTGCCGTCGATCACCGCTTCGCGGAACACCGCCGACATCGCCGCCAGCTTCGGCCGCAGCCCGACCTGCCAGCCGGCGCTCTTGCCCGTGCCCGTGGGCATGCCATAGGTGTCGAAGTCCTTGGACAGGGCCTCGAAGTCCAGGGCGAACAGGGCGAAGAAGATGCGCGCGGCCACCGCCACGCCGGGCTGCTCGTCGGCATTGATCCGCGTCTCGGCGCCGCCCTCGTCGCGGCTGCGCGCGCCCTCGCGGGTCAGGATGAAGACCGAGTCGAACGGCGTGCGCGTATGCCACCACACGCCGAGATCGCGGGCGAACAGGAATTCGCCGGTGGACAGCAGCGGCCGCGGCAGGTCCGGCAGGGTCTTGCGCTGCTCGAAGCGGCCGCGCAGGCCCGGCGCGGCGGCCAGGGGTTTCGCCGCGGGGCCGAGCAGGGCGGACATCTGCGCCGGGCTCAGCGGGTGGGCGAAGACATCCGGTGCGTCGGCCGCACCGGCATTGCCGCAAAGCAGTTGGGCCGCGAGCAGCAGGCCGCTCAGCAACAGGCGCTTCATGGCCCCGTTCATGGTTCCCGTCATGGCCCGGATCATGGTTTCGGCTCGCCCAGGCGCTCGAACAGCACATCGGGCGAGACCATGCACATCTCGCGCGTGACCATGTTCACCGCCACCTGCACCGACTCGCCCTTGGTCAGGCGCTCGCCGCTGGCGTCGTCGCTGACCAGGTACTCGATGCGCAAGCGGTTCTCCCATTCCAGCAAGGTGGCGCGCACCCGGATCTTCTGCCCGAACTGCGCCGGCTTGACGTAGCGGAAGCGCAGGTCGATCACCGGCCAGCCGTAGCCGCTGGCCATCATGCGGTCGTAGTTGTAGTCGAAGGTTTCCAGCAGCGCGCAGCGCGCCACCTCGAAATACTTGGCGTAGTGGCCGTGCCAGACGATGCCGACCAGGTCGACATCGTGGAACGGCACCTGGATCACCACCTCGGCGCTGCGCTTCATGGCAGCCCCCGTGCCTGCGCGTGCTGCGCCAGCAGGCGCGGCAGCCGCCGCAGCATGCCGAAGAACAGGCGCGCGTGCATCGCGCTGATGCGCAGGTTGTCGCGCCACAGGTTGAAATGCGAAACACCGTCGCGCGGATAGGTGACGCGGGTCGGCACGCTGATCACGCGCGTCCCCAGCCAGAACAGCCGCACCAGGATCTCGGTATCGAATTGCATGCGCGCGCCGACGCGCTGCTCGTTCCACACGCGCAGCGCCGGCTGCAGCGGATAGACGCGGAAACCGCACATCGAATCGCGGATTTCGAACGACAGGGTGTTGATCCACACCCACAGATGAGTGACATAGCGTCCATAAAGCCGGCCCTTGGGTACCGATGCATCATAGACGGGGACGCCGGTGATGACGGCGGCGGGATGCCGTTCGGCCTCGTCCAGCAGGCGCCGCAGGTCGGCGGCGTCGTGCTGGCCATCGGCGTCGATCTGCACCCCATGGCTGTATCCGGCGGCGGCGGCGGCGCGCATGCCGCTCATCACCGCGTAACCCTTGCCGCGGTTCGGCGTCAGGCGCAGCACGCTGAGCCAGCCGCTTTCGCTGCGTTCCAGCTCCTCCAGCACCGGCCGGCAGCGCGGGTCGCTGCCGTCGTCCACGATCCAACAGCGCAGGCCGTACGGCCGCAGACCGGCGACGGTGGCGGCGATGGCGCGCTCGTGGTTGTAGAAGGGGACGACAATCGCGGGGTTCACGCTTCAATCGTAGCGGCTGGAATGGCGGCGGGTGGGTGGCAAGCTTGGCCCGGGCCGGTCCCGGGCGCGCCGTTCAGGCCGGCGGAGCGGTGGAGCCCGCCGCGGCCTCGCTCAGTTGCAGCGCATGGATCGCCTCGGTGACATCGGCAACCGTCCGGACATGCTTGAAGGTTTCCGGCTGGATCTTGCGGCCGGTGAGTTCCTTGAGCCGCAGCAGCAGGTCGATGGCATCGATACTGTCGATGCCCAGGTCCTGGTACAGATTCGCCTCGGGCGTGATCTTCGCCGGTTCGATCTCGAACAACTCGACCAGCACGGCCTTCAGGCGGTTGTGGATGTCCTCTTTGCTGTCCATAAGACTCGTTGTCGTGGAATCACACCTCCCCACGGAAGGGGAGCTCAGTGCATTGTACAAGTTGAAGCCATCGCGGCACCTGCGCCGCACCCGGCGCGCGCGGCGGCGCCGGTCGAATCCGAGAAGTAGTTCACAAAGTGCTGCGTCAGCTGGCGCGCCGCCAGCGCCTCGGGCATGCCGGCGGGGGCGTAGTCCGCGGCCAGCAAGGGATCTCCAACGAGCAGCTTCCAGTTCGGTCGCCGCGGTGGGATGTGGTACCAGGATTCCGCCTTGGTCAGGGTGCTCGGCTCGCAGACGATGGTCACCGGCAGGATCTCGACCCCGGCGGCGAGGGCGATGCGGGCGGCGCCGCGCTGCATCTGCAGCGGCTGCCCCGGCACGCTGCGCGTGCCTTCCGGGAAAACGATCAGGGAACGGCCGGCGCGCAGCTTGGCGGCGGCGGACTCCACCAGCTCCTCGGCCGAGCCGCTGTTCGGGGTGTAATCGGCCCAGGCCACCGGCCAGCGCAGAAACGGGTTGCGCCACAGCGCCTGCTTGACGATGCAGTCCACCTCCGGCAGCAGGGCGATCAGCAGCACCACATCGATCAGGCTGGGGTGGTTGGCGACGATCAGGCGCCCGCGCTGCGCCAGGCGCTCGCCGCCGCTGACTTCATAGCTGATGACGCCGAGGAACGTCATCTCCCACAGGAAGACCCGGAAGGACTGTCGCATCGCCCGCTGGATGCGGCGGCGGGTGGCGTCCTTGTCGCGCGACACCAGCCGGATCAGGGGAAACAGGGTCAAGCTCAGCAATACGCCGCCGATCCCGAAACAGGCAAATGAAAAAGCGGTGCCGAACAGGCGCCAGCCGTAGTCCAGTTTTCGGCCCAGCTTCATCAAAAAATCCCCACTCCGGGTCGCTTTGCCCCGAGTTCCCTGGTCTGACCGTGAGCCGTTGCCGGTGTCTAGTCCCCGGCGAATCTCCCCACGGCCTCAGGTACGATACCATCCGGGGAGTGTCACGGCAGCACAGGGCAGGCACAATCCGGCCTGATCCAGCCCCGATTCAGCCACTAATTCCAGGGAAATCCGAGATGTCTGCAGAGGGACCCGCCATTACGGCCGCGGAACGCGAACTGGCCGACCTGCTGGTCGAAGTGCTCAATCTGGAAGGGCGCGATTCCGCCTCGATCGACCCGGCCGCGCCGTTGTTCAGCGAGCAGGGCGGCGGCTGGGGGCTGGATTCGATCGACGCCCTGGAGATCGCCCTGGCCCTGCAGCAGAAGTACGGCGTGGTCTTGCGCTCCGAGGACGAGGCGACACGGCGCGCTTTTGCCTCGCTGCGCGCCCTGGGCGAGTACGTGCGGCAGCATGCGCCGGCGGTCACGCCGGGTTGAGCGCCGCCGCTGCCGGAAATCCTCCGCTGATGCGCATTGCGCTGTTTCTTTGCTACCCGGTGCTGATTCATCTGGCCGTAGTGCTGCAGCGGCCGTGGCTGCAATGCGCCGCGGTGGTGTGCGCCTACACAGGCTTCTTCTACGTGCCGCTGCGCGCCGGCCGGCTACCGGCCTGGCTCGGCCTGGCCGCGTTCACGGCTGCCGATCTGCTGCTGATCTACGCCGGCGGCGGCGCCTATGCACTGTACCTGCCCTCCATCATCATGCCCGCCCTGGTGCTGTCGGCGTTCGCGCCCAGCCTGTTGCCCGGACGGGTACCGCTGATCACGCGCATCGCGGCGTCGGTGGACGGGCCGCTGTCGCCCGAACGCAGCCGCTACACCCGCTCGGTAACCTGGGTCTGGGTGCTCACGCTGAGCCTGATCCTGCTGGTGACGGTAAGCCTGATCCTGCTGTGGTCGCCCGCAGCCTGGTCGATATTCGCCAACTTCATCAGCTATGCCCTGCTGGCGCTGCTGTTCGTCGGCGAATACGGCTACCGCCGCCTGCGCTTCCCGGACCACGCGCCGCTGAATTTCCGCGCCTTCCTGCGCAGCGTGTCGAGCTACCGCCCGCATTGAGCCCGCTCCCGCTCATCACCGGCTACCGGCCCCAGGCGCCGCTGCTGTTCACGGCGCAGGGGCCGCTCAGCCAGGCGCGCTTCCTGGGCCAGGCCATGGTCCTGGCGCGGACGCTGCCGCAGGCGGGATTCGTGCTCAACCTGTGCGAATCGCGCCACGCCTTCCTGCTGGGCTTTGCCGCCGCCCTGCTGCGCGGCCAGGCCAGCCTGCTGCCGCCGAACAAGACGCCCGCCACCGTGGCCGCGATCCGCGCCCGCTACCCGGACAGTTACGTTCTTTGCGATCGGGAGCAGTCGGATCAGGGCGGCATGGCAGGGGCCGTGGTGGTGCCTCTGGACCTGGACTGCGAGGACTGGGCCGGCGCGCCGCCGGCCATCGCCGCGGAGCAGATCGCGGCGCTGCCGTTCACCTCGGGCAGCACCGGCGAGCCGCTGCCGCATGCCAAGAGCTGGGGCGGGCTGGTGCTCCACGCCGGCCTGCTATCGCGCCGGCTCGGCTTCGATGGCGCCCATCTCGCCGCCACGGTGCCGCCGCAGCACACCTATGGCCTGGAGACCACGGTGCTGGCGGCCCTCGCCGGCGGCGCGGTGAGCCATTGCGCCCGGCCGTTCTTCCCGCAGGACCTGGGCACGGTCCTCGAGGCCCTGCCGGCGCCGCGCCTGCTCATCACCACCCCGGTGCATCTGCATGCCCTGGTGCAGGCGCGGCTGCGCATGCCGCCGCTGGCCGGCATCGTTTCCGCCACCGCGCCGTTGTCCCTTGAACTGGCGGCGGCGGCCGAGGACTGGCTGGATGCGCCGCTGCATGAAATCTACGGTTCGACCGAATCCGGCGCCGTGGCCACCCGCCGCACCACCGCCGGCGAGCTGTGGCAGCCGCTGCCCGGCGTATCGGTCAGCGCCGACGAGGAGGGTGCTCTGGCGGCCGGCCCGCACCTGGAACAGGCGGTGCGGCTGGCCGACCTGGTCGAAACCGGCGCGGACGGCCGCTTGCGCCTGCTGGGCCGCAGCGGCGACCTGCTCAAGGTGGCCGGCAAACGCATGTCCCTGGCAGAGCTGAACCACCGGCTGCTGGCCATTCCCGGAGTGGAGGATGGCGTGGTATTCCTGCCTGCGGCGGATGGCGCCGCCGGCGTGGTGCGTCCCGCCGCCCTGGTGGTGGCGCCGACCTTGAGCGAGCAGCAGATCCTCGACCTGCTGCGGCAGAGCGTCGACCCGGCCTTCCTGCCGCGCCCGCTGCGCCGGGTGGCGCGGCTGCCGCGCAATGAGCTGGGCAAGCTGCCGCGCGCCGCGCTGCAGGAGCTGATGCGCACATGAGCACTCCGGCGCCAACAGGCATGGAGCCGGTCGCCGGCGAGTTCACTGTCGCGCCGGATCATCCCTGCCTGCCCGGGCATTTCCCCGGCCAGCCGATCGTGCCGGCGGTGCTGCTGCTCGACCTGAGCTGCGCCGTGCTGCAGCAGGCGCGGCCGGACCTGGGGCCGCTGCGCGAGGTCAAGCTGGCGAAATTCATGCACCCGGTACTGCCCGGCGAAACGGTGCGGGTATCGTTCGTGTTCACCGCACCGGCCATCCTGCGCTTCAGCTGTGCAACCGCCTCCGGCGTGGCGGCGCAGGGGCAGCTGATTTTCACCGCGCCGGCGTGAGCACCGGCCCGCAACATCCGGCCGGCAGCGCCTGGAAGGCGCAGCCGGAGCGCAGCACCGCCTTCTGGCTCGGCCTGCTGGTGTGGATTGCCATCCACCTCGGCCGCTGGTTGACCCGCGTCCTGCTGTGGCCGATCACGCTGTTCTTCCTGCTCACCGGCGGCGCGGCGCGGCGCGCCTCGCGCGGCTACCTGCGCCGGGTGCTGGGGCGCGAGCCGCGCTTCGCCGAGTTGCTGCAGCACTTCTACAATTTCGCCGCTTGCACCGTCGACCGTCTGCTGATCCTCAGCGGCCGCGACCGGCAGCTCAAGGTGCAGGTGCAGCTGCCCGAGGACGTGGCGCAGGTGGTGCGCGGCGGCACCGGCTGCCTGATGCTGGTGTCGCACCTGGGCAGCTTCGAGGTGTTGCGCCAGCTCGGCCAGAGCGGCCACGACATGCCGCTGCGCATCGTGCTCGACCGCAGCCAGGGGCCGCTGCTGACCGGCCTGCTGGAGCGTATCAATCCACGCTTCGCCGCCTCCATCATCGACGCCGGCAAGCGCGGGCCGGAGCTGGTGCTGGCGCTGCGCGAGGCGCTCGACCAGGGTTGCAGCATCGGCATCATGGCCGACCGGGTGCACGCGGATGAAGCGGCGATTGATGTGCGGTTTCTCGGCGGCACGGCGCGGCTGCCAGCGGCGCCGTGGATCCTCGCCTCGGTGCTGCACGTGCCGGTGATCGCCGCCTACGGCATCTACCGCGGCGGCGGCGATTACGACGCCTGCTTTGAGCTGCTGTCGGCAGGCATCAGCGCCACCCGGGCCGAGCGCCAGCCGGTGATCCGCGCCTGCGCCCAGCGCTACGCCGAGCGTCTCGAACAGCGGGTGCGCGCGGCTCCGTACAATTGGTTCAACTTCTATCCGTTCTGGACCGACGAAAAGGACCGATGAACGCGCTGGCGATCAGCCACTACACCGTGACCACGGCCTGCGGCCCCGGCAAGGCCGCGCTGCTGCAAGCCCTGCGCGGCGGCCGCAGCGGGCTGCGTCATGGCCAGTTCGAGGCTGGGGCGATCGACAGCTGGTTCGGCGAAGTGGCGGGGCTAGGGCAGCCGCTGCCGCCGCAGCATGCCGCCTGGGATTGCCGCGTCAACCGGCTGCTGGCGGCGAGCCTGCAACAGGATGGTTTCAGCGAGGCGGTGGCCGCCTTGCGCCAGCGTTATGGCGCGGCGCGCATCGGCGTCTTTGTCGGCACCAGCACCTCGGGCGTGCAGCAGGCCGAGTTCGCCTACCGGGACCGCAACCGCGCCGGCAACCGCCTGCCGGACTGGTTCGACTACCGCCGCAGCCAGAGCATTCACGTGCCGGCCGAGTTCGCGCGCCTGCTGCTCGGCCTGAGCGGCTGCTGCATGAGCATTTCCACCGCCTGTTCCTCCAGCGCCAAGGTCTTCGCCGCCGCGGCGCGCGCGATCCGCGCCGGGCTGTGCGATGCGGCGGTGGTCGGCGGCGTCGACAGCCTGTGCCTGACCACGCTGTACGGCTTCAATTCCCTGCAGTTGGTGTCGGCCGAGATCTGCCGCCCCGCCGATGCGCGGCGCAAGGGCATTTCCATCGGCGAGGCCGGCGGCTTCGCCATCATCGACCCGCAGTGGAGCGGCCCTGCTCCGGCCCTGCTCGGCTATGGTGAGAGCGGCGACGCCCACCATATGTCAACGCCCGATCCGGAAGGGCGCGGCGCGCAGGCAGCGATGCAGGGCGCGCTGGATCGCGCCGGCCTGGCTCCGACGGCGGTCGACTACATCAACCTGCACGGCACCGCCACCCAGGCCAATGACCTTGCCGAGGACCGCGCCGTCTGCGCCCTGTTCGGCGAGGCCGTGCCCTGTTCCTCGACCAAGGGCTGGACCGGACACACCCTCGGCGCCGCCGGCATGGTCGAGGCCGCCATCGCCATGCTGTGCATCGAGCAGGGCCTGATTCCGCAGAGCCTCAATACCGAAGTGCCGGACCCGCAGCTGCATGGCGCCATCGTGCGGCAGACGCATCAAGCCACGGTCGAGCGCGTGCTGAGCAATTCCTTCGGCTTCGGCGGCAGCAATTGCAGCCTGCTGTTCGGGCGGCTCGTATGAAGCCGCCCATGAAGCCCATTTATATCCGCGCCGTCGGCGTGGCCGCACCGGGCCTGCAAGGTTGGGCCCAGGCACGTCCGGTGCTGGCCGGCGCACAGCCCTGGCAGGCGCTGGCGGAGACGCCCTATGCGCCGCAGCTGCTGCCGCCCAACGAGCGCCGCCGCGCGCCGCCGGGCGTGCGCCAGGCCTTCCGCGCGGCGGAGGATGCGCAGTCCGCTTGCTCCATGGATTTCTCGCAACTGGCCGCGGTGTTCGCCTCCTCGGATTCCGATCTGACGGTGATGGACCGCATCAACCGCGCTCTGGCCGAGCCGGTGCGCGCGGTGTCGCCCACCGACTTCCACAACTCGGTGCACAACGCCGCCGCCGGCTATTGGAGCATCGCGGTGGGCTGCCGCCAGCCGAGTACCGCCGTTGGCGGTTATGACGGCTCTTTCGCCATGGGCCTGGTCGAGGCCGCGGCCCTGGTGCATGGCGATGGCCTGGACGTCCTGCTGGTGGCGTTCGACGTGCCGCCGCCGCCCTTGCTGGCTGCCTGCCGCCCGCTGGCCTGCGCCGGCAGCATCGCCCTGGTGCTCGGCTCGGAGCCGGGCGCGGGCGCACTGGCGCGGCTGCATCTGTCGCTGGCCGATGCGGCGGAATCGTCAATGCCCGATGCGGACCTGGAAGCATTGCGCGTGGGCAATCCGGCTCTGCGCGGCCTGCCGCTGTTGCAGGCCATCGCGCGCGGCGGCGCGGCGCGCGTGGTGCTGACTTACGCCAGCGCCTGCAACGCGGTGCTCGAGGTCGAGCCGGCATGATCGGCCAGGATCGCATCCGCGCCCTGGTGCCGCATGCCGGCGCCATGTGCCTGCTGCAGCAGGTGCTGCACTGGGACGACAGCTCGATCACCTGCCAGACCGCCAGCCACCGCGATCCGGCGCATCCCCTGCGCCGTGCGGAGGGCCTCAGCGCGCTGCACCTGATCGAATACTGCGCCCAGTCCATGGCCCTGCACCGCGGCCTCGTGTCGGAGTCGAAAGGCGAGAAGCCGCCGCCCGGCTGGCTGGTCTCCACCCGCGACTTCAAGCTCGCGGTGGCGCGGCTCGACGATCTGCCGGCGCCGATCACCATCGTCGCGCGCGAACTGCTGTACTTCGAGGGCGGCACCCAGTACGAGATCACCGCCGAGGCCGGCGGGCAGAAGATCGGCGGCGGGCGCATTTCGGTGGTGAAGGTGCCGGACTAAGTGTTTGCCCATGGATAAGCGCTGAATGTCTGCCTATGCCTCGCCCCTGCTGGCCGCGCTGTTCCCTACGGGTGTATGCACGGCCGAGCAGCGCCAGCCCGGCGATCCCGCGCTGCTCTATCCGGAGGAGGCGGCGCATCTGCGCCAGGCCATCGCCAAGCGCGTCGGCGAGTTCGCGGCCGGGCGGCTGTGCGCGCGCGCGGCGCTGGCCCAGCTCGGCATCGCCGGCTTCCCGCTGCTGGTCGGCGGCGACCGGCGCCCGCAGTGGCCGGAGCACGTGGTGGGCAGCATCACCCACACCCAGGGCTTCGGCGGGGCGGTAGCGGCGCCGTGCGAGCGCATCCGCGCCATCGGCGTGGATGCGGAAGTGGTCGGGCGGGTCAAGCCGGCACTGTGGCCGAAGATCTGCGCGCCGCAGGAGATCGACTGGCTCGGCCGGCTGCCCGCACCGGAGCAGGAGCGGCTCGGCGCGCTGGTGTTCAGCGCCAAGGAGGCGTTCTACAAGTGCCAGTACGGCCTCACCGAAAGCTGGGTGGGCTTTCACGACGTCATGCTCGACCCGGCGGGCTGTGACTGGGGCACCGGCCGCTTTGCGGTGCTGCCGCTCAAGCCGCTGCAATTGGAGCGCCTGCTGCCTCCGCCGTGGAGCGGCAGTTTCCGTTTCGAGGACAGCCTGGTGGTCAGCGGCATGGCCTTCGCCGCGATCTGAGATGAGCGCGAGCAGGCCCGCGCCGCCCTTTTTGCCCGCGTCCCTGGCCCCGGTGAGCCATCGCGGGCTGTGAGGCAGGGGCGGTTTGCGAGATACTTTGCACATGACCGCCCTGAATATCGAGGCCGCCCGCGCTGCCGACGCGTGGCCCGCCCTGCCGTATCACATTGAAAGTGCAGGCCCGGCGGGATCGCGCCGGCCCTTGCCCGAGCATGCGCTGTGTGAATTCCGCTTCGAGCCGCCCGGCGCGGACGCCGACCCGCGGCGCATCGCCATCGACCTGGAACCGCTGCCCGGCGCCGATGCCGGCGACCTGTGGCGCAGCGCGCTGCCGGTGCGCCACGGCTGGGACGGCGACATCGGCTACAGCGAGAACGGCGAAGTGCTGGTGATGCAGCTGCGCCTGGACGAGCCCGCCCTGGCCGACATGGAAGAAGCGGTGTACCGGGCCTATGTGCGCCTCAACGCCTTCGTCGCGGCGCGCGGCTATCCTGAGCTGTGGCGCATCTGGCACTACCTCGGCGCCATCAACGAGGGCGAGGGCGATGCCGAGCGCTATCGCCAGTTCTGCATCGGCCGCTACCGCGCCGTGGCCGACGCCGCCGATTTCGAGGCGCGGCTGCCGGCGGCCACCGCCATCGGCACCCGTGGCGGCGGCCTCAGCATCATCGTGCTGGCCGGCAAGCGGCCGGGCCTGCAGGTGGAGAATCCGCGCCAGGTCAGCGCCTTCCGTTATCCGCGCCCTTACGGTCTGCGCAGCCCCAGCTTCTCGCGCGCCACCCTGCTGCCCTGCGCCGACGGCGCGCGCCTGCTGGTGTCCGGCACCGCCAGCATCGTCGGCCACGCCACTGCCTTTGCCGGCGATCCCGCCGCGCAGCTGGGGCAGATCGCCTCCAACCTTCAGGCGTTGCTGGCCCACGCGGCCCAGACCCGGCTGCCCGGGCGCGACGCGCGCGAATTCACCGCCGATTCCTACATCGTCTACCTGCGCCACGCCGAAGACCTGCCGCGCGTGCAGCAGGCGCTGCTACAGCACTTCAGCGACGCCCCGCTGCGGGTGGTGATCGGCGACATCTGCCGGCGCGAGTTGTTGATCGAAGTCGAAGCGGCCTACCGTATGCCGGTCGCCCAAGGCCAGTTTGGAGCTGTTTGAGCCCCGGGTCCGGGCGATTTTCGCGCGGCAGGGCCAGGAACAAGCAGGATCTGTGCGCTGTCGTACATAGGAGATTGCAGGCTGTGCGCGAAAATCGTCTCCGTCCGAATTTCATTACGGTCACTTGAGGAGCAGGGAGCCAGCCAATGAAGCCGCAACCGATGGTCGATGTGCTGGTGATCGGCGCCGGTCCGGCCGGGGCCATGGCCGCGGCGTTGTCGCGCCGGTATGGACTGTCGGTGCGGGTGCTGGAGAAAACCCTGTTCCCGCGCTTTTCCATCGGCGAGAGCATGCTGCCGCAGAGCCTGGTGCTGCTGGAGCAGGCCGGCATGCTGGAGGCGGTGGAGAAGGCCGGTTTCCAGTACAAGGACGGCGCGCAGATCGTGCGCGGCGAGCGCAAGGTTGATTTCGAGTTTTCGATGAAGACCTGCGCCGGCCATCCCCACGCCTACCAGGTCACCCGCGCCGATTTCGATCACATCCTGATCAATGAAGCGCAGCGCCAGGGCGCCGAGGTGCGTTACCAGGAGGAGATCACGGCGGTCGATGTCTCCGGCGCCGAAGCCCTGGTCACCAGCCGCGACGCGCGGGGAGGGGAAAGCACTCACCGTGCCCGCTTCGTCTTCGATGCCAGCGGCTTCGGCCGCATCCTGCCGCGCCTGCTGGACCTCGATCGTCCGGCCGACTTCCCGGTGCGCGCTTCGCTGTTCATGCACGTCGAGGACCACATCGTCGACGCCGATTTCGACCGCAACAAGATCCGTGTCGCGGTGCACCCCGAGCATGAGGACATCTGGTACTGGCTGATCCCGTTCTCCGGCGGGCGCGCCTCCATCGGCGTCGTCGCCGAAGACAGGGTGTTGCAGGCCTATGCCGGCGATGTCACCCAGCGCTTCCATGCGCTGATCGCGGAAGAGCCCGGCATGCGGCGCATGCTGCGCAACGCCAAACCGCTGTGGCCGGAGGCGCGCGAGATCCGCGGTTACGCCACCGCCGTCTCCAGCCTGCACGGCAAGAATTTTGCCCTGCTCGGCAACGCCGGCAAGTTCCTCGATCCGGTGTTTTCCTCCGGCGTCACCATCGCCCTGAAGTCGGCCGCGCTGGCGGTGCCGCTGGCCCACCGGCAGTTGCAGGGCGAAACGGTGGACTGGGACGCCGAATTCAGCGAGCCGCTGATGCTGGGCGTGGACACCTTCAAGGGTTATGTCGAAACCTGGTACGAGGGCGCGCTGCAGACCATCATGTTCAGCGACAAGCGCCCGCCGCGCGTCTACGAGCTGCTATGCAGCGTGCTCGCCGGCTATGCCTGGGATACCGAGAATCCCTACGTCGGCAAGTCCGGCCGGCGGCTGCGGGCGCTGGCGCAGACGCTGCGTAATCAGTAAGCCTGTCTCAATAAATCCCCTCTCCCCACGGACGTGGGGAGAGGGTTAGGGTGAGGGGCCTCTTTCAAACTCGGGGATGCTTGAATTCCATGGCGTGAGCCGGCTTCGCCGGCGCCCCTCACCCCCCGATTAATACCTCGGGGGCAGGCTCCGTCCTCTTCCCGCTGCGCAGAGAGGGGACATTCTTCACTTCAACGCGGCGGCAATTTCCGGCGCGTTCAGCAGCAGTTCGATTTTCTGCTTGAACGCATCCGGCACGATCTGCCGGGCCTTCTCCATCGGATTGAACAGCTGGCCTTGCAGCGCATCGCTGCCTTTCAGGCTTTTGCCGGCGAGCTTGCGGCCGGCGCCGTCATAGACGTTGAGCGTGAGATCGTAAATCACCTTGGGATTGTGGAGGGTGTCGCTTTCCCAGTCGGCCACGCGCAGCAGCACGGCGCGCGCCGGCTTGTCGCGCAGCAGGGCGCGGACCACGTCGCCTTCGCCGCCGTGAGGCGCCAGCGCAACCGGCATGGCGCCGAAGCCCGCGCCGGCCAGCGACAGCAGCAGCGAATGCGTCATCTCCGTCGCCAGCGGCTGCTTCGAGGCTGTGACCACATCGAACGGAATCCCCATATCGGTACGCTGCAAGCCGACGAAATCGGGCTGCTTGTTGCCGGACAGCACGTAAGGCCGCTGATCCCAGGCGGCGACGGTGACGCGCTTGCCCTGGCCGCTGTAGGCGAGGCTGCCCCTGGAGTCGTCGTAGTCGTACTTGTTGCCCATCGCACAGCCGGCGAGCAGCAACGCACCGGACAGCGCGCTGGCTACGGTGGCGGTCACACTGAATCCGCGAAACATCATGCTGCACCTTGCCGGGCAGGGAGTTGCCTACATCCTACGCGGTTCGCCGGCGCAACGTTCCCGGCGCGGCTATACAGTCCGGGCGCCGCGGCGCCCGGATCGGTTCAGGAGGTGCCGTTGACCGCGGTCTGCTGCGCCGCGGGTTGTGCTTGCGGTGTGGCCGGCAGGTCCACCGGCACCTGCAAGCCCGGCCGGTTCGGATTGATGCGGTGGCCGTTGACGATCACTTCATAGTACAGATGCGGGCCGGTGGCCCAACCGGTGCGGCCGACTTCGGCGATCACCTCGCCGCGGTTCACCGTCGAGCCCACTTGTAGTCCGGGCGCGAAGCCGGAGAGATGGGCGTAAGCGGTCTCCACCGTGGCGCAATGGCGGATGCGCAGGTACAGGCCGTAGTGGCCGCGGCGGCCGATCGCCTCGATCACCCCATCCTCGGCGGCGTGCACCGGCGTGCCTTCCGGCGCGCCGAAGTCCACGCCCTTGTGGAAGCGCCGCTTCTTCAGAATCGGATGTACGCGCCAGCCGTAAGGCGAGGTGACGTGCCCATCCTCCACCGGCTCGTCCAGCGTCACCAGGTGGGTGCCCGGCAACGCCGGGCTTACGGCGACCGCCGGAGCGTTGGCTCCGGCGGTCGCCGTGATCAGCAGCAGGCTCAAGCCGGACAGCGTGAGGCGTTGCGGCACAGTGCCGGGGCAAGCGGATGAAATCATGCGGGGCATGTGCCGGTTCCTCGAAGGTCAGATGGTGAAGGGCTTGGCGATGCCGAAGTACAGCGCCGCACGCGGTCCCCAGGCCGGCGCCGCGACGCCGATGCCGGAGCCGTCGCGGATCTCGTTCTTGCGGTCGAGCACGTTGATCACGGCCATGCGCAGATCGATCTTGCCGAGCGCCTCGCTGAGCAGCACCGAGCGTTCCGCCGACAGGTCGAACTGCACATTGGGCTTGAGTTTGTCGGTGTTGGCGAAGCCCGAGCGCAAGCCGTCCTCGTAAGTGCCCTCGATGCCGTAGGTCGTGCCCCACAGCACATAGTTGGCGCCGCCCGAGACGGTCAGGGCCTGGTTATGGTCGAGGTAGATGTAGTGCTGGCTGACGTAGGCGAACTCCGTCGGGTCGGGGAAGGCGATGGCCTGTGCCGAGACGTTGTTGGTGGCCTGCGCCACCGACTTGGCGAAGTTGAGGTAGGCCGACAGATTGCCCTGGTGATAGGCGTTGGTGAATTCCAGGCCGTAGACATGGCCCTGCTCGTAGTTGAACGGCGTGTAGATCAGCGCCGTGCCGAACTGGCCCTCGTCGATCAGGTTGCGCGCGTAGCGGTAGTACGCATCCAGGCCGACGGTGTACGAGGAGGTGAGCTGGTGCAGTACGCCGGCGTCGAAGTAGTGCGAACGCTCCGGCTGCACCGGGCTGTTCAGCACGCAGGGATTGCTCGCGCTCGGCGTGCAGTTCGGCTGGTTGGCCGGGGCGGCCAGCGTGGTGTTGGCGAACTTGGTGAAGGTGGAATTCGCCACCAGCTCGCTCGGCGGCGGCGTGAAGTAGCGCGAGTAGCCGGCGTGGATGGTGGTGCGCGGCGTCAGGTAGTCGATCATGCCCAGGCGCGGGCTGAGCTGCTGGCCCTCGACGAAGGCGCTGACGTGGTCGTAGCGCAGACCGTAGTTGACGATCAGGCTTTGCGTCACTTCCCACTTGTCCTGGACATAGACGCTGACCAGGGTATTGCCGTTCTTCGGATTGTTGTCGGTGATGGTCTCGGGGCCGCCGTAGCAGGTGCCGGCCGTGGGGTTGGCGGGATCTCCGCTGAACGTCGTTCCGGTCGGGCAGGGTGCCACGCTCGCAGCGGGCGTGCTGGTGCTGAACACCGAGGAAGCATTGTCCGAGCGGTCGTTCTCCATGCTGGTCGAGAAGCCGACGCCCAGCGTGTGCGCATCATTCAGCGGATAGCTCGAATCGCCCTGCAGGCCCAGCACCGAGGCCTTGCGCTTGATCTGCGAGGCGGCGCCGTTGAACACCAGGTCACCGAGTGGATCGGGCGAGAACGACACCGTGCTGACGCGGTCGAACGCCGCGATCTGGTAGGTCAGGTCGTCGGCGCCGACGCCTTGCAGCGCCAGGATGCCGAACTGGTTGCGCTCGAACTGCCGCTCGTTCAGGCCGCTGGAGCTGATGTCCGATCCGTTCACCACGGCCGAAGTCGGCGGTGAGTTGTCGCTGCAGGCCGTGTTGCCGTTGAGCTGGTTGACGAAATCGCAGTTCACCTGCTGGCCCGGATTGTTGGGGATTTCCAGGCGTGAGGTGGTGGCGGCGAGGATGGCGCTGACTTTAGTGTTGTCGTTGATCAAGTAGGAGAAATAGCCGAAGCCCTTGCCCTGCGAGGTGCGGTCGTGGATGGCATGGCTGGAGCTGGTCGGATTCTCGATGCCCAGGGTGTTGGTCAGGTACTGCCCGGTGACGTATCCCGTGAACGGTCCGTCGGTCTTGCCCAGCTGGAAGCTCGGGTTGACGGTGTCCTGGGTGCCCCCGTAAAGATCGACGTCGCCGCCGTCGTAGCGGTCCTTGGTGACGATGTCGATGACGCCGGCGGTGCGCAGGCCGTACTGTGCCGGCAGCGCTCCGGTATTCAGCGTGATGCTCTTGGCGAAGCGCGGATCGATCACCTGGCTGAAGCCGCTGGTGCCGTCCGGCAGGATGATGCCGTTGAGGCGGTACTGGATATCGTTGTGATCGCCGCGGATGTGCAGCTGGCCCTGCTGGTCGTTGGCCACACCGGGCGCTTGCAGCAGCACATGGTTGAACGAAGTGTGATCGCCTTCGGGCAGATCCTTGATGGCGGTTTCGTTGAAGGTGTACTGGCTGCTGCCGGTCGAGGGCGACAGCTCGTTGCGCGCGCGCTCGAAGCGCCTGGCGGTGACGGTGACGGTCTGCAGCTGCTTGCTGCCCAGCGCCAGCTGCGCCTTGCTGGTTTCGCCGGCGCTGACCTGCACTTCGACGCTGTTGAAGTTGCTGGCTTTGACCGCGCTCACCGTATAGGTGCCGGGCGCTACGCCGGAGATGGTGAAGATGCCGTGGGTATCGGTCTCCGCCTGGGCGATGACCTTGCCAGCGGCGTTGGCCAGCTGGATCTTGGCCGAGGTCAACGGCTTGCCGTCGCCATCGACGACGATGCCCTGGATGGTGCCGGAACTGTTGGAGGCCGCCAGCAGCTGCGGCTCGGCGGCGAGTGCTTGATGGGGAATGGTGCTGCTGGCCAACCCCAGAAATACGGCAATCAAATAGCGGCGCGTGGTTACACGCGCAGCCGGCGCGAAAGAAAGCATGTGAATGGTCATCCTCGTTAATAAAAAAACGGCGCGACCGCAAGCGGTGCGCGATGCAGCTACTGCCCGGTCAAACGAGGATGACGGGAGGCCCGCGGCTGTTGGGGCGGGCGATGATGCGCAGCGGCGCGGCTGCAAGCACCGGCAGGGCCGGCTCGATGCCGCGGGGAACGACGATGCTGGCCGCGTCCACCACCAGCGGCGTGCCGCCGCCGGCGTGGGCCAGTGCGCAGACTTCGCAACTGGCGTTGGTTTCCGGCTTCAGCTCATGGCTGGTGGCGTGCACCACCGCGGCCGTCTGGATGACCAGAAAGCCGAGCGCAATGAGAAAACGGGAGAGAACCGGAAAACGCATGGGTGCTTAAATAACACGAACCGACCGCCGATGAAAAGCGGCGGGGCAATGAAAGCTGTCAGCAAATTACTTAAAAAGCATCGTTCAGTTGTCTTCCAGGCGCTAAATCCCCCAAGTCCGGCAAGTGCTTTTGGCGGGAAGCGAGGTCGGCGCGAGACCTTGCAGCCGATGCGGCCCGGCGCAATCAATGCGCGCGCTGATGCTTGGCCGTGGCCGCGCCGGGGCCATGATTCGCGCTACGCCGGCGGCGTTTTCGCCTCACCGCGCACCACGCGCAGCATGCCTCGCCGCATCGCCGGCGCCAGGTCCACCATCACCGCGCCCGTCAGGATCAGCAGGCAGCCGATCATGGCCATGGGCGTCAGCCGTTCGTGCAGGGCCACTGCACCGGCAATCGCCGCAAACACGCTTTCCAGCGACAGGATCAGCGCCGCTTCCGCTGCCGGCGCATGCCTCTGCGCCACGATCTGCAAGGTGTAGGCGATGCCGCCGGAGGCGATGCCGGCGTAAGCGATCGCCGGCAGGCTGGCGCGGAAATCCGCCCAGGCCGCGCTTTCCATGTACACGGTGGCGATGCCCGCGCCGAATGCCGTCACCGCGTATTGCACGAAGCACAGCAGGAAGGGCCGGTTGATCTGCCCGAGGAATTTCGCGATCAGCGTGATGTGCAGCGCCCAGATCAGGTCCGCCGCCAGCAGCACCAGGTCGCCGCGGGACCAGCCCCCGCCCTTGCCGTGATCCGCCAGCAGCCACGCGCCGAATACCGCCACCGCGCAGGCCAGCAACACCACCGGCCGCGGCCGCGTGCCGGCGATGGCCCACACCACGAAGGGCACGAAGGCCACGTACACCGCCGTCAGAAAGCCGCCATTGGTCGCCGTGGTTCCGGTCAGCGCCACCTGCTGCATCGTCGCTCCCACACACAGGCAGGCGCCGATCAGCAGCGCCAGCGTCAGATCGCGCCGCCGCAGTGGCGGCGCATCGGCCTTGCGCCCTTCGGATAGCGCCAGCGGCGCCAGCAGCAGCGCCGACAGCAGGAAGCGCGCCGCTACGAACAGCACCGGCCACGCGGCGGCGTGCAGATCCTTCTGCGCAACGAATGCTGTGCCCCAGATGAAGGCGCACAGCAGGAGTAACAGGTCGGCTTTGAAGCGGCTCATGGCGTATCTAGGTTAGTGCTGCATTTGCTCGGGCGCATCGATGTTGCACCGGAGACTTAGGGACAGGAAAGGCTGATCGTTGCACGCCATCGTTGGATGCGCAGGAGATACTTCATTCGCCAGAATTTCGCCTGCGCCTGGCATCCTTCAGCATCGAATCGAGAATTTTCAGCACCGACGTTGCGTTCACGTATTCGCCGGAACAGCGTGCGTCCGCCCGCGAGGCAAGACCTTTTTCGACGAATGCCTTTCGCGCTTCAGCTTTCCCATCCGGTGTGGTAGTCGTCGCAGGCTTCACACAAAATCCCCGTGCCTCATATTGATGGTGCAATATCTCAAAGGGCGGAAGCGGGCACAAGGCTTAAACAGAAAACCGGTGTAAGCAGGGGCACAAGGTCCATCCAACCTTTTCGTCCGTCGCGGCATCAAAGCCGGTCAGCAGACCGCTCGCCGACAATTTCCGCTGCCGTTCGGAAATGCCCGGCATCAAGCGGCGCATTGGTTGCGTTACCAGTTCGCAGACAAGAAGGGGAGTGTCATTCCATGAAATATTTCCGCGCCGCACTTGCGGCCGGCGTAGTGGCCGCGACGCTGGGCGCTATCGCTCCCGCGCGCTCCGCAAGCGAGGTGCAATGGGTCGATGCCTGGGCCGCCGCGCCCGACTCGGCGGGCGCGCCGCTACACGCGCAAACCGTGCGCCAGATCGTCCGCACCAGCGTCGGCGGCTCCAGCGTGCGCATCCGCCTCTCCAACTTGTTCGGTAAGGCTCCGCTGACCATCGGTCCGGTGCATCTGGCCAGGTATGAGAGCGGATCGGCGATCCGCCCGGGCACCGATCATGCGGTGCGCTTTGCCGGCAAGCCCACCGTGACTCTTGCCCCCGGCGCCGACGTGCTCAGCGATGCCATTGCGCTGCCGCTGGCCGCGTTCGACGAAATTGCGGTGAGCCTGTATCTGCCCGCCGGCGCCAAGGCCGCAACCGTGCATGGCGACGGCATGCAGACCGCCTTCATCACCCCTGGCAATGCCGTCGCTGCCGCGCGCTTTCCCGCAGGCAAGACTTCCGGCGCCAGATTTTTCCTCACCGATGTCGAAGTGGCCGCCGGCGCCGAAGCGCGCGCCATCGTGGCGATCGGCGATTCCGTCACCGACGGGCACGGCTCGGGGCGGGACCACAATGCGCGCTGGACCGATGCGCTCGCCGTGCGCCTCCAGGGCGATCCGGCGCTCGCCTCGATCGCCGTCGCCAATGCGGGCATCAGCGGCAACCGGCTGCTCAAGGACGGCCCCATCGGCCCGAGCATGCTCGGGCGCTTCGATCGCGATGTGCTGGGCAAGCCCGGCCTGGCCTGGGTGGTGCTGGATGCCGGCCTGAACGACATCGGCCTCTCCGACGATCCCGATGCCCCCGCCGATAACGTCTCCGCCCAGCAGATCATCGACGGCATGCAAGCCCTGATCGCGCGAGCGCACACCAGGGGCATCCGGATGATCGGCGCCACCTTGCTGCCCTATGCGGGCGCGGAAGATCCGCTGCGCTATTCGGCGGCGGGGGAGGCCAAGCGCCAGGCCGTCAACGCCTGGATTCGCGGCGCGGGCGCGTTCGACGCGGTTGTCGATTTCGAGGCGGTGACGCGTGACCCCGCGCAGCCGGATCGCCTGCTGCTCACCTTCGACAGCGGCGACCATATCCATCCGAACGACGCCGGATACCAGGCGATGGCCGCATCGATCAGCCTGCACCTATTCGTCGAAATGCCCCGCCACCCTGGGACTTAGCTTCTTCGCCGCTGCCATATCCAGCTGGCCGCCCTGCGCATCGCCATCCGCCCTGCGGGCGAGGCCGCGGCCATACAGCGCATCGGCGCTGCCGGCATCACGCTGAAGCACCGCCGTGTAATCGCGGATGGCGGCCTTGGGCTGCCGGCTTCTCAGGTTCAGCGTGGCGCGCAGGAGCAGGGGGCCTTCGTCGTCCGGATCGGCGGCGATGGCGGCGTTGCAATCGTCGAGCGCGCCCTTGAGCTGGTGCAGATCCATGCGCACCGAGCAACGCGCCGCGTGCGCGGCGGCGGAGCCGGGGTCCGCTTCCAGGGCGTGATCCAGATCGGGCAGGGCCTTGTCCATCTCGCCCGTGCGCATGTAGATATCGGCCCGGGTCAGATAAGCGTCCTTCAGCTTCGGGTCGAGCGCCAGCGCCGTGTTCAGATCATCGATGGCGCGCTTGGCCTCGCCGCTCACGAAAAGGACTTCTCCCCGGCCGACATAAGCGGCCGCTCCCTTGGGGTCCAGTTCGATCGCATGGCTGAAATCCGCGATGGCCCGTGGATAGTCCCTCCTCTGTCCCTGAACCAGTCCGCGAAAGCTGTAAATCCACGGCTCTTCCGGCGCCAGCGCAATGGCGAGGTCGAAGTCGCGCAGCGCGGCGTCGAATTCCCGATTTGCCGCGTGGGCGCGTGCGCTCTCCACCTCATCGCGCGCTTCCAGGCGATCCAGGGTGTCGACCGGCTGATGCGGCATCGGCGCCGCAGCGCTCTGATCGGCCGCGGCCCGCGCGGCATAGTCGCCCACGACAGTGGAGGCGTAAAGCTTCTTCTGGTTATAGGCAATGTAGAGATGCAGCAGGCGCAGCTGATGCATGCCCAGCACCAGATCGGGCAGTTGCGCCGTGGAGCCCTGGCGGTTTGCCGCCTCGATGCTGTCGGCGCCGAGCGTGAGCGTGGGATTGTCGAAAGTGATCCCGCCGATTTGCAGGGTCTTGAACTTGCGCTTGTACAGCCCAACGCCCTGGCCGTCGAGCGTGGTCGCGGTGCCCATCCGCGTCACCCCCGCGCTGTCCCGGTCCAGATCGAACAGCGCCTTGGCCGCCTTGAAGGTAAGCGTCGAGGTGCTGGCGCCGGTGTCGAGCACGGCGCGCAAGGGTTTGCCATCGAGCACCACCTGGATCACGATCCAGTTGTTGTCCAGCTCGAAGGGAATGCTGGTGGCATCGCGCTGGCGCCAATACACCGGGCTGCCCGCGCAGGGCTTCTGCGTGAACAGGTTCAGCTTGCCGGTGGCGGGGTCGATCTCGAGGTCATGGTCCTGCAGCAGGCTGGTGCCGAGATTGCCGCTCACCTGGGGATCGTTGTTGAGCCTGTCCGAGCCGATCAGAAATTTCACGTTGCCGAAGCTGGCGCTGCCGAGTTGCAGCAAGGGCAGGGTTACATAGTGATCGAGCTTGATCCCGCCGGCGCCCATCGCCGCCATCTGCGGGGCCTCGCCATGCTGGAATTGCGCCGCGGCGCTTTCGCGCAGCACGCTCAGATAAGCACCGGTATCCAGCGCCAGCGTCGCCGGTATCGGACCCAGTCCGACCGTCGTCAGGATCAGCCCCTCCTCGTTCAGGCGCCAGTCCACCTCGGCGCTGCGCTGCGGCTTGCACCCGGCGGCTGGACCGTCGGCATAGGCCGCAAGCGGCGACAGGAGCAGCAGCAGGCCAAGCGCCAGAACCTCGCGGGGAGTCACCAAATCTTCTCTGTCTGAAGCGGGAGTGTGGCCATCATGCGGCCCGGGCCTGATCAATGGCGCCGCAGGCGGGCGCGGATGCAGCGATGGATGCAGCCCGGGTAAGACGGATGGCGCGGCGGATAGTTCCCCTGTAACTCCCCTCTCCGGCTAGACAGAGAGGGGACAATCGAATGCGACGGGCTTTTCTGAGGGCGTTCTAGCAGCCGCCGCAGGTGATCAGGTGAAGTGCGCGGGTGGGGGCGGTGGGGTGAGACGCCCAAAGTGGATCGTTGATCCCAATGGCACTACTCTAATTACTCGGGCACCCCGGCGTCATTCCCGCGAAGGCGGGAATCCAGTTTCGCGCCCTTGCACGCATACTCAGTACAACTGGATCGACGCCGAAACGATTTGAGGTGTGACATGGAATTGAGGCCAATCACAACCAAGCTTGAATATCAGGCTGCGCTCAAGCTTGCCGAGACTCTCTGGGATGCTGCGGAGGGAAGCTTGGAAGCGGATCGCCTCGACGTTTTGACGCTGCTGATCCAAGCCTATGAAGCCAAGCACTATCCCATTCTCGATCCCCATACAAAATAGGAGTCTGAACCCGATAAATTCACCAATGGCTCGCGCGTACTTTTTCGACCTACCCGTCTACCGTCTAGCTGAAGACAGGTATTACAAAGAACGCGACGAGCATATTGATACGATCGTATTTCAGATTGGTACGCCACACGAGGATCATCTGCGTGACCTCGAGAGGCAAAACCCTCACGCCAGCGATATGATCCGTGACCATCTGCAACGCACGTACGGCGGTTGCTGGCGCTTTAACGAAATCATCGGCTATATCCGGCTGCACTTTCTGGGCTCACAAGTTCGCGGAGAATACTTCGCCGTTAAGCGTGACCGACTCCGTCGCACCCGCACTAGGTTGTTAGAGTTTCGCACTTGGAAGCTTGCTCCTGAAGTCCAGATAAATCCACCGTATAGCACCGCCGACGTGATCGCGGCCATACGAACGTACATCGAGGATTGCAAACGCGAAATTCCACGCCGTTTCATTGACACGTCTACTTTTGAGGCAATGGCGCCTTTTCTGAATTGGAATGCGCTATTCAGAGGCAGCCTAAAATAGGCCACCTTTTGCGTGAGTTCAGAAAGCCCGGATGTATTGACGTGAAATCCGAGATTTGCGCGGCTGGACATTTCCGGATTCCGCTCCATTCCATCCGGGCTCGCTACCGTTCCATGGCCGCGGCGATGGATTTGCAGTTGTTCGGGTGCAGCCCAAAACCTTAGGGCTGCTGATGTAGCCCGGCTACATCCTTCTCGCTGATGCTGTCGCCGTAATGATTGCCGAAGTGGCTGCGCACATAGTTCGCGACGTCGGCGATCTGTGCGTCGGTCAACTCCACGGACCGCTTGTCTTCGCCGTGGCTGCCGAGGCCGAAGGCCGGCATGTTCTTGCGCCCCTTGAGGACCGTCAGCACGATGTACGGCGCGGACGCCAGGTTGGGGTCCTGCGCCAGCGCCGGATAACTGCCGGCGCCCTTCGCGCCTTGTCCTTGGGGCATGTGACAGCCCTGGCAGACGTGGGAGTAGACGCCTGCGCCGTCCAGCTTCGGGAATTGCGCCGGGGGCACCACGGACGCGGCTTCATCTGAAAATGCCCGGGGCGCATAAGCCGCGACGAGCAGCGTCGCGCCCAGCAGCATGCTGAACAATCCATCGCGGGGTTTCATGCCTGGCCTCCGTTGACGACACGCTGGTGCAAGCGGCCTATGGCGTCCAGCGCCGAGGTGATGGCCCCCTCCTGCCAGGCGGGAATATAGGATGCGTGCTCCCCCGCCAGCAGGATGCGGCCGTCGATTTTGCACAGATTATCGTAGTGCGCGGCACGCAGTTCCTCGTTCCATTTGCCGGCACAGCCCAGGGTGAAGGGGACGCGGTGCCAGGCGACGGAGATGCCGTTCTCGAACTCCGTTTTGTACTGCGGGTGGATGATGCTGCCGTACTCTACGGCCTTGGCCACCCGTTCGGCAGCCGACATCGCGGTGAACTCCGTCGCCTGAAGATTCCCGGACGCAAAGGTGCCAAGCAGCACGCCCTTGCCGTCGCTGAAATAATTGGTGCTGGGATAGGAGATCGTGGTGATGGGCAGATCGGTGTAGCTGATGCCGCCGTAGATGTGTTCGTCCTCTTCCCAGAAGCGGCGCTTGAACTGCAGGCCGGTCTTGACGGCCGAGGAATAGGGCACGGCCGCGATGGCCGCCGCCATCTCCGGGCCGACGTTCATCGGCAGCTGGCTCAGGATGGACAGCGGGATGGTGCACAGGCACCAGTCCGCGTGCGCGGTCTGCACGGCGCCGGGGCTGGCGCCGTCCTCGTAGCTGACCGTAACGCCCCTGACATCCTGCTGGATCGCGGTCACCTTGGCGCCGTACTGGATCAGGCCGCCCAACTCGCGCCCGAAGGCCTTGCCGATCATGCCCATGCCGCCGACGGGCTGGAACATGGTCATCTGCCATTCGTAGATTTCGCCCGGCAGCATGCCCGCCCAGGTGTTGGAACTGACGATATCCGACAGTACCAATGGATCCGAAGGCACCGGCCGGGCGTCGAGGCCGCCGCCGGGATCTTTGACGTAGCCGCGGCGCGCACTGCTGGCTTCGCTTTTGCTGTAAGCATAGTGCTTGTCGAGCGCGCCCCACTGGCGCAATGATTCCAGCAGCTTCTCCTGGTCTTCACGAGTCACCGGCGCGTCCAGCCCATGCTGCTGCAGCGACTTGGCCAGCAACTCCGCCACATGACCATGGTAATCCGCGCGGATCGCGCGAAAGCGCTGTGGTTTGCCGCCGAAGTAATCGCTGCTGTGCAGGTAGGCGTTGTAATTGACCTGGATGAAGGGCTCCAGGGCAACGCCCAGCCGCTTGCAGTAGCTCAGCACGGCCTTGTGATGATGGGGGATGCGCCATGGCCCCGGATTCAGGTAAAGCCCCTTGTCGAACTGGCAGTGCTGCGGATCGCCGCCCAGCTCGGTGTAGGTATCGCCGCCGTAGAGGCTCCAGTTGCGGCCGCCGGGGCGCGGGTTGTACTCCAGTATCTTCACGGTGTAGCCGGCGTTGCGCAGCTCCAGCGCGGCCGACATGCCCGCGAGTCCCGCGCCCAGGATCAGCACCGAAGCGCCCTTGGGATCGCCTTCCAGCCTGATCGGCCCTTTGTAGGGAGATTCGGCCGCGTAGCCCAGGGAACTCATCGCGGCATACATCGCGGCGCCGCCCGCCGTGACGCCGATCATGCTCAACAACTCGCGGCGACTCATTGAGGATTGACTGCGTTGGTCCATCGCTTGCTCCCGGGTAAGAGGCGCCATGCCGTGAATCCGGCCAGGGTCGCCACCCTGCGGCGGACGGGCAATGCCCGGGCGGCGACACCTGTAAAACGGGGTGCAGGCTCATTCCGGAAATGGATGCAGCATCACCCGGATGTAAAGAAATGAAATCCGGGATTTGCGCTGCATCCGGCTATGCTCGTCGCCTGATCGAGCTGGGACAGCCATTCGGACGGAAACGCCGTCAACCGTGTCGCGAATAATTGATCGGCCTTAATATGGTGCTACCTGGCAATGTCGCATGTACGGCCCTGCCAAACCGCAAGTGCGCCGTAGTTCGGTTCGGTCTAATCAGCGCTAAAAGCCGTAAGGAGAAGCCGTTGCGAACCATTTCGCGCATCTGTCTGGTGACCGTCACGCTGGTGGTTTGCGTGGGCTGCGACCAGATCTCAAAGAGCGCGGTGCGCTCCCACCTGGTTCTCGGGGAAACCTATTCCTACCTGCACGACGTGCTGCGCCTGACTCATGCGGAAAACTCCGGGGCATTCCTCAGTCTTGGGGCGAAGCTTCCGGAGAATGTGCGGACCATACTCTTCACGGTCCTGGTCGGTCTTTTCAGTCTTGTGGCCCTGCTCGCGGCGCTTTTTGCCAGGCGCCTCGGAAGGTGGCAGGTTGCAGCCCTGGCGCTGATTGCGGCCGGTGGCATCGGCAACTGGATCGACCGGCTGCTGAAAAGCGGGCAGGTCACGGACTTCCTGAATGTTGGTATCGGGCCGCTGCGCACGGGGATATTCAACGTCGCGGATATGGCGCTGATGCTGGGTGTGGTGATGCTTCTGCTGACGTCAGGAAGGCCAGCGAGCGCAACCCGGATGTAACGAAGTGGAATCCGGGACTTGCGCGGCTGGACATCCCCGGATTTTGTTCCACTCCACGAATAGATCAGCGGCTTGGCCACGGGGTTGATGACCAAGCCGCTATCGCTCCAGTCCGCGGTCCGGAGAGGCGCGAACAAGTCCCGCGGGCCTGGCTAGGCCGCCAGCTTTGCATCCATGGTGATCTTGGCCTTGAGCAGCTTCGACACCGGGCATCCGGCCTTGGCCTTGTTGGCGATTTCCTCGAACTTGGCCTGGTCCGCGCCGGGAATGCTGGCGACCACGGTAAGGTGACTGGCGGTGATTTCGAAACCTTCACCGACCTTGTCCAGCGTCACCTCGGCATGGGTTTCGATCTTCTCCGCGGTCAGCCCGGCCTCGCCCAGCATCAGCGACAGCGCCATCGAAAAACAACCGGCATGCGCGGCGCCGATCAATTCTTCCGGATTGGTGCCCTTGCCGCCCTCGAAGCGCGATTTGAAGCCGTAAGGCGCTTCCTTCAGCACCCCGGTCTCGGTGGAAATGGTGCCGCCGCCATCCTTGATACCGCCCTTCCAGACCGCCCATGCTTTCTTCTTCATGACTGCTCCTGCGTTTGACCGGGGAAAGCCGCGTCCATTGCGGCGACCCTGCTTGGACCGCCGATCCACGGAAACATTGCGAAGCCACGCCCGCCAAGTGATCATTTTCGCTCACGCGCCCGCCAGCCCTCGCGAATTCAGCACAACCCATTGATCCTGCAAGACATTACGCCACCGCCAGGCTGAAATATCGGTATGAGCCAGCCTTGACTTCCCCGGATACTGGTCAGGACTGCGACGACTGCCGCTGTGCCGATGCACCTATGGTAACTGTAATATTCCCCAATAATTCATTGTCTTATAATTCCAGTCTAAGGCGATAAGAGATCCGTAAGATTAAAATTATTCACAATTTGCCGGATTTTCGCGGCGCGAACCGCTAAACCATAAATAATTCCAGGCATTGCACCCGTCGCGACACGGTCGGCCGCTTTTTTTCAGCTGAAGACGTGCTCATTCCCGAGGGCGGCGCCGTGGGGGGTGATTGACTTGAATCGGCGAGCCGCCCTGGTGCGAGTTCGCAGGTGAAGCCGCCCCGAGGGGAAGTGGCAATAAACCCTGTTTGCCTGGCTGGATCTACAGCAACAACGCGGGTTTCAGGCCAGCGGCGGCAAGGTCAGGAGGTTCGGGATTCGGCAAGAATTGATCGGCGAATCCGGCCCGGCCGAAGCCGGAGCCAGTGCCGATTGCGCGGCCTGACGGCTTCGCCTTATTCCCCTAAAGATCAGTTTTAATCAAAAATTCACGGGCCTCTGCTTGACACGGATTAAATATGATTTAATCTGATTTCATAAGATTGATAATGCGACGGCATGCTCCGCTGGATGCGGAGCAGCCGCTCACAGGTGTGGATGAGCAGGGACAGATGCACTTAATCAATCAATGGAGGTGGCTCGTGAAAGGAAGAATCATGCGGCGCGACCAAGCTGGACGGATCGCGGCGCGGAAGTGGCTCGGCGGTGCGGCAGCGGCGGCAATGTTTCTCGGACTGTGTTGCAACGGGGTGGTGCAAGCCGCGCCGGCGACCAGCGACCAGCTGGTGCGGACGGCAGGCGATCAGGAGCAGGTGCGGTTCGCTTTGACCCTGCCGCAGACCAATCAGGCGGGGTTGAAGGAGTTTCTCCAGGACCTGTATACACCCGGCAACCCGCAGTTCCATCAATTCCTGAGTTCGGCGGAATTCGATGCGCGCTTCGGGCCAACCCAGGCGCAGTATGAGGCGCTCAAGTCGGTGGCCACGCAGAACGGCCTGACCGTCGTCGGCGAACACAACAGTCACACGCTGCTGGACGTGCAGGGATCGGCGGGGGCCATTCGCAAGATGCTGGGCGTGCAGATGCAGGTGAAGCAGCGCGCCGACGGCCGCCAGTATTTCGCGCCGGACCGGCCGCAGACCTTGCCGTCTTCGCTGTCGGCGCTGGGCGCCGACGCGGCTGCGCTGTACCAGCGGCCGCTGGACTCGATGCTGACCCGCGGCGGCCCGGCGGCGCAGGCCAGTGTTGACGCGTCGGCCAGGCTCCAGCCGAATATCGGCACCTCGCCCAACGGTGCTTATGGCCCGGCCGACATCAAGACCGCCTACAACCTCAACAGCATCCAGAACGGCGGCACGCCGGTGGCCCTGTTCGAGCTGTACAACGCCAATTACGCCGATGCCGGCGTCTATGCCAGCGAGTTCGGCCTGAACAATCCGAACCTGGTGCAGGTAACTGTCGACGGCGGCACCACCGATACGGACGGCTCGGCCGAGGTAATAGCGGACATCGAGATGGTGATGATGGTGTCCAACCCCAGCACGATCTACGTCTACACCGGGCCGAACACCCCCAGCGGCGCGGTTGATACCTACACGAAGATTGCCGACGACAACCTGGTGACCCAGGTCAGCACCTCCTACGGCAACTGCGAGGGCACCGTCGGCGAGAGCGTCATCAATGCGGAAAGCCCGGCGTTCACCAAGATGGTGGCCGAGGGCATGTCGCTGTTCTCCGCGGCGGGCGATTCCGGCGCGTATGCCTGCAGCTTTCTTCTGATCTTCGAGTCGGTTGGCGTGGTGGACCCGGCGTCGCAGCCGAACGTCATCGGCGTCGGCGGCACCAACCTGAGCACCACCTCGACCCAGGCCTACACTTCCGAGACGGTATGGAACGAGGTTACCAGCTCCGCCGCCACCAGCGGCGCCACCGGCGGCGGCATCAGCGGCTACTGGCCCATCCCCTCGTACCAGAAAGGCGTGGTGTCCAACGCCGGCTCGTCGGTCCAGTATTCGACCACCATGCGCAACGTGCCGGATGTGAGCCTGAATGCCGATCTGGCCACCGGCGGCTACTACATCTACGAAAGCATCCAGTGCAAGGGCTGGTGCTACGTCGGCGGTACCAGCGTTGCGGCGCCGCAGTGGGCGGCATTCTGGAGCCTGATCAGCAAGGGCCTGGGCAGCAGCCCCGGCTTCGCCAATCCGATCCTGTATTCGATCGCCGAAAACCCCACCTCCTACGCCAACGATTTCCACGATATCACCAGCGGCAACAACAACTACTTCGACGCTTTCGTGGGCTTCGACGACACCACCGGCTGGGGTTCGTACAACGGCGCCAACCTGTATGCGGCGGTGATCGCCGCGGCCGGGGGCGGCAGTTCGAGCAGCAGCAGTAGCAGCGGCGGCTCGAGTTCAAGCTCCAGCTCGAGCAGTGGCGGGTCGAGCTCAAGCTCCAGCAGCAGTGGATCGAGCTCCAGTTCGAGCAGCAGCTCCAGCGGCGGCGGTAGCAGCGGCGCGCCGGCGGCCCCCACCGGCCTGACGGCGGCCGGCGGCGGCCTGCTGTCGAATGTCATCACGCTGAACTGGACCGCCTCGGCGGGCGCCACCGGCTATGAGGTTTATGTGGGCACCGCCGCGGGCGGCGAGAGCGCCACGCCGGCGGGGCAGGCCACCGGCACCAGCTACCAATACAGCGGCAACCCCCTGACCATCTACTACTTCACCGTAAAGGCGCAAAACGCAGCGGGCTCCAGCGCGGCTTCCAACGAGGCCTCGGCTCTCACCGGCTTGTAAATCGCAAATGCGGGCCGCTTCACAAGGCCCCGGACCGATATGGTCCGGGGCTTTTCTGTTGTGTGGCGGTTGCCTCGAATTTAACGCGGCTTTCCTGAAATCGGGAAATCAACGGGATCAGATGCCAACCCCACTTCTGAAGCGCGATGCGTGGCCGCACCCCGATTTCCACCATAGTAGGGCGGCCTGTGGCCGCCGAGTTTCCGAGCGGCGGCAAGCCCGGCGGCCACAGGCCGCCCTACGATTGGGTTGAGCAATTGGATCATCGTCACCCCCGCGGAGGCGGGGGTCCAGTTTTGATTCCCGCCCTTCGTGGGAATGACGAATTGATCAGAGGATCGTTAGCTCAAGCACCGTCACCAATTCCCCGATGCCCCGCCGCCGCCGAAGCCGCCCCCGCCGCCGCTGAAACTGTCGTCGCTCGAACTGCTGCTGGAGCTGCTGCTACTGCTGGAATCGCGCCCGCTTCCGGAAGATGCGCGTCCTCCGGGGCGCTTGCCCTGCCTGATGCCGACAAACACCGCGATGCCGAGGATCGTCACCATCAGCACCCCGAAGAAGCCCACGATGAGATTGATGGTCTGGTTCTGGTCCTTCTGCATCGCATCGAGCTGCTTTTGCGCTTCGGCAAATTCCGCACGCTGCTGTTCGAGCTGGTCGCGTGCGGCTTGCTCCGCTGCGGGATCATCGGCTGCGGTGTCGCTTCCGGCCCCATCCTGTTGCGGTGACGACCCGGCGCCTTCGCCCCGCGCGGCCTGCATGATCCGGTCCACGCCGGCGCTGATTCCGGTGTAGAAATCTCCGGCCTTGAATGCCGGGGTGATGGCTTCGTCGATGATGCGCATGGCGACCGCATCGGGAATGGCGCCTTCCAGGCCATAGCCGACCTCGATGCGCAGGCGATGATCGTTCTTCGCCACGATCAGGATCACGCCATCGTCCACGCCCCTGCGTCCCAGCTTCCAGGCCTCGCCGACGCGGATGCCGTACTGCTCGATGGTTTCCGGCTTGGTGCTCGGCAGAACCAGCACCGCAAGCTGGCTGCCTTTCTCACGCTCGAGGTCCGCCAGCTTTCCAGAGAGCGTGCGCTGCTGTTCGGCGCTGAGCGTGCCGGTCAGGTCGGTGACGCGCGCTACCGGAGGGATGGCGACATCCGCGCCGGCAGCGCCGGGGATGGCCAGCAGCGCCAGCAGCAACAGTCCCGCCAATCGCCTGGATAAAGACATGGTCGGCTAAAGCGGCGCGCAGATCGTGATGCGTGTCATCCGGCTGGCCTCGTCGGGAGTGTGTCGCTGCGTCGATGCACTCCAGCGATCAGGCCGAGTATGCGGCCTGGTGCGGCGCCGCTCGCCCCCGATACGAGGGGTCAGGTATCGCAATGGCGCTACCTCAAGGTCAAAGTCGCAGCGCGTTAATTTCTTCGTCATTCCCGCGCAGGCGGGAATCCAGTTTTCGCTTTTGCAGGGTTGCGAAGCAAACTGGGTCCCCGCCTACGCGGGGACGACGATGCTGATTTTGTCAGTGAATTTCTAACGCAGGACACTGGCAGCCGTTGCCAAACCCCACTTCAATCCCGCTGACCCTCGTCCACATAGAACCATCGCCCTTCCTCACGCACGAAGCGGCTGCATTCCTGTAGCCGCACCGCCGAGCCTCCGCCGACGCGGTAGCGAGCCACGAACTCCACCTCCGCCCGGTCCGGGCCCGTGTCGCGGTCGCGCTTCACGGTCAGGCCCAGCCATTTCGTCCCAGGCTCGAAGCTCACCGAACCCGGCCGCGTGCTGGCGTGCCAGGTGGCCAGTAGATAGGGCTCGTTCTGCATCACGTAGGCGCTGTAGCGCGAGCGCATCAGGGCCTCCGCGGTAGGCGCCTGCAGTGTGCGATGCCACCGCGCGCAGCAGGCATCCAGCGCCTCGCCGCTGCCGCAGGGGCACAGCTCCGCCGCATCCTTGCTCACGGCTTTGAACTCGCCGGGGCATCGCGCCAGTTGGCATTACGCTCCCAGAACTCCACGCTGCGCTGGTAGGCCGCGCGATCCAGCGCGACGCCCGAGCCGCCCTCCGCCACGCCCAGCGCGTTGCGCAGCATGGTGATCGGCGCCATCGGGATCTCCTCCGGCTGCAGCGTGTAGAGGCAGCCGACCACACCCCAGTCGGCCTCGATCTTCTCGCCTTCCTTGCGTAGCTGATCGCGGCTGTACAGGATCGGGATCAGATAGTTGGCCACAGGCGCCTGCACGCCCTCGAACCAGCGCGTGAGCACCGGCAGCTCCGCAGCGTTGCGCGCCTCGTAGCCGGAGCGCAATTGATCCCGGTTGTCCGCCGTGATGGGAATGGTCAGGCAGCGCGTGGAGGTCCAGTTGGCGTGGACGTGGAGCTTGCAGAATGCGGCGTATCCGTCGAGCACCTTCAGCGGCGTTTGCTCGTTCAGGTAACGCTCGAATTCTTCCGCCGAGCAGTCCTGAATCGTGTTGCCGCGCTTCTGCCTGGGAAACAGCCGGCCGATGGCAAAGTCCGTCAGTGCGATCAGCATGAAAGATCAGATGAACAGGTTTTGAATGGGGGCGGGCGGGGAGGCGGCCGGATTGGTGAGTGCCGCAGTCCCAGGGTTCAGCGCATTTTACCAGCGAACACCATGACGACATAGAACACCCAGATCGGGATCAGCGTTGCCCAGTAAGTGGCCATCCAGATCAGGCCGACGATTCCGCCCCACGATTCGGCGTCGGTCCTGCGGTTCTTCAACTCGATGGCGCGCTTCAGGCCGTGCGCGAGGCTTCCAGTAACCGGCGCGGCCTCTCCATTTCCCCACAGCACGCGGAGATGGAGGTATTGCCAGGGCAGATAGGCGGCGCCGAAAACGAGGCTCAGCTGCAGCAGCACTTCGCGGCCGCCGTGCGCGTCGGTGGTCGCATAGAGGTAGGCGCTGGCCGCCGTGTTGGCGATGAAGATGAGCAGCCAGCCCAGCTCTTCGTAGAAGTAGTAGCGGAATTGCCCGGTCAGGACCGCCGTCCAGACGAAGACCTGGCTGGTCGTGGCGAACAGCACCATCGACCAGGACAGGGTGTTCACCCAGGCGACGTCGCCGACATTCAGCAGCCGCACGACGCGCGAAAACGCGTAGATGTAGACGATTTCCGAAGCCGTCGCGAGCAGGCGCGTCATGAAGATCGATGAGAAGACCGACTTGTGGAAGACGGCGCTCGTCTCGTAGCGCACGGGGAACAGGCAGCGATAGGCGGACACGGCGAAGAAGATCAGCGCCGGACCCGCGAGCCACACATCCACCCCTTCCGCGAGGGCCGATGCGGTCTTCAGAAGGAAATAGAGATTGGCCGCGGCGCCGAGCGTCAGGAGCCAGAGGAACACCGTGAAATCGCCCGCCGGCCCTTCGGCCCAGCGCATTGCGCTGATCATCCTGCCTGGAGGGTGGGCGGAGTCGGACTTCATTGGCGATTATAGGCGCAAAATCGCGATTGCCCAGCAGGAGAGTTCGCGGGCCTGGACTGTTCTCCCGCGGCTGCGATCATGCGCTCCGCTCGACCCACTGAGCGCGCCAGGCAGGGGCGTCGAAGGGATCGGCGAAATATTGGGTCTCGTGCGACACCTTCCCATCCCGGAACTCCATGATGCTCACGGTGTAGGCGCGCTTGCCCTGGTAGGTGATCACGTACTCGGTGACCCAGAGATTGCCCTGTCCCGCGATCCGCCGGATCGTAAACCCCGATGGTTTGCCGGGGTGATGGCTGCGAAGCGCCTGCAGGTTATGCCGACCGCGGATGACCTCGCCCGACTGCGGGTACTCGCACACGGCGTCATCATGATAGATCTCATGCTCGGCGACTTGATCGCCCGCGGCGGATGCAGCCCAGTGCCGATCGATCGCCATCCGGATGTTTTGCTCTTCCATCACCGGCCTCCATTTGAGTCCGCGCGAGGCGGGTGGCGGACCCGGTCTGCCCGGGCTGGCTTAGTCCGCTGTCGCCCGGTCGCCCATGCTCATGATGTTGCCTATGCGTTGCCGTACAAGCAAGGCGTGGTCCTGGCTGCGAAGTTCCGGTCATTCGCCGCCGCCTGGTTGCCGCTCGGTTTGTTGCCTGGATCGCCATCTGGCGGCTATCAAGCACGAAGCCGCCTTCGGCGAATGTCGGCCATCAAATCGCGTATCTTTTTCTGCTAGGCTCGCCAAGGGCTCATTCGAACTGCGAGGGTCGTCGTGGCAAATCCAACGGAACTTCTCGAGCCCGCACTGCTTGAACGCGTGCTTGGAAAAATGGAATTGTCCACGCACCCACGGTCTACCATTGCCGGATTGCGCGCGCTCTATTCCGCATGGTGCCGCAAAGTGCCATTCGACAATGTCCGCAAGCTGATCCACCTGCATCGAAACGATCGCCGGGCACTGCCCGGTGATGATGCCGCCGATTTTTTTGAGTCGTGGCTGCGCTACGGCACGGGTGGTACCTGCTGGTCTGGCAATGGCGCCCTGCACGCGCTGCTCCGATCGCTGGGCTTCGCCTCGGCTCGCGGCCTGGCAACGATGCTGGTGGCACCGGGTATTCCACCCAATCACGGCACCGTGGTGGTCACTTGCGAAGAGCGGAGATTCATCGTCGATGCTTCGATCTTGCACGGCGAACCGCTTGAGCTTGCCGTATCAGGGCCAAGCTCCGTGGCACATCCGGCCTGGGGCGCGGGATGCAGCGTTGGTGATGGACAAGCAATCATTCAGTGGCGCCCGCTGCACAAACCGGACGGGCTCGATTGCCGCATCGATGGCTTCGACGTTTCGGCGGAAACATTCCGCGGCTTGCACGAACAATCACGCCCCTGGAGTCCCTTCAACTACCAGCTGTATGGGAGGATCAATCGCGGCAATGGGGTGATCGGTACGGCGTTCGGTCAGCGCATCGAATTCGACGCAAGCGGAAAGCCGCATCAGCGTGAATTGGCCCCGGAAGAGCGGATGAAATTTGTCGTGGAGCACCTTGGGATAGCCGAAGAGATCGCCGCGATGCTGCCGCAGGATGTGCCGACTCCGCCGCCCCCGCCGAGATCAGCCGCCAAGGAATAATTCGGCTCCCGTGTAGCGGCCGTTCGCCGCTGGCCGGTTTGGGCTGGCTGCGGCCCAAAGGCGCCTACTTTTGGTGCCTACCCTCCTTTACGGCGGCGCGGCCAAGTGGAGGTTGCTCCAGTACGCACGCCGGGTATTCATCAGACAATCAGGCCCTGCTGCGCCTGCTCGATCAGGCGCAGGGACGCAGCGATCACCCGCGCTCTCCACTGTGGAGACGCAGGGCAAAAGGCTTCGAGCAGAACGCGCCGGGCCTGCTCGGTCTGGTCGCTGCCGGATACGCCCCAGTGAGTGCAGCGGTTCTCGGCGCGCAGTGCCGCAAGCACGCGCGGCCCGCTATAGGTGCCGAACTCCGCCGCGGCATACATATAGTCGCGGGGCTGCGTACGCCAATGCCCCCACAGGCCCAGGCTGCCGCGCAATACCGCCGACACGCTTCCCGGGCCCATGGTGCGGACCGAATCGAGCCCGAACGCCCTCTCAAGCCAGGCGCGCTGCCTGTCATCTACCGGGTGGTCCACCAGCATCTGGTATTGCCCCGACGGACCAAGGCCGGTATGCAGGTCCAGGTGACAGATGCGCCTGGCCTCGCCGAGCCAGCGCAACAGATGTTCGTCGAAAATGAGCCTGGAACGCGATGGCCCCGATCCGCCGAAGAACAGCCCTTTGGGATAGTCGTACTGCCCCGAAGTGACCACCTGCTGGACTGCCCGTCTGCCGTAACGGGCAACGGCGAGCGCGAACTTCAGCAGTACCGGTTCCCAGCGGCTGGGCGGGCTTGGCGGATTGATCAGCGGGTTGAGCCTGGCGTAGCCCTCGGGACTTCCCGTGTAGGCCTCGCCGTCGCGCAACATGTTCCGGTTCAGATCCATGTTGTCCTCGTTGAAGCGGCGCCGCCAGGCCATGCCATACGGGTTGACCGCGTGGATCATGACCCAGCCGCAGCGCGGCCGGCTGGCGGGATTGGCAAGCCAGTGTTGCAGGGCCGCCAACTGTGCAGCCGACCCGAAGTAGCCTTCGACCCCGTGAACGCCGCTCGAAATCACCAGGCAGCTTGCGCTATTTCTGATCGGGGACAAGGCGACATCGATCGCCAAATCCTCGCCGGCGGGCCCCCGTTGTGCGATCGAATGCGACTCGAGCGTGCAGCCGAGCTTCTGCGCGGCCTCGCAAAAGCGGTTTCTGGCGGTCTGGTAGTCGGACGAAAAGCAGCTCATGTTCAGAATCCCGATAAACCGGCAGCAAGCTTAGCCCGGACGGAGCGAAGCGGACGTCGAACAATTCCTACAAGCGTGCTCTCCCAGTGCGATGGACGTGAATATACGATTTATATATGATTCATATATAAATCGAAAAAGGCGGATTTATGGGGATCGTCAACATCGAAGATGAATTGCACGATCAGTTGCGCCGGGCAAGCAAGGTGTCGTGCCGGTCGATCAATGCGCAAGCGGCCTTCTGGATCCGCATCGGCATGCTTTGCGAAATGAACCCCACGCGCACCTTCAATGAGATCGTCGCGCGCGAATTGAAGGAGGCCGGCGTGCGCGTTCCGGACATGCATCTTTCCGCCGCATGACCAAGTCCCCGAAAGAGCTTGATTTGATGGCCGAGGCCGGACGGCTGCTGGCCTCGGTATTCTCGTACCTCGATCAAAAATCGCTGGCCGGTCTTTCAACGATGCAGGTGAACGATATGGTCGATGACTACATCGTCGAGGAACTGGCGGCGCGCCCCGCGAGCAAAGGGCAATACGGGTACCAGTACGCCCTGAACAGCTCCAGGAATTCGGTGGTTTGTCACGGCATTCCCTCACACGAGGATGTTTTGCGCGATGGCGACATCGTCAACTTCGACATCACCCTGGAGAAAAGCGGCTACCTGGCGGACTCCAGCAAGACCTATATGGTGGGGAAAATCTCACCGGCCGCGGCCTTGCTGGTAAGGAAGACGTACGAGGCCATGTGGAAAGGCATCCGCGCTGTGCATCCCGGCGCCACGCTGGGCGACGTTGGCTTTGCCATCGAAAGCCACGCCAGACGCAACGGCTATTCGGTCGTAAGAGAATACTGCGGCCACGGCATCGGCAAGGAAATGCATGAAGACCCGCAGGTGCTGCACTTCGGCAGGCCCGGCATCGGCCTCAAGCTCCGTGAAGGCATGGTTTTCACCATCGAACCCATGCTGAACCAGGGCAGTTCGCAGGTGCGCACCGAGAGCGATGGCTGGACGGTGAAAACGGTCGACGGCTCGCTCTCGGCCCAATTCGAGCATACCGTTGCGGTCACGAAAAACGGGGTCCGCGTCTTGACTCTTAGGCCCGATGAAACTTCGATGCTTGGATACTCTCCTGCCTGAACGCCGAGCTAGCAGCTCTGGACATGCACTTGGGCCCGGCAGGCGGCTGACTACGGCGATTTGTATTGCGTCTCCGGCCGCGAGTCGCAGCGGGGCTCCTACTGGATCTGCAGGCTCGCCGAACCGGTGAGCGTCGGGCATTGCTCGGTTGCGTAGCTCGCGCTCACTGCGTACTGGCCCGAGGGCGCGGACGAACCACTGCTTGCGCCCTCGTTGTCCGTTTGCTGCCACTGCGCGCTGATGACCTGCGTTTGGCCCGGTGCATAGGTATAAGACTGCACGCCAATGGCATTGCAGGGCAGCACCGAGGTCCAGACCGCTTGGCCGGATGCGTTACTGATGCTGAAGAGCACCGTACCGGAACAGCCGGTATTCTGGGTCACGGTCTGCGACTGGGCGCTGTCGTTGGTGATCTGCATCTGCAGCGTGACGGTCGAGCCCGCCGGGAAGCTTGTCTGGGCCCCATTGGAGCCGAGGACCGTCAATAGCGGACTGAAGGCGGCGCAGCCGGCCGCGGCAGTATTGGACGATCCGGAATTGTCGCCGCAGGCTGCCAGGAGCGTGGCGAGCGCAATGCAGCTCGGCTTAAAGCGAATCTTTGGCATGTTCCGCCCCAGGAGGTTCATGGCGACCCCATCGCATCCGTTCAAACGGCAGTATCGCCATGGTCTGTGACGGCCGCAAGGCGTTTTACCGGAAATCATGTCCGAATGGCGGCGATTCGCCTAAGCTGATCGCTCCTGCGTGCCGAACGGAGTGGTCGAATGGCTTCAGAGCCCAGTGCCCAGTTTTCGCTGCCTGGCCAGACACAGGTCCAGTCGTTTCAGAACCGGGTCATCGGCATCCTCGGCGCCGCCACCCTGCTGGCGCTGCTGTACTTCGGGCGCGAGGTGCTGATACCGATCACCCTGGCAGTGATGCTGAGCCTGCTGGTCGCCCCCATGATCCACTGGCTGCGGCGCATCGGCCTGGGCCAGACCGTGTCGGTCTGGGTCGTCGTGCTGGCCCTGGTGCTGGTGCTGTCGGCGATCGGCACGGTCATCGGCTCGCAGGTGATCCGCATGGGTGCCAGCCTGCCACAGTACGAGGAAACCATGCGCGGCAAGCTGGCCACCCTGGACCGGATGACCCTGGGCAAGCTCGGCCTCGTCATCGAACCGGTGCAGCGCGTCATCGACCGCGCGACGGAGGAGAGCGAGAATCCAGCAGATGCCAAGGGCGGTCCGCAGTCCGGCTCGGCATCCGGTCCGCAGTCCGGTCCCCCGTCCGCTACCCCGTCCAGCCTCCAATCCAGTGCTCAGCCCGCAGCGGCGCCAGCCGCGCGGCCGCTCCAGGTGGAGCTGCACGAGCCGCCGCTGCGGCCCCTGCAGACCTTGAGCCGCATCCTCGGCCTGGTGTGGGGGCCGCTGGCCTCGGCGGGCATCGTCATCGTGGTGCTGATCTTCGTCCTGCTCGAGCAGGAGGGTCTGCGCGACCGCTTCATCCGGCTGGCGGGCGGCGGCGACCTGCGCGCCACCACCGTCGCCGTCAACGATGCCGGCGAGCGCCTGTCGCATTTCTTCGCCTACCAGTTCGCGGTCAACTTCTTCGTCGGCGCGGTGATCTGGGCCGGCCTGTCGCTGCTGGGGCATTCCCAGGCCCTGCTGTGGGCGGCAGTGGCGGCGCTGCTGCGCTTCGTGCCTTATGTCGGGGTGTGGATCGCGGCGGGCTGCGCCACGCTGTTCGCCGCGGCGGTCGAGCCCGGCTGGTCGCTGGCCATCATGACGCTGGGCCTGTTCGTGGTGGTGGAATTCACCGTGGCGCAGCTGGTCGAGCCCTTCCTCTACGGCCATACCACCGGCCTGTCGCCGCTGTCCGTGGTCATCGCCGCGATCTTCTGGAGCTGGATCTGGGGGCCGGTGGGGCTGGTGGTGTCCACGCCTCTGACCCTGTGCCTGGTGGTGGCCGGGCGCTACGTCAAAGCGCTCAACGCGCTGGAGATCCTCTTCGGCGAGGTGCCGGCGCTGACCCTGCCGCAGAATTTCTACCAGCGCGCGCTCTCCGGCGACGCCGAGTCGCTCATCCAGCGCGCCCGCACCATCCTCAAAACCAAGGCGCTCGCCGCCTACTGCGATTCGGTCCTGATACCGGCCATCCATCTGGCGCGCCTGGACCTGACGGCGGGCTTGACCAGCAGGGCGGAGCAGCTGAGGTTCCGCGGCGCCGTCGCCCAGGTCATCGAAGCGCTCAGCGGCCCGCGCAAATGGTGGAAGAGGCCGCAGCCCATTTCCCTGCTCGCCGACGTCAGCCTCGGCCGCCAGCTGCGCGATCGCCGCGAACTGCTGAGCGGGCAGCGCGACGCCCTGGAAGTCCCTTCCGGCTCGCTGGTGCTGTGCGTGGGTGTGGACTCCATCTTCAACGAGCTGGCGGCGGAAGTGCTGGTGCGGGTGTTCGCCGAAAGCTTCATCGCCAGCCGTCACTTGCTGGTGGAAGACCTGCGCAATCCGGCCCTGCACGGCGCCAACCCGGAGAGCGTGTCCACGGTATGCATGGTCAGCCTGAACCCGCGCGACGAATGCGACCGCATCGAAGCCCTGGTCCACGACATCCGTCTCGGCATGCCCGGCGCGAAAATCATCGCCCTCATCCTGCACGGTCCGTACAAGGGCTGCGGCCAGCTCGAGCGGGCCCTGCAGGGCGTCGACCTGACCACGCATTCCTACGAGGAAACCATGCAGAGTTGCCTGGGTGTGCTGAAGCCGGCAGCGCGCTGATTTCTGTCCGAGGACTAGCGAGCTATGTCACCGGTTCCATTTGTGACCGAAGCACCCCTAAATTGGAGAGAAAAGGTCTTCGTGCGGGATGTCATCCGAATTTTGAAAATAGCGAACGTCTAATAATTTTGTCCACGCTAGAAAGTCAGGTGTAGTGTGCCGAGATCGCAGCCCCCATGTCCTAGACGCTGAGATCGTAAGCAATCCTGTTGCCATCTTGCCATCCGGACCGGTAATTCTATTTTCAAAATCCGATGGCATTTCATCGGTTTCTTCCTTATTCATAGCATCAAGTGCCTGCTGCTTAGTCCGCGCGGACTCAAATGCCTCAGTAAGTGGCCCTAGACGAATATTGGTTGCAGTATTTGCGATGATTAGAAGTATTTGCCAATCTAATAATCCCTCTGCTCGCTTTTCGGAAACCCACTGCTGAAAAGTGGTGCTTGCCCGAAGTCGCTTCAGAGTCTTTCTGATGGGTTTTAGTCCGCGCGTATATCGATTTTTCAGAAACTCCTTTGCTTTGCTTTTTGAGTAACCGATCCCGGGGCCATCCCGCCATCTCAGTTGCTCGTTCTCTCTTAAAGAGAAACCTTGCATATCAATGGAGCCGCCGTCGGCAGATCGCCGGGAGTTGAAATTGTCGCTAGACGCGAATTCTCGATAGAGTTCCGAGTAAGGCCTAACTAGAAACGCTTTGGCACTTAAGCCGCTCTTGTAGGCGCTTCTAATAATGGCCGTAACTTTCTCTTCGGGTAAAGCACTGCACCAAATCAAAATCATTGTCGCAGTGGCTAAAACTTCGTCTTGCATCTGATCGACTGATCCCCCGTTTCGGTCGTAAAGTCGTGGAACTGCTATTTCAAAACGAAGCTTTGAATTGTCAGGAACTTCTTTGGCTCGAATATGGTTAATGTCCTCAACAGTTATATCGAGATCCACAAATGTTGGGAGAAGGCATAGGTCGGTTCCCGCAAGGTCGGCAATGGCAATTTGTAGAACAGCCACGAACCCTTCGATATATGGCGTGTCACTGAAATTATTGTTGCCCTTTGCTAACCAGTCAGGATGACCTCTCATGGGAGTGGCCTACCAGCTGCCGCATTTGCCATCGAATTGCTCCGGCGTTTGTGGGCTCATTTGAAATACAGTTCTGCTCTGAGCACCAACGCGGCACAGGGAACGGTAGATCGGCGTACAAGCGCGTCATGCTGCGTGCGGATGATTGGACCCGTGCGAGAGACGCTTTGCACGAGAAGTTCTCCCATGATCGACCTTGGCGTGAATACGATCAGCTTGAGTTCCGGAGATGGTTGGTGAAATGGTTTCCCTGGATCTCTAAGGCCCACGCCGCAGTGAATCCATACGCCTTGGTGACCGCCCTCGACGACGGGGATGCGCCGGAAGATGCAAAGCTCCGGTATCACCATACCGTGCTGGAATCAGGGAAAAGGCTGGTCGCCTTCTTGGTGGATGCCGAAGCCTGGTATGAAGTCGACGGAGGAAGTCGTTAAAGGACCTCCTGGACGCAAAGACGTGGGAGGGTAGAGCGCGCCCGTCCCAGGCAGGCGAGCGATTCGCTTGCCCTCGATGGCGCCCGATTGCCCCTCCCCCGGACCCCCTCCCGCTACTCGCCTTTTCACAAAGGCCAAGAAGCGACAGCAAAAGCACGGCACTTAACTCCTGACAATCTTTCGCTTTTGAGAGTTCTTTCTGCAAAAAGGCTTACTGCAAAAAAAAGCCCGGCTAAGTTTCGTTTCTTAGTCGGACTCTATGTTTCTAATTTAGCTAGAGAAAGCTTGCTATGACACCTAAAATCTTTCTCTTTTAAGCTAGTTCCATGTCAGAACGGAATATCGTCATCCTCAAACCCGCCATCGCCACCCTGCGGCGCCGCCGGCGCCGGGCGTGCCGGAGCGCGCTCACGCGGTGGCGCGCTGCTGCGGGAACTGCTGGCGCCGCCGCCGTAGCTGCTGCCGCTGGAACTGCCGTAATCATCACCACCGGATGAGCCGCCGCCACCGCCCTTGCCGTCGAGCATCTGCATGTCGTTGACCTGGATCTCGGTGGTGTAGCGGTCGTGGCCTTCCTTGTCCTGCCACTTGCGCGTGCGCAGGGAGCCTTCGACGTAGATCTTCGAGCCTTTCTTCAGGTACTGCCCGACGATCTCCGCCAGCTTGCGGGTGAAGACCAGGTTGTGCCACTCGGTGCGCTCTTTCTTTTCGCCCGAGGTCTTGTCGGTCCAGGACTCGGACGTGGCCAGGGTGAGATTGCAGTACGCATCGCCGTTGGGGAAGGATTTCATTTCAGGATCCTTGCCCAGGTTGCCGATCAGAATGACCTTGTTGACTCCACGAGCCATGTGCTCCTCCGTTACTGCCTGATTGAAATGGATGATCCGACGCGCACGGGCATCCGCATCCAGGCGTGTGCCGTGGATGAGCGCGGAAGGGTGCGGCGGCGGGTTTGAAGCGGAGGGCGGACACACGCCACAGGGGCGAAAAAAGCATCAATGGATGGTTTCATCAAGTGTCCTCGTTCATGCGCCGGGAATAGTCGTAAGGTCCGGCACACCCTCACAGGCCACAGATTACACCAGGCTTGTGGTCACTTGTTCGCCATTGCGCCCGTCTCTCGAAGAGTGGGTTGCAACGGCTTGTTACGGCTGCATTTCTTTCAGCGGCAAGGATCAGACGATGGTGGTTGTTTGCAAAACCGCCTCACACAAACTTCCTCACGGGAAGGTCCGGAACGTCGGCAAGGTCGGATTCCGAAAGCATCTGGTGCCAGTAATGCCAGGCACGTTCAGAGAACTCCCCGGGCCGGGCTTCACGAAGAACCATGCGCAGATCATCGTTGTTGGCGAGGGAGCGCAGGGCCATACAGTCTTCGAAGGTTCCGATGTCCATTACCTGCGCCATAATACGGCGCGGATCAAGCACCGCCTCGGCGGGCGGTAGCCACCAGATATAGCGCCTGGCCAGCCGCGTCAGATCGGCGCTCGCCAGCGTCTGAGGCTGAGTTCCCATGCGCTTATTTTATCGCTCTGGAGTCCCAAATGCCCTTTGGCCAGTCGGACTCTGCAGGCAAACAGCGAGCGATCAAAGACAGCGAACTGTAGGTCGGTTCAAGCGCGCGCCAGCGCACGGAACCGACGTACTGCTCACCCGGCTACACGCCCGGCCGCGCCGGCTCCGCTGCCGCATGCACCGCATCTGGCGGCGGCGTCTGCCCGGCGGCGAAGCTCAGCCACAGCGCCGTCAGCAGCGCCGGCCCGGCGAATGCGAGGCCCAGGCCGCCATGCTGGTACAGATAGCCGCCAAGCGGCGCGCCGATGGCGCCGCCCAGCACCTGCGCGGTGGAGAACACGCCCAGCGCCGCGCCTTTCTGTGAGGCCGGTGCGCGGCGCGAGATCATCGAGGGCAGGGAGCCTTCCAGGTAGTTGAAGGCGACGAAGAACACCAGCATCGCCGTCCACAGCCCGGCCGCCACGGTGTGCCCGGCGGCGGCGAGCAGCAGCCCTATGCCGAGCGTCGCCACCGCGCCGAGGAATACCGGCTTGGTCTGGCCGCGCTTTTCGGCCCAGCGGATCAGCGGGAATACCGGAATGATCGAGACGATCAGCACCGGCAGATACACCTGCCAGTGCTTCTCCACCGGCAGGCCCAGGGTCTGCAGGATGGCGTAGGGCGCCGCCTGGAACAGGCCTGCCATGAGCAGGTGCAGCAGGAATACGCCGCCATCCAGCCGCAGCAGCTGCGTATCGTGGATGGCGGCTTCCATGTTGGCGACGCGCTTCTCGGCGGGCGGGGCGTTGGGCACCACGAACAGCACCAGCGGAATCGACAGCAGGGCCAGCACCCCGGTCATGTGGAAGATGCCGTTGACGCCGATCCAGCCCTCGAACACCGGCCCGAGCACCATTGCCAGGATGAAGGAAACGCCCATGCCGGCGCCGAGGATCGCCATGGCGGTGGTGCGCACTTCGGCGCGGGTGGTGTCGGCCACCAGGGCGGATACCGCGGCGGACACCGCGCCGGCGCCCTGCACGGCGCGGCCGAGCATGATCCAGTGAATGTCATGGGTGGCGCCGGCGATGAAGCTGCCCAGGGCGAACAGCAGCATGCCGGTCACGATCACCGGCTTGCGGCCCCAGCGGTCGGAAGCGATGCCGAAGGGAATTTGCAGGACGGCCTGCACCAGGCCGTAAAGGCCGAGGGTGAAGCCTTCTTCCAGCGGCGTGACTTGGCCCGGCAGGCTGCGCGCGTAAAGCGCGAAAACCGGCAGGATCATGAACATGCCGACCATGCGCAGGGCGTAGACCGAGCCCAGCGAAATCGTTGAGCGCCATTCCAGAGCGTTCATGCGGCGGGGCTTTCCTGGTGCAAATCGGGCTGAATCCGCGCCTGGCTTGCGCCGCGCGCGTGGACGGTGCCCGGTGTGATTTTGGCTAGATTGGGGCTTATCGGTGACATGATGCGATTGGGCAAAAACGATCTGGTTTGGGCCGGTACGGCCGGTAATCCTAAGCGGATTCCGGACCATGTGGCGCAGACGCCGTTGTCGCGCATCGCCGCAGGCATTGAAAACAGGGTGCACTGCAGCAATTAAGGGAAGTATAGTACCCGATTGCCCCATCCCCCGCCGCGCCTCGCGCGGCCAAAAAACTCCTGCCCCATGGATACGATCCATATACGCGGTGCGCGCACGCATAACCTGAAGAATGTCTCGCTCGACCTGCCGCGCGACAAACTGATCGTCATCACCGGGCTGTCCGGCTCCGGCAAGTCCAGCCTGGCTTTCGACACGCTCTATGCCGAAGGCCAGCGGCGCTATGTCGAGTCGCTATCGGCCTATGCGCGGCAGTTCCTGTCGATGATGCAGAAGCCGGACGTGGACTCGATCGAGGGCCTGTCGCCGGCCATCTCGATCGAGCAGAAATCCACCTCGCACAATCCGCGCTCGACCGTCGGCACCGTCACCGAGATCTACGACTACCTGCGCCTGCTCTACGCCCGCGTCGGCACCGCCCGCTGCCCGGATCACGGTGTGACCCTGGAGGCGCAGAGCGTCAGCCAGATGGTCGACCACGTGCTGGCCCTGCCGGAAAACTCGGCCTGGATGCTGCTGGCGCCGGTGGTGCGTGAGCGCAAGGGCGAGCACGCCGAGTGGTTCGACCAGATGCGCCAACAGGGCTTCGTCCGCGCCCGCGTCGACGGCAAGGTCTACGAGCTGGACGAGGTGCCCACCCTCAACCGCAAGCTCAAGCACGATATCGACATCGTGGTGGACCGCTTCAAGGTGCGGCCGGATGCCAAGCAGCGCCTGGCCGAGTCCTTCGAAACCGCCCTGCGCCTGTCCGACGGCCTGGCCATGGTGGCGCCCCACGGCGAGGCCAAAGCCGCGGCGGCAAAGGAAGCGCCGAAGGACATCCCCTTCTCCGCCCGCATGGCCTGCCCGCATTGCGGCTATTCGCTGGAGGAGCTGGAGCCGCGCCTGTTCTCCTTCAACAGCCCCACCGGCGCCTGCTCCACTTGCGACGGCTTGGGCAGCCTGCAGGTGTTCGACGCCGAGCGGGTGGTGACGCATCCGGAAAACTCCCTGGCCGAGGGCGCCATCCGCGGCTGGGACAAGCGCAATCCCTACTACTGGGCGCTGATGTCCTCGCTGGCCAAGCACTACAAGTTCGCCACCGACAAGCCGTTCCAGGCGCTGCCGGAAAAGGCGCGCAAGATCGTGCTCTACGGCAGCGGCGAGGACCGGATTAATTTTGAGTATCCGGACGAGAACGGCCGCAAGGTGACGCGGGCCCACCGTTTCGAGGGCGTGCTGCCCAACCTGGAGCGCCGCTACAAGGAAACCGAGTCGCTGGCGGTGCGCGAGGAGCTGTCCAAATACCTGTCGGACAAGGCCTGTCCGGAGTGCGGCGGCGAGCGCCTCAACCGCGCCGCGCGCCACGTCTTCGTCGCCGAGCGCAGCCTGCCGCAGATCAGCGCCCTGTCGGTGCGCGATGCCGAAGCCTTCTTCCTGCAGATGAAGCTGCCCGGCCACAAGGGCGAGATCGCCGACAAGATCCTGAAAGAGATCTCCGCGCGCCTCGGCTTCCTCAACAACGTCGGCCTGGATTACCTGACCCTGTCGCGCTCGGCCGAGACCCTCTCCGGCGGCGAAGCCCAGCGCATCCGCCTGGCCTCGCAGATCGGCGCCGGCCTGGTCGGCGTGCTCTACGTGCTGGACGAGCCCAGCATCGGCCTGCACCAGCGCGACAACGAGCGCCTGCTCAAGACCTTGGTGCACCTGCGCGACCTCGGCAACACCGTCATCGTGGTCGAGCATGACGAGGAAGCGATCCGCGCCGCCGACCATGTGGTCGACATCGGCCCCGGCGCCGGCGTCCACGGCGGCCACGTCGTCGCCCAGGGCACACCCAGGCAGATCGAGCGCAATGCCCAGTCACTTACCGGCCAATACCTGTCCGGCGCGGTGGAAGTGGAAGTACCGAAAAAGCGCCATCCGCGCGATCCGGCCAAGTCCGTGACCCTGCACGGCGCCCGCGGCAACAACCTGCAGAACGTCACCGCCGAGATCCCGGTGGGCCTGCTCACCTGCGTCACCGGCGTTTCCGGCTCCGGCAAGTCCACCCTGATCAACGACACCCTGCTCGGCTACGCCGCCCGCGCCCTCAACAACGCCGGCACCCGCCACGCCGCCTGCGATTCGATCGAGGGCCTGGACCATCTGGACAAGGTCATCGACATCGACCAGTCGCCGATCGGCCGCACCCCGCGCTCCAATCCGGCGACTTATACCGGCCTGTTCACGCCGATCCGCGAGCTGTTCGCCCAGGTGCCGGAATCGCGCGCCCGCGGCTACGAGGCCGGCCGCTTCAGCTTCAACGTCAAGGGTGGCCGCTGCGAGACCTGCGAGGGCGACGGCCTGATCAAGGTGGAGATGCACTTCCTGCCGGATGTGTACGTCACCTGCGACACCTGCAAGGGCCGCCGCTACAACCGCGAGACCCTGGAAATCCGCTACAAGGGCAAGGGTATCGACGAAGTGCTGAACATGACGGTGGAAGAAGGCATGAGCTTCTTCAAGCCGGTGCCCGCCATCCGCCGCAAGCTGGAAACCCTGATGGACGTGGGCCTGAGCTACATCACCCTCGGCCAGAACGCGACCACCCTGTCCGGTGGCGAAGCCCAGCGCATCAAGCTGGCCAAGGAACTGTCCAGACGCGACACCGGCCAGACCCTCTACATCCTCGACGAGCCCACCACCGGCCTGCACTTCCACGACGTGGCGCAGCTGCTCAAGGTGCTGGAACGCCTGCGCGACGCCGGCAACACCATCGTGGTGATCGAGCACAATCTCGACGTGATCAAGCGCGCCGACTGGCTCATCGACCTCGGCCCCGAAGGCGGCAGCGGCGGCGGCCAGATCGTCGCCACCGGCACGCCGGAGGATGTGGCGAAGAATCCCAAGTCGCACACCGGGCGCTTCCTCAAGCCTTTGCTCAAAGCAAGCAAGTAGCCCCCAAGCCGCCGTTCCCCCTCTCCCCTTGGGGGAGAGGGCGGGGTGAGGGGTGCTTTTTGCACGAATAACACCGAACTCCGTTCGTCCCAAGCATGGTGGGGTGGTTGGCACCTCTGGAGTGCGACTTACTTTCTCGCGGAAGCTTCAGCGCGCGGGGAGAGATTACCCCTCACCCTGGCCCTCTCCCCCAAGGGGAGAGGGGACGTAGTGAAAGTAGGGTGGGTGGAGCGAAGCGCAACCCACCGCTGCGCCATTGCCGCCGCAATGGTGGGTTACGCCGCTGCGCGGATCCACCCACCCCTACTGTTCAGCTTCCGCTTGTCCCCCTCTCCCCACATGTGGGGAGAGGGCCGGGGTGAGGGGCGAGCCACCAGATGCGGTAGCTCGGGAAGCGCCGCGCGCAAGAATCCGGAAGATCGCCGTCACTATCAGCCGTAAATTGGGCCCCATCAAAACCGGAGCCCCGACATGCTGACCCTTCACGATTACCTGCCCTCGCAAAACGGCTACAAGGTGCGCCTGCTGCTCAACCATCTGGAGCGCCCCTACCGCACCAAACTAATCAGCATCTTCGAAGGCGAGGGCAAGACCCCCGGATTCCAGGCCCTCAACCCGGTGGGCGCCGTGCCGGTGCTGGAACTGGACGATGGCCGCACCCTGGCGGAATCCAACGCCATCCTGTTCTACCTGGCGGAGGGCACGCCGTATCTGCCGATGGGTTCCTGGCAGCGCGCCCAGGTGCTGCGCTGGATGTTCTTCGAGGAAGACTACGTGCAGAACGGCCTGGCCTCGCTGCGCCACTGGACCATGACCGGCAAGCTGGCGCGGCGCATGCCGGAAGTGATCGCGGCCAAGCGGGCCAACAGCCTCAAGACCCTGGGTATTCTGGAGCAGCGCCTTGCGGCGTATCCCTATCTCACCGACGCCGGCTACACCGTGGCGGACATGGCTATGTTCGCTTACGTCAGCCGGGCAGGGGAGGCGGACCTTGCGCTGGACGACTATCCGGGTGTCCGCGCCTGGATCGCCCGGGTGCGCGCCCAGCCCGGCTTCCTCGACGAAGTGCATCCGTATTCGATCGACCCGCATTCCAGCGGCGAGCTGCACTGAGTCGGGGGGGGGCAAAACATGAACGCGAGGGCCACAATGGCAACCATGAAGAACACCACCGGGACTATCGACTGGCCGCAAATCCTGATGGCGGTGTGCCGGAACATCGAGCGCGACGATGGCGAGGGCATGCCCAAGCTGACGCAGCTGGCTGCGCGCGCCGGCGTCAGCGCCTCGGAACTGCAGCGCCAGTTCACCCGCCGCCTCGGCGTCAGCCCCAAGGCCTATGCGCAGGCCTTGGCCCTGCACCGGCTGACGCAGAACCTGCGTCAGGACGGCACCGCGCTGGATGCGGTATTCAATGCCGGCTACGAGTCCAGCGCGACGGCCTATGCCAATGCCGGCGCGGCGCTGGGCGCGGCGCCGGGCCAGCTGCGCGGCGCGCTGGACCTCGGCTGGTGGATGGGCCTGTCAGACCTGGGCTGGATGCTGCTGGCGGCAACCGATCGCGGCATCTGCTGGCTGGCTTTCGGCGAGCAGCCCGGCGCGCTGCTGGAAGACCTGCGCGCCGCCTTCCCCAAGGCGCGGCTGCGCAACGACGAGGCGCGGCTCTACGGCTGGTTCGAACGGGTGCGCGATTTCGTGCTGCTGCCGCGCGAGGCCCTGGACCTGCCGCTGGACATCCAGGGCACCGCCTTCCAGTCGCGGGTATGGCGCGCGCTGCGCCAGATTCCGCTGGGCGAAACGGTGAGCTACGGCGGCCTCGCCGCCCAGATCGGCACGCCGACCGGCGCCCGCGCGGTGGCCTCCGCCTGCGCCAACAACCGCATCGCCATGCTGATCCCCTGTCACCGCGTGGTCGGCGGCGACGGACGCCTGGCCGGTTATCGTTGGGGCGTGGAGCGCAAGGCGGCGTTGTTGAAGCGCGAAGCCAAAGCCTCCGAATCGGTTTGAAGGCTGAAGCGGGGTTATAGTTGCCAAGCGCAAATCTGTTGACGAGAGAGACGACTCCGGCTCATCTCACTCGTTAAGATGGCGCGGTAGATCCATGGCGTCATGGAGTACCCGCAGGACTTCGATGACGTCACGGCCTCGATCCTTGCTGATTTTGAACAAGACAAGATGGCGGCCCTTACGACCCTTGCGTGCGACGTGGAAAGTGAATAATCCCTTGACGATGTCGTCGCGGCTTTTGACGCCGATGATGTCCGGGCCCTCGGCGAGTTCCGCCAAAGCCAACGTCAGGATGTCGGCGTACGCAAGCGCCTGTCTCTGACCAAACCGCTCGGCAGTCCATCGAACAATGCCGTGAAAATCGGCCTCGGCGGCTGCGGCGAGACGCACCGCCCACGGCTGTGTCACTGCGATTGTTTCCCTGCCTCAGCTTGCAGGATGGCTTCGTCGGTAATTGTTTTCAGGTAGCGGCTCAGTGCGAGTGGCGAATCGAAGCTGTGGAACCGTCCGGCCTCCATATCTTCGATACCGACTTGGGCCGCTTCCCGCAAAGCCCGCAGCCGGGCCTTGGCCTCCGCTTCCTGGGTTTCGACCAGCCGCAATCCCTCGCGCAGCACCTCGCTGGCATTCTGATAACGTCCGGATGTGACAAGCCGTTCGAGCAAGTCCGCCTGATGGTCAGTAAGGACGACGTTACGTGTCGGCATATTGATACCTGCGAAGCGATTCTTGATTGGCATAGTATGCCATAACACTTCGCCGCGCGGCCGTTACCTCGCTCTACTCAATCCCCAGCTTCTTGATCCGATAGCGCAGCGAGCGGAACGACATGCCCAGCAGCGCCGCCGCCTTGGTCTTGTTGTAGCGGGCCTTTTCCAGCGCCTCGCGGATGGCGCGGCGCTCGCGATCGCGGCATCTGCTGGCTGGCCTTCGGCGAGCAGCCGGGCTCGCTGCTGGAAGACCTGCGCGCCGCCTTCCCCAAGGCGCGGCTGCGCAACGACGAGGCGCGGTTGTATGGCTGGTTCGAGCGGGTGCGCGATTTCGTGCTGCTGCCGCGCGAGGCCCTGGACCTGCCGCTGGACATCCAGGGCACCGCCTTCCAGTCGCGGGTGTGGCGCGCCCTGCGCCAGATTCCGCTGGGCGAAACGGTGAGCTACGGCAGCCTCGCCGCGCAGATCGGCACGCCGACCGGCGCCCGCGCGGTGGCTTCCGCCTGCGTCAACAACCGCATTGCCATGCTCATCCCCTGTCACCGTGTGGTCGGCGGCGACGGGCACCTGGCCGGCTACCGCTGGGGCGTGGAGCGCAAGGCGGCGTTGCTGCAACGCGAAGCTGCGGCACCGCCGTCGGACTTCGCCGCATGATCTCAAAGGTTTTGCCAGAGGCTAGAACCGCTGGTCGTCGAGGAACGCTGCCGGTGTCAGCACCGGAATGCCGTGGTACGGGTGCATCACCAGAAGGTCGTTATCGCTGGCCACGATGACGTCCGCGGCGCAGGACAGAGCGAGTGCAAGGAACTTGTTGTCCTTGGGATCGCGGCAATCGCTCACCGCGCTCGTCACTTGGTGCAGCACTGTATGCCGGCGATACAGCTCCGCGAATGCGGTCCGTTCGGCGCGCTCCAGATAGCGGTCGAACTTGCTGCGGGACAACACTTCGGCCAGTTCGTCCAGCGTTTCGCCGGATACACAAATCTCATGACGCGCGAGAATTCGCTGGAACGTTCGCCGTGGTACGGATTCCGGTCGTAGCGCGGCGCTGACGAGCGTGCTGGTGTCCAGCACCACCCGCTTAACGAGCGCCATGTACCAGCTTGCTTACATCCTCGTCGGTCAGCTTGGTCACGGCGGGTTTGACTTTGGAAGCCGTGCGGGCGAAATATTCTTCAAAAGCAGCGACCGCGCGCTCGCGCTTGCGGCGAGCGTCCACCAGTTCCTCCATGTCTTCGGCGGAGAGCAGCACTGCCACGGTTCGTCCGCGGCGCGTGATGGTCACCGGCTCACGTTGCGCGGCGTCCAGCAGTTCACCGAAGCGGTTCTGGGCTTCAACGGAAGTCAGGGTTTTCATTGGCGGGACTCCGAACTAGCTAATTCGGCTATTTTAGCCGGTTCTCGGGTTTAACCCAAGTAGCCTGCACGCAATGACTGCGCTAGTGATTTCAGTCGGATACGGCGGAACTGCCGCGCCGATCTATTCGATCCCCAGCTTCTTGATCCGATAGCGCAGCGAGCGGAACGACATGCCCAGCAGCGCCGCCGCCTTGGTCTTGTTGTAGCGGGCCTTTTCCAGCGCCTCGCGGATGGCGCGGCGCTCGATCTCTTCCATCTGATCCTCGAAGGCGGGGCCGCCCTTGGCGGAGTCTCCCGCCGCGGCGGCGGGCGCCGCCACCTGCACCCCGACCTGTACCGCAGCCTGGCCATTGCCGGTTTCGCCGCGCAGCTGCAGCTCGCCGGCGGCGATGTGCTTGCCGTCGCTGAGGGTGACGGCGCGCTCCAGCACGTTCTCCAGCTCGCGCACGTTGCCGGGGAAGGCGTAGGCCTGCAGCCGGCGCAGCGCCTCCGCGGTCAGCTCGGGCGTGGCCGGCAGGCCGTTGCTCGCGGCCAGCCGCGCCAGGATCGCCTGCGCCAGCAGGGGGATGTCCTCGGCATGCTCGCGCAGCGGCGGGGTGCGGATTTCGATGACGTTGAGGCGGTAGTACAGGTCCTGGCGGAAGCTGCCCTGGGCCAGCAGCGTGCCCAGGTCCTTGTGGGTGGCGGAGATGACCCGCACGTTCACCGGAATCTCGGTTTCGCCGCCCACCGGCCGCACCGCGCGCTCCTGCAGGGCGCGCAGCAGCTTGACCTGCATGTGCAGCGGCAGGTCGCCGACCTCGTCGAGGAACAGGGTGCCGCCCTCGGCGGCCTGGAACAGGCCCACCTTGTCGCGGCTGGCGCCGGTGAAGCTGCCGCGCAGGTGGCCGAAGAATTCGCTTTCCATCAGCTCGGAGGGGATGGCGCCGCAGTTGACCGGCACGAACGGCGCCGCGCTGCGCGGGCTGCGCGCGTGGATCAGGCGCGCCACCAGCTCCTTGCCGGTGCCGGATTCGCCGGCGATGTGCACCGGCGCCTGGCTGCGCGCCAGCCGCTCGACCATGGCGCGCAGGTTGTCGATGCCGGGGGCCCGTCCGAGCAGGCCGCCGTCGTCCGCCGCCGGCGCGGCGGCCGGGTGGCGCAGCTTCAGCGCCGCGTCCACCAGCTTGCGCAGCGCCTGCAGGTCCACCGGCTTGGAGACGAAATCGAAGGCGCCGGCCTTGAGGCTTTCCACGGCGGCCTGGGCGTTGCCGTAGGCGGTGATCACCGCCACCGGCAGGCCCGGCTTCTCGCGCTGGATGTGCTGCAGGATGGCGATGCCGTCGCCGTCCGGCAGGCGCATGTCGGTGAAGCACAGGTCGAACTCGTGTTCGGCGAGCATCTGCCGCGCCTCGGCCACGGTGCTGGCGCCGTGCGTGCGCAGCCCCATGCGGGACAGGGTGATCTCCAGCAGTTCGCGGATATCGGCTTCGTCGTCGATGATGAGGGCGTGTGCCTTGGTCATGTTCCTTTGTCTTGAAGCGTTGCTGGGCGGTGAATCTAGGCGGCGAAGATCAGGCGGAAGCGCACGCCCTGCTCGCTCTGCAGCAGCAGCAGGCGCGCCTGATTGTATTCGCACAGCTCCCGCGCCAGATACAGGCCCAGCCCGGTGCCCTTGTGGGCGGTGGTGAAGAACGGCTCGAACACGCGCTCGCGCAGCTCGCCGGCGATGCCGCCGCCGTTGTCGGCCACGTCGAGATAGCTCTGTCCCAGCGCCGCCTGGCGTCCGCTGCCGAGCGTGATGTGCACCGCCTCGCCGCCGCGGGCGGCGCCGTGCTCGAAGCTGTTGTCCCACAGGTTGAGCAGGATCTGCTGCAGGTGATTGGGGTCGAAGCGCACGGTCAGGTCCGGCTCCACGCCCTCCAGGTCGATGTGGCAGGCGCGGTTGGGGTGGCCTTCGCGGTAGATGGCGACGGTCCGCTCGAGGAAGCCGCGCACGGCGATGCTGCTGGGGGTGGCGGCGTCGCGGCGCGACAGGTTGAGCACGTCGTTGACGATCTTGTCGATGCGCGTGCTGTGGCGCTGGATCATGTCGAGCAGGCGCCGGTCCTCCTGGTTCTGGTGCGGCGACTCGGCCAGCAGCTGGCCGGCGTGGTGGATCGCCGACAGCGGGTTGCGGATTTCGTGGGCGATGCTGGCGGAGAGCCGGCCCAGGGCCGCCAGCTTCATCTGCTGCGCCTGTTCGCGCAGGCGCAGGGCGTCGTCGAGCAGGATCAGCACCTGCTTGGCGGGGCCGCCGCCGAGGCTCATGAAGCGCGGCGCCACCTCGGCCGTGCTGGCCCATAGCGATACCGGTCCGGGCTCGCGGCCGGGCTGCTGCTGCCAGGTGTGCAGCGCCGCCGCCAGTTCCGGCACCTGCTCCGCCAGCGAGCTGCCCTCCGCCAACGGGCCGGTGCCGAGCAGGCGCTGCGCCGCGGCGTTGAGCAGGCGCACGCGCTGGTCGGCGTCCACCACCAGCACGCCGGTGGCCATGTTGTCGATGATGCGGTCGTTGAGCTGCGACAGGCTGGCGAAATCGCTGCCGACGCGCGCCGCCAGGGCCTCGCTGCGCCGTGCGCGCTGCGCCACGGTGCTGGCGGCGATGGAGGTGCCGAACAGGATCAGGCCGAGCAGACCCGCGCCGGACATGTTGCCCAGCGACTGGTCGGTCTCCGCCAGGCGGAAGATTTCCTCGCCGAACACGAACAGGGTGCCGATCGAGGCCAGCAGCAGCGCCATGCGCGTGCCCAGCACCGAGCTGCAGCCCACCGCCGGCGTCAGCAGCAGCACGCCCAGACCGCTGGCCAGGCCGTGGGCCTTGTACACCAGCAGGCAGATGCCGCAGGCGTCGACGAAGAAATGCATCATCGATTGGGTCATCAGGCCCGGCAGGCGCCAGCGCACCGCCGGCAGCAGCAGCACGGCGGCCGCGGCATAGACCAGGGTGGCGTTGAAGAAGGCGGCGCGGTCGATGCGCTCGAACATGAAGGGGCCGTAACCCTTCGAGCAAAGGATCATCAGGCCCGCCACCAGCAGCAGGCGGTAGTAGGACAGGGTGCGCAGCAGGCGCCAGTCTTCCGGCGTCACTTCCACGCCGGGGCCGGCCGCCGCCAGCTCCATCAGGGGTTTTTCTCGCAGCTGCGGCAGCGGCCGCGCTCGCTGAGCGAGTCGCGCGGCACGAAGGTGCCGCAGCGCAGGCAGCGCGCCATCATTTCGTATTGCTCCGGGGTGCCGCGCGGGCGCGGCTTGGTGGGGCTGCCGTCGCTGCCCCAGCTGCGCAGGACTTTGT